>ERZ773146.644-NODE-644-length-25594-cov-26.081562_pt1 | contig 25594 bp, 23 predicted proteins | sample MGYA00580847_ERZ773146 | MGnify/ENA primary metagenome ERZ773146 (study PRJEB29015, sample SAMEA2737830) | human gut metagenome | biome: human gut; feature: human-associated habitat; material: faeces | place: China | collected 2012 ...
TATATGGTATAAAAACACTTATAGAGAAATTTGATTATATATATCAACTATATCAACATCAATGCGAAAACATTTTTTAAAAGCCACAAGCGAATTGAAATTTTTTCTTTTGTTACAAGAACGATAGATAAGGAGAATTCTATGAAATCAGGAAAAAATCTAGAAAGTTATGTTCAACATGTATATTCTATGCTATTAAATTTAAATGACTATGATAATATTGCCGTATCAACCAATGTTACTATTAAAGGAAAAAGTGGTGCCACAAATGAATTTGATGTCTTTTATCAATTCAATCATCTAAACATTGAATGTAAAGTAGTTATTGAATGTAAAGATTGGGAAAATCAAGTTTCAATCAAAGAAGTAAGGGATTTTTCAAGCAAAATTGATGATGTTGGAATGGGACAATTCTTAGGAATAATGATATCTAAAAGCGGATATCAAAAAGGTGCAATAACATACGCAAAATCTAAAGGAATCGCATTGCTGACTCAAGAGCAACTTCCGAGTATAACTCAATTATTAGCTGGAGCGATAGAAAAAACTTTTCTTCCAAATAAAAATACAAAAGGTCAGCCATTTTGGACATTAATGGAAATAAATAACGGAAAAACAACTGGAACATATTATGCGCATAGAGCGCCTGAATTAACTATACCGCTTTTTTATTCTAAAAGATTAGCTAATGATTTTCTATACAAGCTACCCGATGGCGAGCGATTTGAAGTAAGAGGAATATCTCAACATCAGCTAAGAGGTCTTATTAATCAAATAAAAAATTTCAACATACATGCAGCTATTTACTATTTGCCATATCTAGTTGAAAATACTTACAACATACCAATGATTGAAATCACTGCAGAACAATTAGAAAAAGAATATCTTTATTAAACATTCAAATCAACATAATAATTAATGGATTTTACAAAGTTGTTTCATTAGATAAATTGCCTAGATATACAATAAAAACTATAACTAAATATAAAAATTGATTAATAAAACTGTCAAATAAACATCAAAAAAGCACTAACAATAAAACAAACCACATTCACTTAAACTGCCGCAGATTGTACAAACATCACAACTTGGGGCAGTTCATATTTGGCTTTGCATTAATATTTAGTGCCACGATTATATGCTTCACTAAATAGTCGAATTGTTCTTTTCTTAAAGTATAATCGCTGTCGCTTATTGTATAGTTTGTTACGAACATACTATTTCATTCAAATATATAAGCATTGTTTTTAGTCTTTATTGTCATCAACTGCTTTTAACTTTGCAATCAATCGTGCTTGAATATTATTATATTCCGTCGTCAATTGGGATTTTGCATTATCAGTAAGCAGTGATGTATGACCAACTGCATCTCTTAAAGGTTTGTAGATTATCGCAGATCTGTTTAAGCCTGAGCTATTACAATCAGGCGATTTATCGATAAAGTTTGACAAATAAGACATATCCAAATAATAAATATCATCTAACGATTGCCTAACATCATAACTTATATTTGCGCTTTCTTTATTTTTAAATTCTCTACTTCGCCATTTTTCTGCTTCTTTAATTGCTTCTTTTGACAACGGTTCTTTCTTATATTTAATATACTTTCTTAACAGATTTTCTGAAATAAAGCATTGTGCATAAGAAGGAATATTAAATTGAGCGTCTTTTGAAAGTTCTTTAACCCAATTATCAACCAACCCTCCTTTATGAATAAACGGTTCTTCTTTTTCCATTTCATTCACTGTTGCCAGGAACAATTCTTGACCTTTTCGTTCTTTTTTACTAATTCTGTTATTGTCTGGATCTCCATCATTTCCTTGTTCAAGTCTTAACTTATCCCAATCATCAATAACTATAGCGAAAATTCTTTTTATCTCATTCAAAAAAGATTTATACATCGGCTCATTTGATACGATACCTTCTCTACTACTAGTAAATACATCTTTTTTGCTACCATCATCTAATTCATCAAAATGAATTTGTCCATAAACATAATTTTCAACTATTCGACTAGTAGGAATATGCCTCAAAATGTCTTTTTCTCTAAGTCGTCCATTAACAAATAAATCAATTGTTGCTCGTTCTTGAGTACCTCTTATTTTCGTTGAAGACGGCTTATTAACAGATGCAATATATCCCTTTATATTAAATCTTGAATTAACATTTTTTATATTTTGAAGCTGTTCCATTTTTGAAATAAAAGTATCTGTAAATTGATTAATTTTCCATAAAAATTGAGTGTTATTTGAAAAATCATTCAATAAAGATTCATCTATTAATTCTCCATTAACATATATATTAAAATTTGAATCAATTAGTGAAAATCTAAAATATAACGCAATAGACTTTTTTATATAATCTATGGTATTTATTATTCCGTCAGATATTTCTTCAAAAAGTATTAATGTTCCCGAACTTATCTTATCAACATCTGAAACCATATCAAACTCAAGTGGTTTTAATATATAATCTTGAGAATTAACATCATCCTTTATAGCTTCGTCAAGGTCGTTATTATCAATAATGCCGCCTACTAATTCATTTTGATTGGTTTTTGTTGCTATATGTATTTTCTTAGCACAAGAGAGCAACGCAAGTTTACCAATGCCTTTTCTACCAATAAAAGGTCTTCCTGCAGGAGTTTTATATATTCCTCCTTTTCTTTTAGAGTATCCAATTTTCAAAAATTTATTTTGAAAATCTTCATCATTCATTCCGGTCCCATCATCTAAAATAGCCATTGTATTCGTATTTCTGTCTATTTCTATCCATACATTTTGAGCGTCAGCATCCCACGAATTTGAAATAGCTTCACCGATTACAGTAATAACATTGCGATATAAATTTCTTCCTAAATGATTTAGCACACTTAAAGAAATATTAAAATTATATTCTTCTCTCATAACTTTCTCCACTTTAAATCACATTATATTCATTTAAATGTTTAATAATTGATTCTCCTATAATTTCACCCAACCTTACAGGAACTGCGTTTCCTATATGTCTCGCTATATCTCTAAAACAAAACGGAACATCCGGATTTATGAAGTCGTAATTCGCAGGAAAAGTTTGCAACAATGCTCCTTCTCGTAATGACAATGCCCTATCCTGATCAGGATGACCATGTCTGCCGGTTCCGTATGCATAGAATTGAGTTGTAATTGTTGGACCTATTTGATTCCATGATAATCTGCCATAAACGGAGCTATATGTTTGTCCGGTATCTTTTTTATGGCATTCACATCGTAAATCTTCCGGCCAGTCATGCCACGTTCCTCCTTGTACAGAGGCTCGTATTCTCCTTAAATTCAATTCTGATAACCGTGCTGATCTGTGCAAAGGATCATTAACATCAGTTTCTCCGGCACCAATTTCAGGCAAGCCTTCAATAAAATCTCGTATAACAACATCTTGTCTGTTATGTGTTGGATCAATCAAATCAATATTGCCCAACAATGAAGCCAACAATACAAATCTTCTCCTTGTTTGTGAAATTCCATAATCAGGGCAATACACAACTTTAGCCGAAATGTGATAACCCAATCGCTCAAGCAAATTATAGAAATCACTATATATTGAAGTCGTTCTTATTTGCGGTACATTTTCCATTGAAACTACAGTAGGATGAACTGCTTCTATCATACGACCGAATTCTGTAAGAAGATTATACTTTTCATCTTCATTGTTTGTTTTACCCATCTTAAATCTCATTTGAGAAAATGGTTGGCAGGGTGCACATCCAACAAGAATTCTTGTAACATCATTATCATAACAATTAATAATTTCATTACCATCCATGTTTCTGATATTTTCATTATGAAAATGTGCATCGTTATTATGTTCATACGCATATTTACATGTTGTATCTATATCAAACCCATCGGTAACATTTAATCCTGAATTTATTAATCCTCGTGTTAATCCACCGACTCCGCAAAACAAGTCAACAACTTGGCTAGGCATATAAATTTCACCACCGTATAAATTCTATTCCATTTGTTATTATACTACAAAAACATGTCAAATTCAACAAACAATTGGATACTTGTAAAGTCCCAAAAACAAAGCAATTAACTTAAAATCAACATGTTCGTGTTGATATTTACAAAGCCGTATGTTAAAATCATTGTTGAAAAATCATAAACTTTAATAATCTAATAATTAATAGAAGTAATATAAGCTATGGATAATCATTCACCTGAACAAAGACATAAAAATATGAAAGCAATAAAATCCAAAGACACAAAGATAGAAGTTATGCTTAGGAAAGAACTTTGGTCAAGAGATTTACGCTATCAAAAGAATTCCAAGAAAGTGTTCGGTAAACCGGATATTGTTTTTATAGGCAAAAAAGTTGCGGTATTTTGTGACAGTGAATTTTGGCACGGTTATGATTGGGATAATAAGAAAAAGGAATTCAAATCACATCAGGATTTTTGGATTCCTAAAATCGAAAGAAACATTGCCAGAGATAAAGAGGTAAATGATCAACTAAAACGCACAGGTTGGACTGTGCTGAGGTTTTGGGGCAATGATATAAAAAAGAATTTACAGGCGTGTGCCGACAAAATTGAGAGGACGGTAAAAAGTAAAAATGGCTAAATATAACTCTATTGATTTGTTTGCGGGAATCGGTGGCATTCGTCTTGGATTTGAACGAGCCTTCGGTGATGAATTAGGCACGGTTTTTGTAAGCGAATGGGACGAGTATGCTCAGAAAACATACAAGGCGAATTTCAAAGATGATTTTGAAATTGCGGGAGACATAACAAAAATAAACGAAAATGATATTCCGCAATTTGATATATGTCTTGCGGGGTTTCCTTGTCAAGCATTCAGTCTTGCGGGAAAAAGACAAGGGTTTGATGATAATTATAAAGGTCTTTGCCGAGGCACTTTGTTTCTTGATGTTGCGAGAATTTGCGAAGCAGACAAACCAAAGGTTATTTTTTGTGAGAATGTCAAGGGATTAAAGATTCACGACAGAGGAAGAACATTTGAAATAATTAAAAAAACTTTTGAAGATTTGGGTTATAAAGTTTTCTACGATATACTAAACAGTAAAGATTTCGGTGTTCCGCAAAACAGAGAAAGAATATATATTGTGGCTTTCAGAAATGATATTGCACCCGAAAAATTTGAATTTCCAAAGGCGACGGATGATACAAAAAGGCTGAAAGATATTATAGAAGAAAAGCCTGTACCGGCTAAATATTATTTAAGCGATGTCTATGTTGAAACCCTCAGAAGGCACAAAGCTCGTCACGAGGCTAAAGGTAACGGATTCGGATACGAAATTCGTGAATGGGACGGTATTGCCGGAGCTATTGTATGCGGCGGAATGGGCAGAGAACGCAATCTGCTGATTGATAAACGACAAAAAGATTTAACGCCGACAACACACATAAAAGGTGAGGTCAACAAAGAAGGTATCAGAAAAATGACTCCGAGAGAATGGGCTCGTTTGCAGGGATTTCCCGATACTTTCAATCTACCTCTTGCCGATGTCCATCTTTATAAACAATTCGGAAACAGCGTAACCGTAAATGTTATTGAAGCTATTGCAAAACAAATTAAGGAGGTACTCGACAATGCCTAAACTTTCGGGAAATAAAGGCGAATGGAGCGAAATATATGCATTCCTCCGTTTACTTGAAATAAAGAAATTATATGCTGCAGATGCCGAATTGAATAAAAAAGATGATATGTTTTATAACATAATCAATATCATCCGTACCGAGCCTATCGGTACACTTGAATTCAGAATTAACAAAGCCGATGATACTGTGTCGGTTATTAAAACAAATACAGAAGATGTACTGCTTACTTTACCATGTGACGAATTCAAGACTGCAGCCGATAATCTTTACAATGAAATAATTAATGCAAATAAATCATCTTTTGAATCGCAGGATACCGAAGAATTTTTAGAGCAATTGAATATAGGTGTACTTAAAGCAAAATCAACCGATAAAGCAGATATTCGGATTAAAATTCACGACATAAATACAGGCTATGAAACCGTTCAGGGCTTCAGTATCAAGTCAAGATTAGGCAGTCCGTCAACACTTGTCAATGCAGGCAAAACAACAAATTTTATTTTTGAAGTTACAGGTAATGTAAACGATGATGTGATGAACGGCTTTAATACTTGTTCCAAGAAATTCAAAGACAGATTTGATTTTCTCTCCGGTTGCGATTGCGACATAGAGTATTGTTCAATGGATAACGATATTTTTGAAAGTAATTTGCAGTTGATTGACGGTGACCTCCCTAAAATCTGTGCGTATATGCTTAAAGAGTACTATTCATCCGGAGTTAATACAGTAACAAATTCACTTGAATCATTAAATGTAAATAACCCAATCGGATATAATTTATCAAAAGGTCACCCGTTTTATGAATACAAGTTCAAAAAATTTCTCGCAGAGTGTGCACTCGGCATGCTTCCGTCAAAAGTTTGGGACGGTACTGCCGACGCTACGGGCGGATACATAATAGTCAGAGAAGACGGAGAAGTATTATGCTATCATTTGTTTAACAGAAATGAATTTGAAACTTATTTGATAAACAATACCAAGTTTGAAACCGCAAGTACATCCCGTCATGAATTCGGCTCAATATATAAAGAAAACGGAAAATTTTATATTAAACTGAATTTGCAAGTTAGATTTATAAAATAATGAAAGATAAATACAAGGTATGCAGTTTATTTGCCGGCATCGGCGGCATTGACTTGGCTTTTCAACAAGCGGGATTTGAAATTGTATGGGCAAACGAAATTGATAAAGATGCCTGCAAAACATACAGATACAATTTTCCTGATACGGTATTGACTGAATGCGATATAATAAAAATCGGTACAGATGATATACCGGATTTTGATATTCTCACCGCAGGCTTTCCTTGTCAATCGTTCTCGGTATGCGGTAACAGAAAAGGTTTTGCCGACGAAAGAGGTAATCTTTTCTTTGAAATAATGAGAATAGCAGACGCTAAGCAGCCTAAAATTATTTTTCTTGAAAATGTTGCAAATCTTACGGAACACGACAATGGCAAAACCTTTAATCGCATACACAATGAGCTTTCCGATAGGGATTATTATATACGATACCTCATTGCGGATACTTGCAATTACGGAATACCGCAACACAGAACAAGAACATATATAGTTGCATTTAAGAACTATGACATGTGCAACGGTTTTCGCTTTCCGGATGAACAGCCGCTGAAAAAGCATATTTTTGATATTATCGACCGTTCGGTAAAGGCTGATGATAAATTTTATCTTCCTATAAATTCCGCACAGTATCAAAAAATTAAAGCCGCAATGACAGACGAAAACCAAATATACAGATTTTCGGATTACGGCATTCAAAAGAGCAAAGACGGAATATCTTTTACGCTTAAAGCCAATATGGGAACTTGGTATAACCGTGTTCCAATTATAAAAGACAACTTCGGAATCAGAACGATTACACCGAAAGAATGCCTTGCCTTGCAGGGATTTCCTAAATCGTTTGATTTCCCCGATATTCCGATAAGAAGTATGTATAAACAGTGTGGGAACACAGTGGTTGTGTCTTTAGTTAACAGCATTGCAAAACAAATTTCAAAATGCATTTTATATAAAAGGTAAATGTTATGAAAAATTCTGTTCTAAACAAATTCAGCGAATGGATGAATGAACACACAAGTTTATCTGAAAGTTCAATAGAAAAATATACAAGAGCTGTAAACACGATATCTAACGATATGCTTTCGGCCGGAATAATAAATAACAGTTTGCTTAATATGTCTTTAAGTGAACTTGATTTAGCTGTTGCTTTAATTCTTGTAAATCCTAAATTTATTGCAAAAAATCAAAAAGGAAAGCGTATGTACAGCAACGGTCTCAAACAGTACCGATACTTTGTTTTAGACACGATTGACGGTGTTGATACCAAAGAACTCGAAATCGTAGATTCCATTGAAGCAAATACGGATATAACCAAAACCGAAAAAGAAGCACTTATAAAATCCAGAATCGGACAGGGAAAATTCAGAAAGTCATTATTTGAAAAATATGATGGTAAATGTGTTGTTACTGGAATAGACTTATCCAAACTTTTAATTGCCAGCCATATTAAGCCATGGTCTGTTTCGGAAAACGATGAAAGATTAAGTCCTGATAACGGTATTCTGCTGAGTGCCGATTTTGACAGACTGTTCGACAGCGGTCTGATTACATTTGCAAATGATGGTTCAATTATTGTATCTTCATTTGTAAACGACAACAACCGAACTATTTTAGGTTTGGATAAAAAAATAATTGTGAATTTGAAATCGACACCTTCTATGATTCATAATTTAGAATATCACCAGGATATTATTTTTGTCGCATAAACATATTTAATAAACTATAAAGTTTCTTATGATGCACAACGCATTACAAGAAACTTTATTTTTTTATAAATTTTTTCTAAAAACACATCAACAAAACTTGAATTTTTCTCCGTATTATAGAGGGGTATTTTTTGCTATGGTGAAATCAAATGTAAACAAGGTGTAAAGAATTTTGAAAAACACCCGAACAAAATCGCAATTTTTCTCTGTATAGTAGAGGGACTTTTTTATGAGTGAATTTTTGTTTTCAAATTTACTTATGCTTTTTTCTTTTTGAAAAAGTATCTCTCGAATAATACGAAAGGAGGTAACACAATGAAAGAAAGCTACAAAAGTTTTGATGAGCTGCCGATGATGATATCGGTGTCGCAGGTTGCAAAGGTGCTTGGAATATCTCGCACAAGGTCATACGAGCATGTCAATGAAAAAGGTTTTCCAAAAATAAAAATCGGCACAAGAATTGTTGTACCGAAAGATGAATTCAAGTTGTGGATTCAAAAACAAATTAAGAAAGGATAAAAATTATGCACGCAAACAAAAACTACAAAACCGACGGCAAGGTTTACTATATGCCAAACAAAATCTTTGATGAAAACTTTTCGCCATACGAATTTATGATAGGCGATTTGTGAAAGCCTGTGAGCAAAATAGGAGGTTAATATGAACTACAAATTCACAACGAAAGGTACATCAAATTAAAGGAGGCAGATATAAAATCATAGTTAGCGTGTTGCCTTATGGCAGCAAAGGAAATAAATTCTAAAGCATCAGGCAATAATAGTATTGAAAAATCAAGCGGGAGTGAGCTGAAAATCAATACACAAAACATTGCCGATGAGAGAATCAGCACAGAGCTTTGGATGCAGCATTTTGCAAATACCTTGCTGAATCAAAATGCCATTGACGACAAAACCTATCGCAAATTGATGGGTAAAATCAGCGTAGAAGTCAATCGCAGATACGGAAAAATAAACTGAAAAGCTCTGTAAAACATTACCAAAACAGGTATCAATCCCCTAATGAACGCAGGGGTGAAATACTGTAAAATAAAGCTGGATAATAGAAATTATTTGTGATATTGTCTGCTTGGAAAGGAGTAAAAATATGGATATATATTCAACTCGTGAGAGAATCAGAAAAGAAAATATCAACTTTATGAACCTGCCGTTGCGAGTGACATTTTACGCTCGTGTCAGCACGGATTTTAATGTGCAGTTAAATTCACTTGATAACCAAATAACATATTACACCGATTTCATCAGAAAAAATCCGAATTGGGAATATGTTGACGGCTATGTTGACGAGGGCATATCAGGCGTATCGACCGCAAAGCGTGAGCGTTTCAACGAAATGATTGAGGACGCAAAGGCAGGAATGTTTGACCTGATTGTAACCAAAGAGGTATCGAGATTTGCCCGTAACACGCTGGACAGTATTCGCTTTACCCGTGAACTTTTATCAAGCGGTGTGGCTGTGTATTTTCAAAACGACAACATAAATACCCTTGACGAGGACAGCGAACTGAGGCTGACGATTATGTCATCAATGGCGCAAGACGAGTCGAGAAAAATCTCTACACGTGTGCGATTCGGTCATCAACAGGCTATCAAAAAAGGAACTGTACTCGGCACAAACAATATGTACGGCTACATCAAAAAAGACGGCAAGCTGGTGATTGACGAAACGCAAGCCGACTTTGTGCGAGAACTGTTTGAAATGTATGCAACGGGAAAATTCAGTATGAAGCAAATGGAAAAGCATTTTTACCAAAAAGGAATACGAAATTCCAAGGGCAAAATGCTCTCCCACTCAACGATGAGCAACATCATACGCAACCCGAAATACAAGGGCTACTATGCCGGAAACAAGGTGCGAATTACTGACCTGTTCACAAAGAAGCAAAAGTTTTTGCCCGAGGAAGAATGGGTTATGTATAAAGACGAAACCAGTGAAACAGTACCTGCTATCGTCAGCGAGGAGTTGTGGGACAAGGCAAACGAAGTGCTGTATATGCGAAGTCAGGATGTAATCACGGCACAGCACAAGACGGTGCATCAAAACCTGCTGACTGGCAAACTGATATGTGCGCACTGCGGTATGCCCTACTATCGCAAGGACGCAGTAAGCAAGGGCGGAGAGAAAATTTCAAAGTGGGTATGCTCAGGCAAGATAAAAAACGGTGCATCAAGCTGTCCGAGCCGAGCGATTTACGAAAGTGAAATCAAGCCGATTATTGAGGACATTTTCAAATCGGGGCAACAGCATATTGAGGAACTTTCGGCGTGTGTGCTGAAACTTGTGTCCGAAGTCCTTGATACAAACGAAAACAAGGACGAGCTTAACAGGCTGAACCAAGAACTTATCACACGGCAGAAAATGAAAGCGAAGTTATTACAATACAACGCCGACGGAAGAATGGACGACAGCGAATTCATACGAATGACTGCCGACTGCGATAACGAAATCAAGGACATTGAGAAAAAAATAAACGCCCTGAACAAAACATCAAAAACCGAACGAGAGATGAAAAAAGAGCTTGCCGAAATCAAAGCCATACTGAAAGCGGCGGAAAAGCACATTGACGGTGAGGAAATCGACAGAGCGTTTGTTGACCGATATATAAGCGATATTACAGTCTATCCCGACGAGGAAATAACACGCTTTGAGATACACCTTAAAGCCGGAACAACAGTCACTAAAACCCTTCAAAACCTTACGAGCCGTGCAGGCAGCAATAGTAAGAAAATGATTAAGGCTTACGAAGAGTCTATGAAATAATTATATTGACCTAAAGCATGCGAGCGGGGCGACCTGCTCGCGTTTTTTGTTTGTGATATTGAGCGGATTGTACTATGAGCTAAGCTTTGTATCACTAATCATCGGTCAAAAATTTATGCCAAAAAATAGAATTAAATTTGTAGTATTAAACTTATGTATCTGAGCAAAATATTACAGAAGAAAATATTTTACCGTAAAGGGAGATTAAAATGAAAGCAACGGGTATTGTTCGCAGGATTGACGATTTGGGCAGAATCGTTATTCCTAAAGAAATAAGAAGATCGTTTAGAATAAAAGAGGGTGACCCACTTGAAATTTATACTGATGCGGAGGGTGAAGTCATTTTTAAAAAGTATTCGCCCATCGGCGAGCTTTCCTCCTTTGCGTCGCAGTATGCTGAAGTTTTGCATAAGAACGGCGGCTTGCCTATTGCAATTATGGATAATGACCATGTTATTGCTGCTTCGGGCATCAGCAAGCGAGAGGTGCTTGAGCGACGAGTAACGAAAAGCCTTGAGGAATTGATGGAAAACAGACAAATTCATATCAAAACCGACACCGTTCCGTCGATGAACGCAATTGAGGGCTATGACCGAAAGGCAGAGGTAGTTTATCCGATTATGTACGGCGGTGATGTCAGCGGCGCTATAGCTCTTTTAGAGGACGAAAACCACACTATGCCTACGGAATCGGACATTAAGCTTGTTCAGGTTGCGGCGGCATTTCTCGGAAAGCAAATGGAATAATATTGGTAATATTGCACAAAATTAAGCAATGAATGTTGTGCAATATGTTACATAGATAGAAAGTAGAAAAAAACACTTGCATTTTAAAACGAGGTGTATATAATAGTGGGCGAAGAGAGGAAATATGGTGAGCGGATGTAGTGCTCATCGGGTAATGAGGAAATTACTTATGAAGAAATTTCAAAACGAGGCCTACGGCTACATAAAAGATATGTTTGTTCAGCACAATATGGTAAAGCGTTGCGTTTTATCGTTGCTTTCAATCATCATTATGGGTTTTGGAATTGCTTTGTTTTCAGTTTCCGGATTTGGTGTTGACCCCTTTACATCAATGAATATGAATGTTTCCTCAACCATAGGAATTAGCTTCGGAACATACCAGATGATCATCAACGCAGTCATAATTGTATTTGTTGTGGCTGTTGCCCACAGAGGACTTGTCGGAGTGGGCACACTGTTCAATATGGTTGGTGTCGGATATTCGTGCGAATTTTTTGAAGGTTTGATCAGACCTCTCCTTACTGATCACGGTGATAGCATTGCGATTCGCATTTGTCTGCTTGCGGCGGGCATAGTTGTTCTGTGCTTTTCCTGTTCTCTCTTTTTTGTTTCAAATGTCGGCGTAGGTCCATACGATGCGCTTGGATTTATGCTTAACCAAACAACAAAAATTCCTTACAAATGGACTCGTGTAATCACGGATGTCCTTGTAGTTTTGATAGGCCTTGTGGTCAGCGGCGGCTTAGCCTCACTGATTAAGGGCGATATTTCGGGAGTTAAAAATATCGGCATCGGCACAATCATCACAGCTTTTATGATGGGTCCGCTTGTTGATTTCTTTTCAAAGCATGTCAGCTCAAAAATACTCAATGTTGACTATGCAGGTCTCAGTAAGGACATTGCATTCTTTATGATTAAAGGTGCAATGGCAAAGAATAAGGTTCCCGAAAACCCTGCCGAATTGAATATGCATTCTTCAGCGTATGAAGTTTTTAATAAAATTTAATCGGCAACTAAGGTTGCGTAAATTTATTTTGCCAACCTTTTTATATATAGCTTTTTAGTTTTTACATAAATTTTACCCAAAGAGAAAGGGCGCAACCGTTTTGGCTGCGCCTTTTTTCTTTGCATTTTTATTATGTTGTGATTATATATTAATATTGTAATTAATTACTAATATATTCTATAGAGCTTTGCGCCGTGAGGCTCAACCTCGGCGGTTATGCTGTTTTTGCATTTGCCGACATCGCTTTTTTGCCAAATATCATAAAGTGAATATTGCTCGTCCGGCATTAAAATTCCCGTCAGGTCGGCTTTAATTTTTCTCGCTTTCGTGTCGGTGTTGAATATTGCAATGTATTTGCATTTCTTTCCGTTTGCAGACCAAATGACTGTTCCTTTGCCGTTTTTCTCATTGCGGAATATCTCTTTTGCTCCGTATGATTCGCGGTGCATCGTCATATAATCCTCGTTGGTTAAAAGGGAGAGGGTGAAATCGTCATTCTCCGGCATATTGCCGCCTATCATAAGCGGACTTTTGAAAATTCCCCAAAGGCTCATCAGCGTGTAATGCTCGGGCTTGGTGAATTGCGACATTCTGTTGTTCGGTCCGTGGTACCTGCTGTGTTTGCAAAGTCTGCCTATCGGCAACATATCGCAGTCGGGATAATTTCCGGGCGAGGTCACACCCTCCCAGTTCTTGCACTTGTCAAACATATCGTGCAGTTTGTCCCAAATATCCCAAAAATCGCCTGTCAGTCGCCACATATTTGCGTTTTTGCAAAGATGGTCTGCCTTTTCACGCATTGCCGGTCCGGGCGAAAGCGACAAAATAATTTCTCTGCCGCAGTTGTCAATCGCCTTGCGCAGCATTTCAATTTCATAATCGGCACTGTACGGATTGTCCCACTGTCTGAACTCCGTCACACAAATATCGTCGCACTTTATAAAATCGACATCCCAACTTGCATACATATTTACAATTGAATTGTAGTATTCCTGTGATGCGGCACAGTTTTTAACACCGTACATATCGGTGTTCCATGAGCAAACCGAAAAATGGTGCGCAATGTCACGGCAGGTTTTGTCGCTTCCTAAAATTTTGCAATTTTGAGCTACTGCCTGACGCGGAACGCCGCGCATTATATGTATTCCGAACTTAAGACCGAGAGAGTGAATATAGTCGGCAATGGGCTTAAAGCCTTTTTTGCCCTCACTGCTTGGAAAACGGTTTGGCGCAGGGATAAGCCTGCCGTATTCATCCATGCAAAGCTCGGTAAAATTGTTGTAATCGTTGTCCGTTGCCTTTGGCTCATACCATTGAATGTCGCAAACTATGTATTCCCATCCGTATTTTTTTAAATTTTTTGCCATATAGCAGGCATTTTCGCGCAATTCCGACTCCGTAACAGCGGCGCCGAAGCAGTCCCAGCTGTTCCAGCCGAGCGGTGCGGTTTTTGCCCATTTTTTGAAATTCGTCATATTGGCCGTACCTCGTTAAAACAGTATGTTTAATGTGACTTTATTATAAAATAATGCCAAATATAAGTCAATTTATTTTTTCGTTTTGTATGCTTTCGTTAAAATGCAAAAAAATTGAAAAAATTTTCTTGACAAATATTTGAACGAGGCGTAATATATAAATGGTTAGCGAGGACTAACCTTTATTTTGACGCAACGGTTAGCAAAAACTAACCTGCATATATGAACGTGATATGACGGTTGACCCGTCGGGAGGTAGCAATATGATGCCGTTAACATTAGCCTCATCGGGTGAGGATGCAATAGTAAAAAAAATCGGCGGCAAGCCCGAGGTTAAAAAACATCTTGAAAATCTTGGTTTTGTTGTCGGCAGTGAGATTAACGTAATCACAGAACAAAACGGAAACATTATCGTCAAGGTTAAAGAGGCGAGAGTTGCTATAAGCAAGGAAATGGCTAATAAAATATTTATTTAATATAGTTTATTAACAACAATCAAAGGAGGAAAAGGATGAAAACTTTGAAACAAGCAAAGGTCGGCGAAACCGTAAAAGTTGTAAAACTTCACGGTGAAGGCGCTCTTAAACGCAGAATTATGGATATGGGCATCACAAAGGGTGTTGAAGTCTATGTAAGAAAAGTAGCCCCCCTCGGCGATCCAATCGAAATCAAAGTTCGCGGATACGAGCTTTCATTGCGTAAAAACGACGCAGAACTTATTGAGGTTGAATAATTAATCACTCAAAATAGTTTGAATTTCTTCGGCTTAAGGGTTAGCGATAACTAATTAGCTGTGACTAATTACATTTTTGAAAGGAAATTTACATATGAGTATTAAAATTGCTCTTGCCGGCAACCCGAACTGCGGTAAAACAACATTGTTTAACGCACTCACAGGTTCAAACCAGTTTGTAGGTAACTGGCCGGGTGTTACGGTTGAGAAAAAAGAAGGCAAGCTTAAAAAACACAGTGATGTAATCATCACTGACTTGCCGGGCATTTATTCACTTTCTCCATACACTTTGGAGGAGGTTGTTGCAAGAAACTATCTTATTAACGAACATCCGGACGCTGTTCTTAATATCGTTGACGGCACAAATCTTGAGAGAAACCTTTATCTCACAACTCAAGTTGTGGAACTTGGTATTCCGGTTGTTGTTGCCGTAAACATGATGGATATTGTTAGGAAAAACGGTGACAAAATCAATATTGAAGAGCTTTCGCGCCAGCTCGCTTGTCCTGTCGTTGAAATTTCGGCACTTAAGGGCACAGGTATCAAAGAGGCTGCGGATTTGGCAGTTAAGGCAGCAAGCGATGCTCCGACAATTCCGCAACACAAATTCAGCGGCGTAGTTGAACACGCACTTGCTCATATTGAAGAGGCTGTTCTTCATGATATGCCGGAAAATCAACAGCGTTGGTACGCTATCAAGATTTTTGAGGGCGATGACAAAGTTCTTTCACAGCTTAACATTCAAAGCGATGTTCTTTCACACATTCAGAAGGATATTAAGGCTGCAGAGGACGAACTTGACGATGACGCAGAATCAATCATCACAAACGAAAGATATGTTTATATCGCATCTATCATTCACAGCGTTTATAAGAAAAAGAGTCACGATAAGCTCTCAACTTCAGATAAAATCGATAAGGTTGTAACAAACAGATGGCTCGGTCTTCCGATTTTCGCTGTTATTATGTTCCTTGTTTATTACATTTCAATGGTAACAGTCGGTGCAGCAGCAACAGACTGGACAAATGACGGCTTGTTCGGCGACGGCTATCACCTCTTCGGCAACGGCACTGCCGCATATGAAGAGGCATCGAAGGAATACGGCGATACAGACCAAATTCTCGACGCATTTATTTCCGAATACGGCACAGATGAAATGGCAGACGCCATTGACCTTGAAAACGAAGATTACAACGACGCAACCGCAAAATCAGCACTTGGTCAACTTGTTGCGGCTACTCCTTCGGACGCAAAGGTAACATATGAAACAGAGGATGAGGAAACCCTCGAAACAACTCAACATCCGGGTACAACAAAGGCAGATCTTGAAAATGCCGTTAAGCAGTATGAGGATACATCATATAAAGAGGGCTACGGCGCTCCTGATACAACAACATACGGTGTTTGGGTTGACGGTATTCCTGTTCTTTTGGGCAATCTTCTTGAAAAAGCAAACGCTCCGGAATGGCTTTCGGGACTTCTTCTTGACGGTATTGTTGCCGGTGTCGGCGCAGTTCTTGGTTTCGTTCCTCAAATGCTCGTATTGTTCTTCCTTCTTGCATTCCTTGAGGCTTGCGGTTATATGTCAAGAATCGCATTCGTTCTCGACCGTATCTTCAGAAAGTTCGGCCTTTCGGGTAAATCGTTCATTCCTATGCTTATCGGTACAGGCTGCGGTATCCCCGGCGTTATGGCATCCCGTACAATCGAAAATGAGCGTGACCGTCGCATGACGATTATGACAACAACATTCATTCCGTGCGGCGCTAAAGTTCCGTTCATCGCAATGATCGCAGGCGCTATTTTCGGCGGCTCGGCAATCGTTTCAACATCTGCATACTTCATCGGTATGGCAGCAATCATTATTTCAGGTGTCATTCTTAAAAAGACAAAGAGATTTGCAGGCGATCCTGCACCGTTTGTTATGGAGCTTCCTGCATATCACCTTCCGACACTCGGCAATGTTCTTCGTTCAACTTGGGAGCGCGGATGGTCATTCATCAAAAAAGCAGGTACAATCATCACACTTTCAACAATATTTATTTGGTTCACAACATACTTCGGTGTTGTTGACGGTCAGTTCAGAATGCTCAGCGAGGAAGAAATTTCCTCATCAATTCTTGCCGCTGTCGGCGGAGCAATCGCTTGGATCTTTAAGCCGCTCGGCTGGGGCAACTGGCAGGCAGTTGTTGCGTCTGTAACCGGTCTTGTTGCTAAGGAGAATATCGTAGGTACCATGGGTATCCTCTACGGCGGCGGTGACGCAGATGTTTATACAAACATAGGCCATGTATTCAACGGCGTAACAGGCTATTCATTCCTTATCTTCAACCTCCTCTGTGCACCTTGCTTTGCAGCTATCGGCGCTATCAAGAGAGAGATGAACAATGCAAAGTGGACTTGGTTTGCAGTTGGTTATCAGTGCGGATTTGCTTATGTAATTGCTCTTATTGTTAACCAAATCGGTTCAATGTTCATGGGCAACGGCAGCATCATCGGTCTTATCGTCGCAATTGCGGCAATCGGTGCTCTCTGCTACCTGCTCTTCAGAAAGAACAAGTATGATGACAACAAACTTACAATAAGCGCAACAGCATCAAAATCAAAGTCAACAAAATAATCTTCTCAAATCGGATATAGATTAGAAGGTGGCTTAAATGCTTGAATTCTTACAACAAAATTATTTAACAATCATCATTATTGCGGTGCTTGTTCTTATGGTGGCATTGATTATCCGCTCGATTGTTAAAGACAAAAAAGCAGGCAAAAATACCTGCGGGGCAAATTGCGCGCATTGCGCAAATGCCGGATATTGCCATAAAAAGGAAAAGAAAGGGTGACACTTTATGATTAAAACATCATTGTCAATTGACGGAATGGCGTGCGGAATGTGCGAGGCACATATTTGCGACACAATTCGCAAGGATTTTGATGTAAAAAAGGTCAAAGCGTCACACACCAAAAAAATGGCAGAAATAATATCTAAAGAACCCTTGGATGAGCAGAAATTGCGCAGTGCCATTGGTGCCACGGGTTACACCGTAACCGATGTCCGCAGCGAAGAATATGTCAAAAAAGGACTCTTTAAATAAATAGTTTTCCAAATTCCATTTACTCCTAATGGGCAGGACCCGTGCGTTAATTCGCGCGGGTCCTGTTCTTTGTTTTCGGGGATAAATTCTTTAACGGTTATAAATCATAACGCATTTATTTGATGTGTCAAGTGGGGTGCAATATTGTGTTGCTTATTTCCTATATTTATGATATGATTTAAAGTGAATGAAAAGGTTCGGATTCGGTGGAAAATTAAGCATCGAACAACAAAAGGGGTACAGATTATGGGTATCAAAAAAGCTTTTAACAAAATGATGGCAAACATAGTCAATAATTTATCGCAGGGCGAAATTGACAGAACGGGCGTTGAGCACATTGTCACGGACGGTATGCCGCAGATTTTGCGACAGACTGCCGCAGAAGGTGCAGTACTTTTGAAAAATGACGGCGTTTTGCCGTTTGCCGACGGCACTTGTGTTTCGCTTTTCGGCAGATGCAGCGACGATTATTTCTTTGTCGGCTACGGCTCGGGCGGCGATGTCAACTATCCCTATAGTGTCAGCCTAACCGAAGGCGTTCGCAACTGTGCGCATTTGAGACTTAATGAGGCGCTTGCGGATGCTTACACCGAATTTTCAAATGAAAATCCGATAAACCACGGCTTTTGGGGCAAGTGGCCGTTTCATTATGACGAAATGTCGCTCAGCGATGCAACCGTTGTTTCCGCCGCACGCAGCAGTGACGCCGCCGTTGTTACAATCGGAAGGTCGTCGGGCGAGGACAGAGATTGCAAATACAAAAATGGCAGTTATCTTTTGACTGACGACGAAATCGCAATGCTTGACAAGGTTTGCACGCATTTTGACAAGGTTGTTGTCCTTTTGAATGTCGGCAACATTATTGATATGAGTTGGGCTGCGCATTACGGCGACAAAATCGGTGCAATAATGTATGTTTGGCAGGGCGGTATGGAAAGCGGCAACGCAGTTGCGGATTTGCTTTGCGGCACAACATCCCCGAGCGGCAGGCTGACCGACACAATCATTAAGGATTATTCCGACAACCCGACCTCCGTTAATTTCGGCGGAAAAGCCTTTAACAATTATGAGGAGGATATTTTTGTCGGCTATAGATATTTTGAAACATTCGACCCCGATGCAGTTCTTTATCCGTTCGGCTTTGGCTTGAGTTATACCGATTTTGAAATCACACATAACAAAACCACTGCCGACGAAAACGGTTTTAATGTTGAATTTACCGTTAAAAACACGGGCAAACGCGCAGGCAGAGAAGTTGCGCAGGTTTATGTGCAAAAACCGTGCGGCAGGCTCGGCAATCCAAAGTTTTGCCTTGTCGGTTTTGCGAAAACAAAGGGACTTCAGCCCGACGAGTCGCAGGATTTGAGTATTTATGTCGATTTTTATTCGCTCACTTCGTTTGACGATTGCGGCTCTACAAACCACGCGGGCGCATATGTCACCGAGAGAGGCGATTATTCGCTCTTCCTCGGAAAGAATGTCAGAGAAAACGAAAAAATATTCACATACTATCAGGAGGAAACCGCCGTTTATGCACAGCACAAACAGGCTTGCGCACCGGTTGATGATTTCCAAATTTTCCACGCCGATGAAATCGACGGCAAGGTTCAGCTCCGTATAAAAAATGTGCCAAAGCAAAAGTTTGATTTGGCAACAAGGATTTTAAACAATTTGCCCGAGCCGATTGCGCAAACGGGTGATAGGGGAATTACATTCATCGATGTCAAAGACGGCAAAAAAACGCTCGACGAATTTGTGGCACAGCTTAATATAGGCGAACTTGAGGCAATCACAAGGGGCGACTACGAAATGAATTCTCCGCTTTGTGCCGTCGGCAACGCCGGCGCATACGGCGGCGTGCTCGGCTCACTCCGCGACAAGGGTGTTGACGCAATTTGCACAACCGACGGACCGTCGGGTATTCGACTTCGTGCAAGTGCATCACTTTTGCCTATCGGCACGCTTTTGGCGTCTACATTCGACACCGAGCTTGTGGAAAAAATGTATTCCGTTTTAGCAACAGAAATGAAGGACCGCGGCAGTGATGTCCTGCTTGCTCCCGGAATGAATATACACAGAAACATGCTTTGCGGCAGAAATTTTGAGTATTTCAGCGAGGACCCGTTCCTCAGCGGAAAAATGGGCGCTGCCGCAGTTCGCGGTATTCAAAGCCTCGGCGCATCTGCCTGCCCGAAACATTTTGCCTGCAACAATCAGGAATTTATGCGCAATATGACCGATTCGCGCGTGTCGGAAAGAGCACTTCGCGAAATCTATCTCAAAGGCTTTGAAATTTGCGTGAAAGAGGCACACCCGAAAAATATTATGACCTCATACAACAAGGTCAACAGCGTTTACAGCCATTATAATTATGACCTTTGCACAACGATTTTGCGCGAGGAGTGGGGATATACCGGCAATGTTATGACCGATTGGTGGATGAAACCGTCAAAAAGCCCCGAGTTCCCGAATTTGCGCGACCAGGCATACAGAATCCGTGCCCAAGTTGACCTTCTTATGCCGGGCGGCGAGCGCATTACCAACCGTAAACCCGACGGTACACTTCTCAAAACATACGGTCTGCCGGGCGGCATAACACTCGGCGAAATTCAGCGCAGTGCAAAAAATGTGCTCACAAGCGTTTTGAACATTGAAAAAAGCGAAAAATAAAGCATTTTTTGTTTGACAAATACATCGTGCGAAACTATAATAATAATTTAGTTAATAATGCATATTAAAATAATAGGAATTAGTCGAAAGGCATTAAATTATGAAAATAAGCAAAATTTTAAGGGATAATAAAGTAACCGTTTCGTTCGAAGTTTTCCCTCCGAAACAGTGGGATAAAATCGAGCACACAAAAGATATTGTCAAAGAGATGAGCGAATATGCGCCCTCATTTATGAGCGTGACATACGGCGCGGCAGGCACAAAGTCGGGCTTTACGCAGGAGATTGCAACTCAAATCAAAAACAGTGGCGTAACTCCGCTTTCTCATCTCACCTGCATCACCTCGACAAGAGATAAAATTCACACCGTTGTAAACGATTTGCAGGAAAACGGAATTGAAAATATCCTTGCCCTTCGCGGCGATATTCCGGAGGGATTTGAGTTCCCCGACGACCAATATTTTACCCACGCATATCAGCTTGTAAACGAAATTAAAGCTATCGACCCGACAATCTGCGTAGGCGGTGCGTGCTATCCCGAAATTCACCCCGAAAGCGCAAATCGCGTTGAGGATATTGAATACCTTAAGCAAAAGGTTGATTGCGGCGTTGAATTTTTGACCTCGCAAATGTTTTTTGATAACGACAAATTTCTCAATTTCTACGAGATGTGTCGCATTAAGGGCATAACCGTGCCGATTATCGCAGGTATTATGCCGATTACAAACGCAAAGCAAATCAAACGCTCAATCGAACTTTCAAATTCAAGCGTTCCCAAAAAGTTCTACAAAATCATGGAGCGTTTCGGCGATGATGAAAGGTCAATGAAACAAGCGGGCATTGTTTACGCCACCGAACAGATTATCGACCTCATGGCAAACGGAATAAACAATATCCATATTTACACAATGAACAAGCCTGAAGTTGCAGGCGCAATTATGAACGGCTTGTCGGATATTATTAATGAATAAGGCAGAAATTCTCCGCTATATGCGGACAAACAGCAAAACAACGGACGAAAAAATCCTTGCGCTTGTTGACAAGGCGATGGATACAATTGAGCAAACAGCCGTGCCGAAAACGCTATACCGCATTTTTGACTGCACGGTTACCGATGATTGCCTGATTATCGGCGATTTCAGGTTTGAAAGCACTCGCCTTGCTCAAAATCTTAAAGGTTGCAGCAGGGTTGTTGTTTTCGGTGCGACTCTCGGCGTTGCGGTTGACAGAGTTATAAAAGTTTCGGCGTCAACCGATATTGCCGATGCTATGGCGCTCCAAGCCGCCGCCGCGTCAAAAATCGAAGAGGTGTGCGACGGCTTAGAGGAGCAAATTAAGGCGGAACATTCCGTTTCTTTGCGTCAACGCTATTCACCGGGATATTTCGACCTTGACATTTCAAACCAAAAAAAAGTTTTTTCACTGCTTGAGCTTACTAAAAGAATAGGCTTGATGCTTACCGACACCTGCGAAATGGTGCCGACAAAAAGCGTTACGGCGTTTATAGGAATTGATTGATTATGATTAAATATTTTGACGGCGGCATGGGCAGTATGCTCAATTTAAGACCCGGCGAGCTTCCCGAAAAACTTAATATCAGCGACCCCGACAGGGTTTATCGCGTTCATAAGGCGTATGCCGACGCAGGTGCCGATATTATCACCGCAAACACATTCGGCGCAAACAGACTTAAATATGACAATTGCGACGAGCTTGTCAAAGCAGGCGTTGCGCTTGCAAAAAAGACAGGCAAAAAAGTTGCGCTCGATTTGGGACCGACCGGCAAATTGCTCAAACCTATGGGCGATCTTGATTTTGAGGATTGCGTCAGCATTTATGCCGATGTTGTCAACGCCGGCAAGGATGATGCAGACATTGTTTTGATTGAAACAATGGGTGATACCTACGAAATCAAAGCCGCAATGCTTGCCGCAAAGGAAAATTGCGACCTCCCCATTTTTGTTTCAATGATTTTTGACGAAAAGGGCAGGCTTTTGACAGGCGCGGATGTTAAAACTGCGTGCGCTGTTGTTGAAGGGCTCGGCGCCGATGTCATCGGTTTTAACTGCGGTCTCGGACCTAAGCAGATGATTCCGCTTGTTGAGGAACTTGAAAAATACACCTCAACTCCGATTATGGTAAACCCGAACGCAGGCTTGCCCGAATCGGTAAACGGCGAAACAGTATATAATGTCGACCCCGACGAGTTTTCGGATTTGATGGCGCAAATCGCCGATTTGGGCGTTTCGTATCTCGGCGGTTGTTGCGGTACAACGCCGGCACATATCAAGGCACTTATTGAAAAGACAAAAAATATTCCCGATGTTCCACCGTCAAAAAAGAATTTCACATTTGTAACGAGCTATTCCCAAAGCGTTGAACTTGGCGAAAAAAGCGCCGTTATCGGCGAAAGAATCAACCCTACGGGTAAAAAACTGCTTAAACAGGCACTTCGCGACAGGGATATGGATTATATTCTGCGCGAGGGTATTTCTCAAAAGGACTGCGGCGCACATATTCTCGATGTCAATGTCGGCTTGCCCGAAATCGACGAGGTTGAAATGCTTAAATCCGCCGTTTATGAACTTCAGTCGGTTTTGCCGACTCCGCTTCAGCTCGACTCTTCCGACGCTGTCGCAATGGAGCAGGCTCTCAGAATTTACAACGGCAAGCCGCTTATCAACTCAACAAACGGCAAGGAAAAATCAATGCACGAGATTTTTCCGCTTGCAAAAAAATACGGCGGCGTTGTTGTTTGCCTTTGCCTTGACGAAAACGGAATTCCCGAAACCGCTGACGGCAGAATTAAGGTTGCAAAAAAAATAATTAACACAGCGGCTGAATACGGCATCGACAAAAAGGATTTGATTGTTGACGCCCTTGCAATGACTATCAGCACCGACACCCAAAACGCAATTGAAACGCTCAAGGCGGTTGATTATATAAAACACACGCTCGGCGTCAATACCGTTTTGGGCGTGTCAAATATCAGCTTCGGTCTCCCGAACAGAGAGGCTGTCAATACCGCGTTTTATACTCTTTGCCTCAAAGCGGGACTTTCTGCCGGCATCATAAATCCAAAGTCGCAAAGTATGATGAATGCATATTATTCATACAACGCGCTTGCAGGGCTTGATGAAAATTGCACCGAGTATATTGAGTCTGCCGTTGTGATTGATGCAGTCGCAGATGCGTCGAATATCACACTTCTTGACGCAATCGTCAAGGGTATGAAGGAAGAAAGCGCCAAATGTGCAAAGGAACTTTTAAAAACACAAAATTCGCTTGATATTATCAATGAATATATCATTCCGGCGCTCGATAAGGTCGGCGATGGGTTTGAGAAAAATAAAATATTCCTGCCACAACTTTTGATGTCCGCAGACAGTGCAAAGGCGGCTTTTGACGAAATCAAAGCGCATATGATAGTCAACGGAAACTCACAGGTTAAGGGCGAAAAAATTATTATCGCAACCGTTGAGGGAGACATTCACGATATAGGCAAAAATATCGTCAAGGTTCTCCTTGCGAATTACGGTTTCGATGTTGTTGATCTCGGCAAGGATGTCAAGTGCGAAACGGTTCTTGATGAAACGATAAAGAACGACGCCAAGCTCGTCGGACTTTCGGCTCTTATGACAACAACGGTGCCGAATATGGAAAAAACAATCAAGCTTATTCACGAAAATACCGATGCAAAAGTTTTTGTCGGCGGCGCCGTTCTCACAAAGGATTACGCAAAAATGATTAATGCCGATTGGTACGCAAAGGACGCTATGGAGAGTGTTCGCATAGCACAGGAATTTTTCACCGAGGGAAGTAATTAATTATGATGATTTCAACAAAGGGCAGATATGCGTTGAGTATTATGCTCGATCTTGCCCAGCATAACGACGGCAGTTTTGTTTCGCTCAAAGATATTTCCGACCGTCAGGATATAAGTATGAAATATCTCGAGGCGATTATTGCAAAGCTTTCAAAGGGCGGACTCGTTGACAGCGCAAGGGGAAAAACCGGAGGCTATCGCCTCAATCGCCCGGTTGATAAATACACCGTCGGCGAAATTCTGATTTTGACGGAAAAAACGCTCGCCCCCGTTTCATGCGTCGAATGTGAAAATCATTGCCCGAAGGAGGGCAGCAACCTCGCGCGCCCAATGTGGAACGAGCTTAACGAAATTATTATGGATTTTTTAAACTCCAAAACCCTTGCCGACTTGATTTAAAACAAATTTCTAAAAAATTTCACTTTTTTTGATTTTTTACTTGATAATTTCAAAATTTGTGATATAATACTTGTGTTAACAAATCGTTAGCATATATAGAGGTATAGTGTAACGGTAACACTCCGGACTCTGACTCCGTCATTTAAGGTTCGAATCCTTATACCTCTGCCAAAGAGGAACGAGATACTCAAGCGAGTATCTCGTTTTTCTTTTGTAAAAAGAAATTAAGGATTCGAAGAATCGTTATTACGGGTTTATAATGCAATTAAACCCGTAACATCGTTCTGTCAAGTCTTTAAGGTGGAGATTTGCGAAGCAAATACTACCGTGACTTGGCAGGTTGATATAATCTGCCACAAGGCTGGAAGTTTTACTTTAAGCCTATTTTTATGCCCGAATACTGCTTTTTATGGCGGTATTCAGGCACTTTTTCTTTGCCTCAAAATCTTGTGAGAGTTTTTGAGAGATTCTAAGAGACAGCA
>ERZ773146.651-NODE-651-length-25422-cov-18.943352_pt1 | contig 25422 bp, 22 predicted proteins | sample MGYA00580847_ERZ773146 | MGnify/ENA primary metagenome ERZ773146 (study PRJEB29015, sample SAMEA2737830) | human gut metagenome | biome: human gut; feature: human-associated habitat; material: faeces | place: China | collected 2012 ...
CGCGAGCTGGGTTCAGAACGTCGTGAGACAGTTCGGTCCCTATCTGTTGCGGGCGCAGGAGATTTGAAGGGAGCTGTCCTTAGTACGAGAGGACCGGGATGGACAGACCTCTGGTGCACCAGTTGTCGTGCCAACGGCACAGCTGGGTAGCTACGTCTGGACGAGATAAACGCTGAAAGCATCTAAGCGTGAAACTCCCCCAAAGATAAGATCTCCCCCCTTTATGGGGTAAGGGTCGATGTAGACTACATCGTTGATAGGCCGAAGGTGTAAGCACGGTAACGTGTTCAGCTGATCGGTACTAATCACCCGAGGGCTTGACTTAATTTATGCAGGGCGGCCTTGCTACTCTCATCTCCCCATTGTTCAGTTTTCAGGGTGCAGACAAATTTCCCCTTGACAACAGGGGTTCAATATTGTAGTATTTGGCAGTAGCCATTTACAGTTGGTGTTTTTAGCGGTGAGGGTCCACCCGTTCCCATTCCGAACACGGAAGTTAAGCTCACCTGTGCCGACGATACTTGCCTGGCGACGGGCTGGGAAAATAGGTCAACGCCAACACAATGAGCCCGAGACCAAACCCTCGGGCTCGCTATATTCCTCCTTAGCTCAGTCGGTAGAGCACGCGGCTGTTAACCGCGGTGTCGTCTGTTCGAGTCAGACAGGAGGAGCCACAACGGTCGGGCCGCTGCCATAAAGGTGGCGGCCCGTACTTTGTATCAGGGGTATGGGCCTTTAGCTCAGTTGGTTAGAGCAGCCGGCTCATAACCGGTCGGTCCGGGGTTCGAGTCCCTGAAGGCCCACCATGATCTGCGCAGCGATCGCGATGCGCACGCGCCCATTTAGGGGAATAGCTCAGCTGGTAGAGCGGCGGTCTCCAAAACCGTAGGCCGAGGGTTCGAAGCCTTCTTCCCCTGCCAGAGACCCGGGCGCCTGTATAAGGCGCTCGGACTCTCAAAACTTCTTGACAAGCGACCGGGAATTTTGTATAATTCTCGTGCTTTATATGGCGCTGTAGCTCAGTTGGCTAGAGCATTCGGTTCATACCCGAAGTGTCACCGGTTCGAATCCAGTCAGCGCTACCAAAAAGGGGGCACATCCTCCGATGTGTCCCCTTTTCAAGTAAATATGGCCCGTTGGTCAAGTGGTTAAGACACCGCCCTTTCACGGCGGTAACATGGGTTCGAGTCCCGTACGGGTCACCATTTGGAGGCTTAGCTCAGCTGGTTAGAGCGCATGCTTCACACGCATGAGGTCGATGGTTCGAGCCCATTCGTCTCCACCAAAAAAAGCCTGTAATCCTTGAGATTACAGGCTTTTTTATTTTCTTAAATTATTCTGCAGGTGAGGCAGACACCCCCGAAAAAGACCTTAGCGCAGGATCTCTTCGGCCACTACGCGCTTCGGCACACAGCGGTCCATGGCCTGCTTTTCGATGTAACGGTGAGCGTCCTGCTCAGACATGCCCTGCTTTTCTATCAGCACCCATTTGGCGCGGTTTATAAGGCGGATCTCCGCCATTTTATCTTCCATGGAAAGACTTCTCTGCTCCATGCGCCGCAGGCGCTCCCGCGTGCCGCACAGGAGCTCCATGCATTGCAGCATCATCTGCGGCGACGTCGGCTTCTGAAGCGTCAGCACGCCGCAGGGCGTGACCTGCGCGGACACGTCGGAGTAATACTCCGGCTTTACCAGAAGCAATATCCCCGCGCCCGATTGCTCTGCGAAGTGCTGTGCAAGATGGGTGCCGAATTCATCGCGCAGCGGCGCGCTGATAATGATTATATCATACCGGCTTTCGAGAAGCCGGCGCCGTGCGTCCGCAGCGTCGTACGCAAATTGGACGGGGACGTAGCGCCCGCCGGGGAGCAGCTCACGCAGGGACGTATGAAATTTTTCCGCAGCGGCAACGGACAGCACGCTGTAGGTTCGCGGCAGATACTCCATGCGCATTCCTCTTCCCGAAAGTTTTAGCGGCGCTTACTTCGTATAATACTCCACAACGGTCCGCGGCAGGGAGGAGGCGATAAATTCGCTCGTTTTTGCCGCGGCTTTTGCGTCCGCGAGCGTTGCGGGCAGCGTCTTATACTGCGAACGGACTTCCTCCGACGCGGTGTAAAAGTTGATGTCCGCGCTTGCGGGCAGCTCTGCGCGGCGGCGTATACCGTCGAGACCGGCGTAGATGAGGAGGGTATAGGCAATATACGGGTTGCAGATCGGGTCCGGGGATCGAAGCTCCGCGCGGCGGTACTCGCCCTCGGCGGCGGGAATGCGGATAAGCTGCGAGCGGTTTTCGCTTGACCAGGAAATATAGCGCGGCGCCTTGTAGCTGCCGAAGCGCTGATAGGAGGCCGGCGTAGTATTGAGGAACGCGGTCATGTCGGCAATATGCGAGAGAATACCGGCGATCACCTGCGGCATAATGTCCTCGCCGGTGGAGCTGCGGGCGGAGAGATTGATGTGCATGCCGTTGCCCGGTTCGCTGCGCAGCGGCTTCGGGGAGAAGTCGGCGGCAAGACCGTTGCGCAGGGCGACGGTATTTACGACTGTGCGGAACGTGACCGCATCGTCCGCGGCCTTGACGGGCTCGGCATACCGGAAATCGATCTCATTCTGACCGGGACCCTGCTCGTGGTGGGAGCATTCCGGGCGGATGCCCATCTGTTCGAGCGTCAAGCAGATCTCGCGGCGGACGTTCTCGCCCTTATCCTCGGGCGCAATGTCCATGTACCCGGCGCGGTCGTAGGGGATCGTGGTCGGTTCGCCGTTTTCGTCCCGGCGGAAGAGATAGAACTCCATCTCCGAACCGAACGCGAACGAAACGCCCATCGCCGCGGCGTCGTCTACCGCCTTTTGCAGCAGCGCGCGGCTGTCACCCTCAAAGGGCGTGCCGTCCGAGCGCAGAATGCGGCAGAACAGGCGCGCCACACGCCCGTGATCCGGCCGCCACGGGAGCAGACAGAGCGTCGAGGTGTCCGGCTGCAAAAAGAGATCCGAGCGCAGCTCGTCGCCGAAGCCGGGGATAGCGGAGGCGTCAAACGCGATGCCGGCGGAAAACGCGCGGTCGAGCGCATCCGGCAGAATGGACATGTTCTTCTGGTTGCCGGTCAGGTCAAAAAACGTCATGCGAAGGAACTTGACGTCCTCCTCCGCGACATACTGCCGGATCTCGGACTCGGAATACTTCATTGCTGCTCCTGCCTTTCTCAATCGGAAACGTACATCTGCTTATAGGGGTTTTTGCTGTCCGGCGTGACGACGGTGTAGGGATCGCGGAGCATGGCATCCGCGTCGCGCCCGAACAGGCGGCAGTACTCGCGCACATAGGGCGCGAACTCCGCCTTGTCCGCCTCCGTGGCGGCATGCGCCGTCACCTGACTCGGGAACGGCACGCGCGACACGTCGCCGCGGAAAACCATTTTCCCGCCGTGCATACCGGTGCAGGGGAAATAGCCGGTGACGGGCTTTCCGTCCGTATGCAGCGCGAGCACAACGATCAGCCCGCCGGCCTGGTATTCACCGAGAAAGCTCCCGGCACGCCCGCCGATCACGATGACGGGCTTGTGTTCCTTGTATTCCTTCATGTGGATGCCGGCGCGATAGCCCGCGTTGCCCTCCACGAAGATCTCTCCGCCGCGCATGGCGTAACCGGCGGCGTCGCCGATGTTGCCGTGGATGACGATCCGTCCGGCGCTCATCGTATCGCCGACGGCGTCCTGCGCGTTGCCGTGCACGGTGATGTCCGCACCGTTGAGATACGCGCCGAGCGCGTTGCCGGGGATGCCGTCGATCTCAATGCTCTTGCGGGACATGCCCGCGGCGATGAACCGCTGGCCGAGACACGCGCTCACGCGGCATTTCGCCCCGGCACTGCGGATCGTCTCGTTCAGCTCGGAAAAGGAGAGAGAGCCTGCTTCTATATAATCCATAGTATCACACCTTTCACCGATTTTCCACAATCATTCTCCGGCGTGAGCCACGCCGAGGATTTCGAGTTCCTTCTCCGTAAGGCCGATGCCGCGGAGCATCACGCGGTTGCCGCGCAGCGCCTCGATGGAGTTGATGCCCATGCCGCCCATCATTTCCTTGATCTCGCGCTTCCATGCCGTGACGAGATTCACGAGCCGCTCCGCGCCGACGTCGGGATCCAGCCGCTTGACAAGATCCGGATTCTGCGTGGCGATGCCCCAGTTGCACCGTCCCGTGTGGCACGAGCGGCAAAGATGGCAGCCGAGCGCGAGCAGCGCGGCGGTGCCGATGTAGCAGGCGTCCGCGCCGAGAGCGATGGCCTTGACAACGTCGGCGGACGAGCGGATGCTGCCGCCCGCGATGAGAGAAACGCTGCTGCGGATGCCCTCGTCGCGCAGGCGCTGATCCACGGCGGCGAGCGCGAGCTCAATGGGGATGCCGACATTGTCTCGGATGCGGGTGGGCGCGGCGCCCGTGCCGCCGCGGTAGCCGTCGATGGCGATGATGTCCGCGCCGCTGCGGGCAATGCCGCTCGCAATGGCGGCGATGTTGTGCACTGCCGCAACCTTTACGATGACGGGCTTTTTATACTGCGTTGCTTCTTTGAGCGAGTATACGAGCTGGCGCAGGTCCTCGATGGAATAAATGTCGTGATGCGGCGCGGGGGAGATGGCGTCTGAGCCCTCGGGGATCATGCGGGTCTTGGACACGTCCCCGACGATCTTCGCGCCGGGCAGATGTCCGCCGATGCCGGGCTTTGCGCCCTGGCCCATTTTGATCTCGATGGCGGCACCGGCGTTCAGACAGCGCTCCTCGATACCGAAGCGGCCGGAGGCTACCTGCACGATCGTGTTTGCACCGTACTTGTAGAAATCGCGGTGGAGTCCGCCTTCACCGGTGTTGTAGTAAATGCCGAGCTCCTCGGCGGCGCGGGCGAGCGCAGTGTGGGCGTTATAGCTGATCGAGCCGTAGCTCATCGCGGAAAAGAGGATCGGCACGGAAAGCTCCAGCTGCGGCGGGAGTGTCGTGTCGAGCGAGCCGTCGGCGCGGCGGCGGATCGTGTCCGGTTTTTTTCCGAGAAAGACGCGCGTTTCCATCGGCTCGCGCAGCGGGTCGATCGAAGGGTTCGTGACCTGCGAGGCGTTGATGAGAAGCCGGTCCCAGTAGCCCGGCAGCGGCGTCGGGTTGCCGGCGGAGGAGAGAAGGATGCCGCCTGTGGCGGCCTGCTTATAGACTTCGCGGATCGTGTCGCTCTTCCAGTTCTCGTTTTCGCGCAGACAGCAGTCGGTTTTTACGATCTTGATCGCGCGCGTCGGGCAGAGCGCAACGCAGCGCTGACAGTTTACGCATTTGGATTCGTCTGCGAGCATGATCTTTCGCTCGGCGTCGTAGGTGTGGACGCCGTTGGCGCACTGCTTTTCGCAGATGCGGCAGCGCGTGCACCGCTCGTCGCGCCGGATGACCTCAAACGGCGGGTAGATGTATTCGATAGCCATTAGTATTCCCCCTCCTTTACGCGCACGATGACCGGCTCGCCGCCCATCGGCGCCCAGACGTTGCGCGCGTCCGGTTCCATCGCGCGGATGGCGGCCTCCTCGCTTGCAATGAACACAAGATCGTCTTTCTCCGCCGTGACCATCGAGCGGAGCTTCAGCCGGTCGTTGAGCGCCATCAGCCCGCCGTTGAAGCCGAGCACGATGGAGAACGGCCCCGTAATAAGAAGACTGGAAAACACCGTGCGCTGATAGGTGAGCCGCTCGGCCTCGGACGCGGCCTTGCCGCGGATCGTGCTCCAGAACGGCGCGGCGATGACGTTGGCCGCTTCCTCCAGCGACATGCCCTGCCGCCGGAGCAGATAGTCGGCAATGTATGTGATGACCTCGGTATCGGTCTGCAGCGTGCATTTGTAGCCGAACATTTCGATGAAGCGGCGGTTGGCGTCGTAAGACGAGATCTCGCCGTTGTGCACGACCGAATAGTCGAGCAGTGCAAACGGATGCGCGCCGCCCCACCAGCCGGGGGTGTTCGTCGGATAGCGGCCGTGCGCCGTCCAGCTGTAGCCCGCATATTCGTCGAGCCGGTAAAACCGTCCCACGTCCTCGGGATAGCCGACGGCCTTGAATACGCCCATGTTCTTGCCGCTGGAGAAAACGTACGCGCCCTTGAACTTCGTGTTGATGTCCATAACGGTCCGGGCAACGAACTCCTTCTCGTCGAGCTGGAGACGGTGGAGCACCGACGGCAGCGGAGAGACAAAGTAGCGCCAGATGAGCGGTATGTCGGTGATCTCCGGGATGATGTGGATGGGGATCTGCTCGGCCTGCACAAGCTCAAAGCCCTCTTTGAGCATCGTTTCGCACTCGCGGCGCGTCGCGTTGTCGTCAAAGAAAATGTGAAACGCATAAAAATCGCGGTAGTCGGGGTAGATGCCGTAGGCGGCAAAGCCGCCGCCGAGACCGTTGGAGCGGTCGTGCATCGGGATCATGCTTTTCATGACCGCCTCGCCGGTCATGCGCCGTCCCTCCCGGGAGATGACGGCGGAAATGGCACACCCGGAGGGGATGCGGATCTCGCCTTCGCGCTTCATAATAATCGCCTTCTTTCCGAAAATACAAAAGGAGCTCATTTCCCGAGGGGATAAACTTCCCACGGGAAATGAACTCCTTTGCTCATTAACGCGGAAGATTATAACACCGCGGGGAGAGCGCGTCAACGAAAAAAACCGCAAAAAAACGAAAATTGGGAATTGACAAATCCGTGCAGGGCGCATATAATTTCGCCCATCGAAGGCAAAGGCGTCTTGGAGAGCGATCTCCGAGACGCCTTTTTTATTTTTCCGAAAGAGGAGTGGGAAGCATGAGCGCTGTACCGGAATATTTTGGAAGTCTTGTGTTTGACGACCGCGTGATGAAAGCGAAGCTGCCGTATGACGTGTATGTCTCGCTGAAAAAGACGATGTATGAGGGCGGCACGCTGGATACCGCCGTTGCCAACGCCGTGGCCGACGCCATGAAGGAGTGGGCGGTCGAAAAGGGCGCGACGCACTATACCCACTGGTTCCAGCCGCTCACCGGCAGCACCGCGGAGAAGCACGACAGCTTCATCACCCCCTCGCCGGACGGCGGCGTCATCATGGAGTTTTCCGGCAAGGAACTCATCCGGGGCGAGCCGGACGCTTCGAGCTTTCCCTCCGGCGGGCTTCGCGCCACGTTTGAAGCGCGCGGCTACACCGCCTGGGACCCGACGAGCCACGCCTTTATCAAAGACAAAACGCTCTGCATCCCGACGGCGTTCTGCTCCTACGGCGGCGAGGCGCTCGATAAGAAAACGCCGCTGCTGCGCTCCATGCAGGCGCTCAACAAGCAGACGCTGCGCGTGCTGAAGCTCTTCGGCATGGACGACGTGAAGATCGTCCGTCCGCTCGTCGGCCCCGAGCAGGAATATTTCCTCGTGGACCGCGCCATGTTCGATAAGCGCGAGGACCTTATGTTCTGCGGGCGCACGCTCTTCGGCGCAATGCCGCCGAAGGGACAGGAGATGGACGACCATTACTTCGGCGCGATCAAGCCGCGCGTCGCGGAGTTCATGGCCGATCTGAACGAGGAGCTGTGGAAGCTCGGCGTGCTCGCCAAGACCGAGCACAACGAGGTCGCCCCCGCGCAGCACGAGCTCGCGCCCATCTTCACCACCGCGAACATCGCCACCGACCACAACCAGCTCACCATGGAGGTCATGAAAAAGGTCGCGGCGCGCCACGGCCTTGTCTGCCTGCTGCACGAGAAGCCGTTCGACGGCGTGAACGGCTCCGGCAAGCACAACAACTGGTCGCTCTGCACCGACACGGGCGTCAACCTTCTCAAGCCCGGCGATACGCCGCACCAGAACGCACGGTTTCTGCTGTTCCTCTGCGCCGTCATTCAGGCCGTGGACGATTATCAGGATCTGCTCCGTCTCTCCGTTGCGACGGCGAGCAACGACCACCGTCTCGGCGCGAACGAAGCCCCTCCGGCCGTCGTGTCCATCTTCCTCGGCGACGAGCTCACGGCAGTGCTCGACGCGATCGAGAAGGACGCCCCCTACACCGGCACGGAAAAGATCGTTATGAAGCTCGGCGCGCACGTGCTGCCGCGCTTTGTGCGCGACACGACCGACCGCAACCGCACATCGCCGTTCGCGTTCACCGGCAACCGATTTGAGTTCCGCATGGTCGGCTCGTCCGACTCCATCGCGTGCTGCAATGTCATGCTCAATACCGCCGTGGCGGAGTCGCTGCGCCAGTATGCCGACGAGCTCGAAAAGGCGGACGACTTTGAAGGCGCGCTCCACACGCTCATCCAGCGCACGATCCGCGCGCACAAGCGCATCGTTTTTAACGGCAACGGCTACGACGACGCCTGGATCGAAGAAGCGACAAAGGTCCGCGGCCTTCTCAATCTTCGCACGACGCCGGACGCGCTGCCGTATCTCACCGCGGCGAAGAACGTGGAAATGCTCACGCGCCACAAGGTCTATTCCGGATCAGAGCTCAAGTCCCGCTGCGAGATCAATCTCGACAACTACCGCAAGACCGTCCACATCGAGGCGAAAACGATGCTCGATATGGCGCGCCGCGAGATATTGCCTGCCGTGACCGCGTATGCCGATACGCTCGCTCTCGGCGTCAACGCCCGCCGCGCTGCGGTCGGCGCATCCGTCGGCGGCTACGAGGCGCGGCAGATCGAAAAGCTCTCCGCGCTCTCGGAGAAGATCGACGCCGCGGCGGAAGAGCTGGAAACGGCGCTCGATGCCTACCACGCCATGAGCGAGGTGCAGAGCTCCGCGGAGTTCATCCGCGACAGCGTTCTGCCGAAGATGACGGCGCTGCGCGCCCCCTGCGACGCAGCCGAAAAGCTCATTCCCGCCAAGAGCTGGCCGTTCCCGACCTATGCCGAGCTGATGTTCGGCGTGAAATAAAGAGCAAAAAGCAAAAGCGCCGCGCGCCGGGATCGTTCCGGCGCGCGGCGTGATTTGTCTGCAGATAATACGTGCGCAACAGATAGGATTTTCTGAAAACAAAGGGAAAAAATAAAGAAAAAGCACCGAAATCAAGCGATTTCGGTGCTTTTTGGTGGAGATAAGCGGGATCGAACCGCTGACCTCTTGAATGCCATTCAAGCGCTCTCCCAGCTGAGCTATACCCCCACAGGAACACGGTTTTCCAACCGGCGAGAGTTATAATAGCAAATGCACAGGAGAATGTCAACCCTAAAATGCAAAAAACTCCGCTTTTTTGCGATTTCTTCCGAGAGCGCCCGCCGTCAGGCGAAAAGGCAGAGCAGCAGCCCGTAAACCACGCTCGCGCCGGTGCCGTAAACGATCACGGGCCCGGCGATCGTGAACATCTTGGCGCAGGTACCGGGGATGAGCCCCTCACGCTTGAATTCCAGCGCGGGCGCGACGATGGAGTTGGCAAAGCCCGTGATCGGCACAAGCGTGCCGGCCCCGGCAAAGCGCGCGATATCGTCGTACAGCCCCAGACCTGTGAGCAGCGCGCCGAGAAAAACGAGCGAGATCGAAACCGCCGTCCCGGCGCTTTCCGTGTCCAGCCCGAGGGAGATATAGAGCGCGCGCAGCCCCTCACCCCCGGCGCAGATGAGCCCGCCGACGAGAAAGGCGCGCAGCATGTCCATGCCGAGCGGCGAGCGCGGCTGTTTCTTTTTTATATATTCATTGTATTCTTCGTTCGTCATATTCATAAAAAATCGCCTCCCGTGGGAGTATTCCCGCGGGAGGCGACCGTATGCGTTTGGATTATTATATAATCAAATGTTTTCCTGCCGGATGATCTCTCGGCCCATGAGCACGCCCATGACGGAGGCTGTCATCCGCCAGCGCGTCCAGCCGGACGAGTCGCCGAGGCAGTGGAGACGGCGGATGTTCGTGTTGAGATCGGCGTCCGTCTTTACACGGTTGAAGCAGAACTTCCGCTCGGGGGAGCAGAGCAGCGTTTCGTGCGAGGCAAAGCCCGGCACGACCGGATCGCGTTTCAACGAAAGAGGCTTTTTCCGCAAGCTATGCGCTCGATCAGCGGCCGGAACGGAACGCTCCCGCCGCCGATAAGGCTGCAGGGACAGCGCGCAGGAAGGAGAAAAGGACAGTACAGCCAAAGCTGAACCGTCCTTTCGATCGGAGATAAGGCAGGTATGGTGCTATCTTTTTTCCCGGCAATCACTTCCGCGATTTCTGCTGCGCCCCGGGGCGCTCCTTTTCCCGCCGTCTTTGGTACTCCTCCAGAAACCGATCCAGATAGACCTTGTTGACGGTGGCAGAGATCGTGTTGCGGAGCAGATCCTTTGCGTCGGACTGCGTTTCACCAAGACCTTCCCGCGCAGGAGCTATCCCGAACGCCGCGCCGAGCATATTTTCAAATTCGTCGCAGAAATAGTCGTAGGCGATCGGAAGGGGATAGCTGTCCTCCTGTATGCTGAACATCAGCCGAAGCCCCTCCAGCGGGACAACGGGCTTGACCACAGCGATAAACAAAAGCCGCGCAAGGTGCTCCGACGGGTATGTTTTTTTTATTGGCGCGGGGATCAGGCTCTGCTTGACGTAATTGCTCACCATGGAGCTTGTCAACTCCGGCTCCCCCAGCGGTGCAAGATGGGCGTTGACATATCGCACCACCTGCTCCAGATATAGCCCTACATTCGGGATCTGGGCATAGCGCGGCAGACGGAAACTTTCCATATCCTCGATCATTCTCTTCACTTCCTGTTCCATGCTGCCATTATATACGTTTCGCACGGAAAGCACAACGGTTTTGCGAAAATTCTTTAACGGTTTTTTAAAAGCGGTTGACGGAATGATAAAAATCTGATAGAATCCACCCGATCGGCTTTTCAAAACCGGATAAAACGCTTTCTGCGATTCGGAGGATACACAATGAACCAGTTTCGTATTGCGGCAGATTCCAGCTGCAATCTTCTTACGCTGAACGGAGCGGACTTCGTCAGCGTTCCGCTTACTATACGCACCGAAACCGAAGAGTTCCGGGATGATACTTCTCTGGATGTTGACGCGATGGTCAGCACGCTCCGCAGCACAAGGGGCCGATCCTACAGCGCATGTCCGAATGTCGCGGACTGGGAAAGCGCTTTCGGCGAGAGCGGCGACGTGATCGCGTTTACCATTACAAGCAGTCTGTCGGGCAGCTATAACGCCGCCTGTGTGGCGGGGAAAAACTGCATGGAGCGCAACGCTGCCCGGCGTATCCATGTGGTGGACACCCTTTCCGCCGGGCCCGAGATCACCCTCCTCCTTGAGAAAGCGCTTTCCGAGCAAAGCTCCGGCGCCGGCTTTGACGAGGTATGCGAAAACCTGAAGGCATATCAAAGACGCACCCACCTGCTTTTTGCCTTGGAATCCATGCATAACCTTGCGCAGAACGGCCGGATCAGCAGGCTCACGGCAACGATGGCGGGCGTCCTTGGGATCCGCGCCGTCGGACAGGCCAGCGCCGAGGGAACGCTGGAGATGCTCGGAAAATGCCGGGGAGGGCGAAAGACGCAGCATTTCATGCTATGCGAGATGGAGCGGCTCGGCTACGGGGGAGGAAGCGTCCGGATCGGTCATTGCCAGAACGAGGCGTTCGCGCAGGAGCTCTGCGCCGAGATCCGGCAGCGCTTTCCGGCGGCGGATGTGAGATGCTATCCTCTGCGGGGACTGTGCAGCTATTATGCCGAGCGCGGCGGGATCATGCTGGGGTTTGAGACCTGAAAAACGAGTGAAATAAACAAGTGCCGCACCGTTGTCGAAACGGTGCGGCACTCTCATTATAAATTAATATGTAATAATATGGCTCCGACGCCGCGGGCGCGGCAGTGCCGGAAAAACGCAGCGCGGGGCAAGCCATGCGGCAAACGCCGTTACTCTTCCGACAGATCGGCGACCAGCTTGGTGCTGCTGACTGCCAGCGCAAGCTGAAGCTTGTTTTCCAGTCCGGTTTTCTGCAGCATATTCGCCACATGGAATTTGACCGTTGACATCTCGCAGCCCATCTCCGCTGCGATGCGCGTATAGGAGAGGCCGCGCAGCAGATGCCGCAGCACCTTCATCTCCGTTTTGGTGAATTCCGTGCTTTTTGCCATGCCGATCTCCACCGTAGGCGGTGCGTCCGGAAAGACACGCTCGCCGACCATCGTCCGGCGGACGACCTCCATCAGGCGGTTTTTTGCGGAATCCTTATACCACAGACTGTCCGCCCCCGCCGACTTTGCTTCCTCCAAAACCGCGCCGTCAAGCAGCGAGGTCACAACAACAATTTTTATCTGCGGACGCTCGGCTTTGATCTGACGGACGGCAACCAATCCGTTTTCCCGGTGCTCCGTCTGCACATCCATCAAAACGAGATCGACGGGGCTTGCTCTGCACACCTCAACTGCCTGCTTCGCGCCGGGAATGGACGCGACGATCTGATTCCCGTCCTCCACAAGGAAATAGCTTTCCAGCAAGCTTCGGACCATGGTCTGGTCTTCAACGATCACCACTCTCATGCGCTGTTTCCTCCTTTTCCGGCAGACTGAGCATAAGCGAGAAGCGGGGCAAGCTCTGTATCTCCATTCTGCCGCCTGTCTCTTCCACATGGTGACGCAGCATGGACAGACCGCCGCCCTCCGTGATTTTCTCCTTCGGTGCAGCGCCGTTGTTGGTAAGAAAAACTTCGGTGCTTCCGCACATCGGCTGAAAGCGTACATATAGCTCCGTGCCGCCGGCATGACGGGCGCAGTTGGCCGCGCATTCCCGAATTGCCAGCGAGACCGTCTCGCAGAGACTCCGCGATTCCGGCGGCTTTCCCTCCGTCAGGACCCGGACGCCCATTTCCGCGGCGCGCCGGACAGCCACCTTCATCGGTTCGGGCGAAGCCGTTATCCGGTTGGAGCGGTAAAGCACCGCGATGGACTGTTCCCACAACGCCGCGCTTGCGCGAAGCTCTTCCAACCCGGCCTGCCGGATCAGCGCGCGGCGCACGGCAAGGATGCTGTGACCGATATCGTCATGCACACGCAGCTTCATGGCAAGAGTCTCTTCCTGCCGGATGATCTCCGGCATCTGCTCAAACAGCCTTCGCATCCGCTCATTTGCCTCCGCCAGCTTTGCGCTTTCCTCCTGCAGATGCTTCTGCCGCCACATAAGCTCCGTGACATCCGCGGCGGTGACCTGCGTATAAGTAAGCCCTGCCGCTGTTTTGATGCTTTCCTCCGCAAAGCGCAGCTCCGTGCCGTCGGAAAACCGGAAAATATAAAGCTGCGGATCCAGACAGCGGACGGTTGGCGGCGGTGAGCGCAGGGCGTCATGCAGCTCCGCAAGCGTCTGAATGCCGCCTTTTCGCAGCTGGCTTGCTATGGCAAGCATTCGGTGGTTAATAAGCCGCACCACGCCGTTTTTATCAAAAAAGCAGACCGCAATGGGCAGACTGTCAAAGCTCTCTTTGATCCTGTCCATATGCTTCTATTTCCCTCCCGATTTCTCCACCCGGAGCATGACATATTGCAGGCCGTCCTCATCCTCTTCCCATTCGAGCGCGGGGAATGGATCTTTCAGATGGCGGAGGGGAGCCTCGCCGGAAATACAGAGATTCATATGCAGCGCATCGCCGACCTCTATGGAAACCAGCAGCGAGCGCAGCGATTCAAGCGCTGCTTCCACAACCGCTTCAAAAAGGGAATAGGCCGCCGTTGCCTGCTCAATGGAAAGCTGCCCGTCCCCCTTGATGAGCGCTGAGCACTCCGCGCCGTACAGGCAGAGATTTTCCGCAGACTCGTTCAGGCAGAGCCGCAGCTCCTGCACGGAAATTGACCCGCGCTGTACGCCGACAAAAATCAGGTTGTTTCTCCGTTTAATATAGGTTCCGATGACGATGATCTGTCCGAGCAGACGCTCTGCCCGCGCCGGGTCATCCGTTTTTTTCAGCTCAGTCAGCCGCTCCTGCAGCATGGCGATCTGCCGGGCAGTCTGCGCCTCCATCATGTCATAGAGACGGTTTTCTTCCGTCAGCTTTAAAAGTCTTGCGTGCTGCGCATTCTCCGCCGCCAAAACGTCGCCTACATCGCGAAGCTCGTCGCACGTCAGCTCCAGCTCCTGCCGGAGCTGATTCAGCTCCGAAACGTCTTCCTTCCAGAACGCCCAGCCGCGGCGCAGCTTATGGCGCTTCAAAAGCGTGTCATCGTCGAGCTGCACGGTATCCTGCGTTATCTGCCGCAGCTCACTTTGCGGAAGCGGCGGCCGCATCGTAGCGGATGCGTGCTTCGTGCAAAAAGTTTCATCCGTGATCTGCACAGGAAGCGTTGTCGCTTCCAGAAGCTCATCGTATCCGCGGTTGGACTGGATGAGTCCGCATTGGATGCAGCTTTCAAAAATGCCGGTAAACATCAGGCACTGGGCGACTGTCATGTCTCCCGCCAGCACCCAGACCCAATGGATCTTTTCGGCATACGCATAAACATATGCCAGCGAAAGCGCAAACGGCACCAGCGGCAGCCAGCGGACTCTCTTCGTGTGCGGGATACGGCATTTTGTCACGATCATAAAAAGCGAGAGCGCCGCACAAAAGAGCTCCCAGCCGAGCACGAAGAAATATCCTCTCTCATAACGATACGCAGCGTCCGACAAAACGCCGGACGGAAAGGAAAACACCCGCTGATGCAGATCGTTTGTTAAAACGAGCAGCAGGAGCAGCACTGTCGGCACATACAACAGTTTTGTCCACCGCGGCAAATGAAAGTCCTCCGACTTTCCCAGCGATTGGGAGACGAATACCGAGAGCATAGGGATAAAGAGCATCGGGACATAGTAAAAATACCAGAGCCAGCGCTCCGCATCTGTATTGGCAATGGAAAACTTGACCGAGCGCAGGAGAAGCCACAGCACCATCAGCATCGAAATCGCCAGCAAATAGCGCTGCACCTGCGTCTGCACAATGCGAACCCGGACAGAGTGGCACCATGCGCTCAGCAGGAAGATATAAATTCCGCTGCGCAAATGGCCGTAAATCGGAGAATGGAGCACCGTTCGGCTGGCATAACGAAGCCACATGGCAAGTGCGATAAGCCCCAGCGCGGCAAGCGCATACAAAAGGCTTTTTTTTGTCGCTTTACTCATTCCGTGCTCCTTCCGGCTCCGCGCGTTCAAATGCAGTATATCATGCAGACAGGAAAAGAGCAATGCGGTTTTGGGCGCTTTGCGGAGAGCGGAGAGGGGGGGATGGCCCGGAACAGAAAATAAATGCAAACCCTATCCAATCGGCGGGGGCGCGAGAGAAGACAATCGGCTAATATATAGTTGAAGCATTCTAAAAAGGGAAAGGCGGTGGAGAAGCACAGATGCGAAGAATCGTGCTGGATTTGCAGGGCGGCCTTTTGGCAGAGGCAGTCATGCAGGTGCTTGTGGGATACGATCCGGACTTCATCGTCTATCGCTCTTCAAAACCGGAGGATACGCTTGCGCTTTGCCGAAGCTGTCATGCCAATGTGCTGGTGATGGAGGTCATCCGACAGGGCATCTGGAAGCTGAGCGAGCGGCTCAGACTCTGCAGCGCGGTAAAAAACCTCGGGTGGGACTGCAAGGTTCTCCTTCTGGTGGATGAGAACGCGGACGAACAGCTTGCCGCCGAGGTGCGGCAGACGGTAAAGGATCAGCTGGCCGATGATTTTATCTATGCGTCGGTGTCGCCAACGTATCTCGCGGGCGTGATCGACATACTTTGAAAGGAACGGTGAAAGATGAAAAAGCTCCTGCGATTTATTCCGGCGCTCGCGCTCGCGGCGGCGCTGCTCACGGTCACGGCACTTGCATGCTCGCCGGACGACAATAATCCGGAACATCATGAAAACGTTATACAGACCGATGAGAAAAAGCCAACCTGCCTGCAGGGAGGATACTACGAACTGAAATGTACCGTCTGCGGGTGGAGCCGCGTCTTTTCCATCGGCGACATCGTGCCCCACGAATTCGGGCCGTGGGAGATCGTTAAAGAGCCCACCTGCACAAAAGCCGGCGAGAAGCGAGCCTATTGCAGTACATGCAACAAGTGGTATCCAGAGCTCGTGCCGGCAACGGGCCACAGCTGGTATAAGTACTATACAAAAGAGCCTACCTGCACCACGGCAGGAGAATACTACACCTACTGCCGGAATTGCCCTGCGAGCCAGGGGCGCTCCACAGAACCTGCCACGGGTCACTTTTGGGTCGTCTGGAAGCGAGTATTTGCTACATGCACCACGCCGGGATATACCGAATTTATCTGCGACGACTGCGGCGCGGATGGGGGGACCACGACGACGCCCGCCAAGGGACACAGCTTCGGCGCGTGGTTCACCACGACGCAGGCCACCTGCATGGAGGAAGGCATGCAGAAGCGGGAGTGTGCAACCTGCGGCGCGACGGAGAGCCGCGGCATCCCCAAGACGGAACACGCCTGGAACGAAGGGACGATCGTCCTGGCGCCGACGACGGAGCAGGAGGGCGTTAAGGAATGGGTGTGCACGGCGTGCGGCATGGTGCGTACAAGACCGATCCCCAAGCTCACGTCGGGAGGGACGACCGCCGCGCCGGCTGCCTCGCCCACGGCCGCACCGACGCCCACGCCGGCGGCGTCGACCGACACGCCCGCGGCATCGACCGACGCGCCCGCCGCCGAAACGGCGGATAAGAACGGCAAGGGCGAGAAGACCGGCGGCAAGGGCGAGAAGCCCGGCACCGGCGAAACTCCTGCCGGGCCGGACGACGCGCAGAAAAACCAAAAGGGCGATGCGCCCGAAAAGACAGAAAAAAGCGGCTCCTCCGTGGGGAGAGTCCTCCTGCTCACGCTTCTGCCGCTGCTTTTGATCGCCGCCGCCGTCGTCGTGCTCCTGCTCGTCCGGAAAAAGAAGGCTCGGCAGGACTGACCGGCGCTCCGCCCCGGGGCGGATAAAAAACAGCATTATCATTATGAAAAGCAAACATAAAGGAGATCAAAACATATGGGACTGTTTGACAAGAAATATTGCAGCATCTGCGGCGAAAAGATCGGCTTTCTCGGCAACCGTAAGCTGGAGGACGGCAACCTCTGCAAAAATTGCTCCGCGAAGCTCTCACCCTGGTTTTCCGACCGGCGCAGCAGCACCGTGGAGGAGATCCGCGAGCAGCTTGCCTACCGTGAGGAAAACCGCAATGCCGTTGCGGCGCTCCATGTGACGCGCAGCTACGGTGAGGATACGAAGGTGCTTATCGACGAGGACGCCGGAAAATTCATCGTCACGCGCGCGCGGAACTATACCGACGCCAACCCCGACGTGATCGATTTCTCGCAGGTGACCGGCGTCGATCTCGACATCGACGAGGAGCGCAGCGAGGAATACACCACCGACAAGGAGAATAAGCGCGTAAGCTATAATCCCCCGCGATATACGTTCAGCTATGACTTTTATGTTGTGATCCGCGTGAACCACAGGTATTTTGACGAAATGCGTTTCAAGCTGAACAGCTCAAGCGTTGAGACGACGCCCTCCGGCGGCGTGCCGCTTGTGCGCAAGCCGAACCCGATCCTTAACCACGATTACAAAGAGTATACGGCGATGGGTCAGGAGATCAAAAACACTCTCACCGAGGCGCGGCAGCGTGTCCGCGACGAGGCCGCGGCAGCCGCCGCGCCCAAAATGGCGGTCACCTGCCCCTTCTGCGGAGCGACGACCATGCCGGATGCCAACGGCTGCTGCGAATACTGCGGCGGCGCGTTAAACGGCTGAGCCGCCCGCGGGTAAAACGCAAAAGGAACAAAAGCAAGAAGAACGCCCCACACCCCAAACGTCGATTTTCAGAAAGGAGAAAATTATGGCAGACTTTGCAGGCACCATGAAAGAGGCAGCATTCGCAACCAGTCCCCGTGAATTTGATCTCTCCTATTCCACCACGCTTGAGGAGATCTTCGACAAACTCAATGCCCGCAGAACCGCGTTCCAGATGCCGTTTCAGATCAAGGGCGGCGTCGCCGGGCAGCGCATCGTGTTTGAAAAAGAGCCGAATCTGGATGTCACTCTCTGGCTTTATCTCTCTAACGGCACGCACATCCGTATCCAGCCGGTCATTTCAGAGGCCAAGGCGTCGGTCGGCGGCGTGCGCGTTGACAAGAACAGCGCTCTGCGCAAGGGCGTGAAGGGCGCAACGATCGGCCTCGCCACAGATCGCGGCGGCTACATTGACGCCGTAGCCGACGCGGTACAGAAGATCCTCAGCGGCGAGCCGGTCGCGGATTACATTCCGCCCGCAGTTCCCGTCGGCGCGGAGCCGCCGAAGAGCTGGCTTACCACGCTGCTCCTCTGCATCTTCTGCGGCGGGCTCGGCATCCACCGCTTCTATGTCGGCAAGATCGGCACCGGCATACTGTTCCTGCTTACCGCCGGGGTTTTCGGCATCGGAGTGATCGTCGATCTTATCAAGATCGCCACAGGAAAGTTCACAGACAAATACGGAAATGTCATTGTGAAGGATACGTAAAGGAGATTGACATGAGCAAAACCATGACCCGCTTTTTGAGCCTGCTGCTCATCGCTGTGCTGGCAATAAGTCTCTGCGGCTGCGGCGGCGAGGGAAAAAAGACAGAGTCCAACCAAATCAAGCTGGAAGACTACGAGCTCCTCTATAAGGACACGTGCATCATGACCGATTCCGACGGGAACGATGCCGTTGTTCTGACGCTGGACTTTACAAACAACAGCAAGGAATCGGCGTCGTACATCTGGAGCATCAATGAAACGCTTGTGCAGAACGGCGAGGAGCTGGAGGTCGCTGCCGTTATCACCGATTACGCCTCCTTCGCTACGGCGGTTGACAAACAGTTTGAGGATGTCGCGCCGGGCGAAACGCTTGAGGTACAAACGGCCTATGTGCTGAAGGATGCGGCGGCCCCGATAAAAGTGACGTTTGAGCAGCTGTTCGGCAAGAAAAACGGCACGATCACCATCGACCCGGCTACGCTCAGCCGGGAAACGTCCGCCGATTCGACGGGCAGCACAAACACCGCCCTTCCCGCTCCGACGGGTGATGCGCTGCTTGACTGGTGGAACGGCGCGTGGTATGGCTGGTGGACGATGACCGGCTGCTCGGGCTCTTACGAGAGCATGGCGGGACAGTGGTGGGACGCCTGCGCTGTTATCGATATCGGCCTGGACTATACGGGCACCGTCACGATCTGGGACGAGGACTACTCGAGAGCCGATCCGATGTCGCAGGCGACGGTCACGCTGAACAGCGCCGGTGTCGGAGAGCACGGTACCGTGATGTCGGAGAGCGGCTACTTCACGAATCTGCCGTTGGAGCATGCCGACTGGATCGTTGATCCCGCGATCAACAGCCGCTTCCCCGATGTTGAAAACATGATCTGCATTGAGGGCTGGTACGAAGACGGCGAGGACGAGTTTTACTACGAGGTTTATCTGCGCCCGTGGGGGCAGCTCTGGGATGACTTCGCCGCCGACTATCCCGACGACGTCCCCTATTATTATGACGACTGGTATCTCCCGCTCGTGGAGGCCGGCAGCGCCATGCCGGATGTGGTCGGCGGCGAGGCCGTTCCTTCCGGCTCCGGCGGAACGGATGCGATGACCCAGACGCCCAGCTCGGCGGACGCGCCCGCTGCGCCCACCGCCGCGAACGTATCCGGCGGAGACGGCATCGTGACGGAAGAGCAGGTGCAGAAGGGCTACGTCTGGATGAACGAGGTCAATAATAATATTTTTGACGCAACCTATGATGATATCGTTGCCTACTTCGGCGTGGAAGGCCAGTTCGTCAAGGAAGAGTACAGCGACCACATGAAGGCAAACTACCGCTACTACAAATGGATATCCAAGGACGATGACTCCCATTTCATCTACGTCAATTTCAAGGAAAAGAGTCCGGGCGTTTATGTGGTGAGCGCATACAATACCAGCGGCTTCTCCGGCAATGAGGCCATTGCGAAGTATCTTGACATCGTCAAAGCAGAAGACGCGGAGGCAAACAAGGCAGCGTCTGCAAATGCCGAGATGAAGGACTTCTCCGTGGAGGTTCGCCAGTTTGCCAAGGATGACGTGGTCGTAAAGGTCATGACGAAGATTCCGGTATCCGGCTGGTCGTACGATGAGGGCAAACGGTGCCTGGTGGATAACGACGATCCCACCAAATTTGGTGCCGGCGCCATCCGGTTCGAGGTAAGAGAGAACGTTGAGAAATTTGATTACTACAAGGATAATTTCGAAAACTATCAGGATATCGAGGACCGCGTGATCGGTGGCATCACCTTCCATGGGCGCACCTACAGAAACATCGGCTATGATTGGATCGAGTACGTGGCGCAGCTTGACGACAACCGCGCCCTCTCCATCGGTCTGCACGACTTGGCTTTCGTCCCGGGAACGATGGCTGACATCATTCTCAACAACATGACGTTTAAATAATTCCGTACACCGCAGACTGCGGGACAAAGTTCCATGCCGCCGCCCCTCATATCAGGGGGCTGACACCGAGAAAAGCACGCTCCCGCCCCATTCGGGGCGGGAGCTATGCGGCTATTCATGAAAAACGCGGGCGAAAAATGAACCGGACATTCGCCGCAATATGCCTCCGCCTGCGGTCGGGGCGGCGGGTGTGCCGCCGCTCACATGACCGGCAGAGCGAGGGTGAAAAAGCATTATAGCGCGGAGAAACGGAAGATTGCTTTCCCGCCGGAGCGGAATTAACGGAAGGGAGCGGCTATGAGAATTTCCTGCAAGCAAACGATCGCCCTTGTGCTGACACTTGTTTTGCTGCTGACGCTCTGCGCATGCGCGCAGGAGCGGCAAACCGAACCGGAGAAAGCCATAAACAACGCCGCCGGCGATGTGCCGCAAACAAAGACCGGCGGAAGAACGCCGGATAAGCTGCCGGAGGAGCCTGCGCCGCGCGGTGAGGATTGGAGCGCGCAGCCGGTCCGGCAGGCCTTTTCGCCGGAGGCAGAGACCGCGCTTGGATTTCTGCGCGACAGGATCGACTTTCCGGCAACGATGTTCGGCGCTGCGTACCTCGGCTGCGTCGGAGGACTCTTTGAAGAGGGCTTTGCGGCGGGCTTTCCCGCGTGGCTCCGGGAAACGAACGAGGCGATGCTCGGCCGATACCCCTTTATTGCGGAGATCGACGAAAATCACATCGCAGGCGGCGCGGGACATCTTTACTGCATCGTTCCGGTCGATGAAAACGCAACGGTTTCGATCAACCGTATGCTGTGGAACGATGAAAAACAGATCAACGAAATCTCCGAGGTTTTGTACCGCTCGGAGACAGGCGAGCCGGTGCTGCTCTTTGCCAATCTTGACGGCATGGCATATGTGTCTGACACACAGGTCCTTATCACCGACAACAGCGGAAATACCTGTGAATGGTATCCGGCAATGGATGCGGCGAGCTATGACGGCGCGATAAGCTGCGGTCAGATCCGGCCGTGCCTATCGGAAGCCGGAGACAATGTATTGTTTGACTTTACGGAATATGCCTGGCAGAACGCTCCGCAGTATTTAGCCCCGTGGCTCGCCGACGGCTGGTCGGGCATAACGGCGCTTGGTCTGGCGGGATCACAGAGCACAGGCACGGGATGGTATACGCACACGATGGCGGGGGAGACCGGCGCTTACGCCGATTTCTCGCTGCGCTTCTATCCCGGGAGTGAAACGGGCGGCGCGGTTGATCTGAACTGGACGTATGAGGCGGCGGATGATTTTGAAGAGATGTGGAGCGGCTTCTGGACGATGGAAACGGTTCTCGATGGGCCGAGCTATGTGACGGTCAGTATGTCTCTCGTCGGCGGCGTCAACTACGGCGTTACGGACGGACCGTACTACCTGTGCGAAACCTATCCGCTCCTGATCAGCCCGAGCGGCGAGGAGCTGCTGATCGGCGCCGGTGAAAACGGCCTCTGTCTGCCGTTTATGTCGCAAAGCACGACGGCGTGTGTGCTGACGCAGGCTGCAGGATAGAAAGCGGGCAGGGAGCCCGTCGCCCGGCGGCGAGCCGAAAAAAGCGCAGCCCAGACCCTTCGCAGGTGCAAACCGCGGAGGATCTGGGCTGCGCTTTTGCTGCGTCTGGGAAAGCTCCCCGCCGCGATGGCATGTCCATCAACGCTTGCGTCGATTGACAAGGGCACACGCGGTTCTGCCGGGCGGAAATGCCCTCATACTGCGTCAAAGCCCTTGAGAATACACAAAGTATTCTCTGCGGCCTTTTCCTTGTCTGCGAGCATTTCTGCTCCGGCAGAACTGCTTCGCATCGGACAGCCTTGGATTTTCGAGGGATTTTTGTTCTTTTGGACGCAGGCGCATCTGTCGCCCGCCAAGGACAAAAGGGCAAAAAGCACCGAAAAGACTGGCTGTCCGACGTGTGGGCCCTTGTTAATCGACGCTTCACAGAAGCGAGATCACGCATTGGATAATCTTTTCCGTATCAGCGGAGGAGGTGTTGATGCAAAGATCGTAGTTTTCCTTCGCGCCCCACTTCTGGCCGCTGAGGAACTCATAGTAGCGCGAACGGTTTTTGTCCGTCTGCGTGATTATCTTGCGGAGCACGTCATGGTTCAAGGACTTCTGCTCCTCGTTTCTTTTCCGGCAGCGCTCCATCCGGTCGGCAATGTCGGCGTAAAAGAACAGCCGGAGGGGATTCCGGTGCCGCAGAACATAGTCGGCGCAGCGGCCGACGATCACGCAGGGGGCCTTGTCGGCCATGTCGCGGATGACCTCACTCTCCTTCAGAAAAACCTCAAGATGCTGATCCAGCATCGGGTTCGGCGGCGCCCACATGCGGACGGTGGGAACGGGGAGCACGGGATACGGGCGCTTTTCCTGAATGCTCAGGATGTACTCCTCAGCGAAGGCGGTTCGTTTCGCCAGCTCCGTCACGATCTGGTAGTCAAAAAAGGCGAACTGCAGCTTTTCCGCAAGCCGCCGGCCAATTTCGCGGCCGCCGCTGCCGTATTCGCGGCCGATGGTAATGATGCGCTCCATGGAAACTCTCCTTTCGTCCGTTTGATTGCATTCCCGAATGGAAACTGTCTTTTTATATAAAAATCATATCAAAATCGGGCGGAGATTTCTACCCCTGTACAGCGAAAAACAGAGAAAAATCTAAAAACTTGTATTGCGTAAAGAGTTGTCAGATGTTATGCTATACGTACAGAAATCCGATGAAAGGGAGGGAGAAACGATGGAAAATGACTCGCTTCCCCAATATATGCAGATCGCGCTCTCCATTGCCGGACGGATCGCGGGCGGAGACGTTCCGGAGGGGGCAAAAATTTCCGGGCGCTCCAAGCTGTCCTCCGAATACAACGTTTCGCCGGAGACAATTCGGAAGGCCGTGCGGCTGCTGAGCGATATGCGCGTTGTAGACGTGCGGGAGAAGAGCGGCGTGTATGTGCTTTCTGCGGACAATGCCAGACGCTATCTGCACAATGCCGGGGCTAAAATCGACGTTTTTGCCAAGCGTCAGCAGATGAAGGAGCTTCTGGAGCAGCAGGAGCGCGTTTCAAGGCAGCTTGCGGAGCTGTGCCGCAGCATCCTTGACTACGCCTCGTTCCCGGTACAGGCGGACGATACCCTGCCCAACTATGTCTGCCGCATTCCGAAGAACTGGAGCGGCATCGGCAAAAATCTCAGCAATCTTCATTTCTGGCAGGCGACCGGCGCGACGATCGTCGCCATCCGGCGCGGCACCTCCCGTATCGTGTCCCCCGGCCCCGACGCGGAGCTGTACGGCGGCGACGAGGTCATTTTTGTCGGCACGGACAACGTGCGGGAAGCAGTTTCCCGCTTCTTCCGCAACACAGAATAAAAACCGGCGCGAGCGCCGGTCAGGAAAGGAGTACGCAGAATGAACCATAGCCAACTGCACGCAATCGACCTTGCCATTATCGGCGCATATCTTATTGCAATGATCGTGATCGGCCTTGTTGTCGTCAAAAAAATCAAGAACACGGACGACTATTATCTCGGCGGACGCTCTTTCGGCCCACTGGTGCTCATGGCGACCGTCTGCGCCACCATCATTGGCGGCAGCGGTCTGATGGGCCGGGCGGGCGTCGCCTATTCCAGCGGCTTCAAGGCCATTATGACGGCGGTTCCCTATCTTCTGGGGATGCTGATTTTTTCCGGCTTTGCCGGACGTATATCCGCCGTCGGCACGAGCTTTAACATCACCTCCATCCCCGACCTTTTTGAACGGCGCTTCGGCAAAGCCACCAAGGTCACGCTCGGCGCGCTGATCGCCTTCACCATGATGGGGACCGTCGCGGCCCAGGTCACGGCGACGGCGACCATCATCAACATGCTCGGCGGGGAGATCGGCGTCTCCTATGAGATGGGCGCTTTAATCGCCTGCGCGGTATTCATCATTTACACCGCTACCTCCGGTCTGTTCGGCGTGATCTACACGGACGTGTTTCAGTTCGTCATGCTGATTTTGTTCGTGTACATCCTCATCCCCGGCGCCTCTCTTGTAAAGCTCGGCGGGCCGGCCGCCTTTTTCCGCAATCTCGCACCGGAGCTGGCGACGCCCTACGTCGACGGCACGATCATAGGGGATATCATCACCTACTTCGTGTTCACGCTCGCGGGCGCGGAGATGTGGCAGCGCGCCTTTGCGGCGAAAAGCCAGAAGGCGGCAAAGAACGGGCTGTTTCTCGGGACCGTGGCATACGGGCTTACGATCCCTCTCGTGTGGTTCATGGGCGTGGTCGCGCACCAGCTTATCGGCGCGGAAAAGATCGCCATGTACGGAACCACCGACGCCGTTGTTCCGGCGCTTGCCATTGAGATCCTGCCTGTAGGTCTCACGGGGCTCGCTCTCGCCGGCATCCTCTCCGTCATCATGTCCACGGCGGACAGCTATCTGATCGTGTCCGTGCAAAGCTGCGTGCACGACGTCTATAAAACGTTCGATCCGGACATGTCCGAGAAAAAGGAACTGATTTTGACCCGTGTCTTTGCCGTCGTCATGCCGCTGGGCGCGCTGGCGATCGCGCTGTACATGAAGAACGCCTATCAGATACTCATGTTTGCCTGGAGCTTCTACGCCGCGGCGGCGGGGCTTCCCGCGTTCGCCGCGCTCTACTGGAAGAAGGCGACTACGGCGGGGATCCTCTCCGGCATGATCGCGGGCTTTACGGTCTGCATCGGCTGGAAGCTCGCCGGGCTGCCCTTCGGTCTCGGCGCGACGGTACCGGGCGCCATCGCCTGCGCTGCGGCGCTGGTCATCGTGAGCCTTGCCACATATAAGAAATCCCCGTCGCCGTTTCTGGATCCCTATGCGGCAAAAACCTGATGCGGGAAAGCGTGCGGAGCTTTCCGGCAGAATGCCGCGCTCGTCTGTTTTGTGAGAAAGGAGACTTGCGTCGATTGACAAGGGCACACGCGGTTCTGCCGGGCGGAAATGCCCTCATAC
>ERZ773146.657-NODE-657-length-25363-cov-6.987158_pt1 | contig 25363 bp, 17 predicted proteins | sample MGYA00580847_ERZ773146 | MGnify/ENA primary metagenome ERZ773146 (study PRJEB29015, sample SAMEA2737830) | human gut metagenome | biome: human gut; feature: human-associated habitat; material: faeces | place: China | collected 2012 ...
AGAGAGGTTTTCATATGGCATTAGGATGTAGGATCAGACGAAATTTTGAAAGACCGTCAAAAGAATTAGTAGAAGCCTTCCGTGGAATTCCAGTTGCAAATATTGATGATAACTGTGTAAAGATCGCTGCCGTAGATTCCAGTATTTTCCCGCTGAACCCGAAGGCAAGACTTCTGGGAACTGCATTTACAGTAAATGCACCGGCAGGAGATAACCTTCTGTTCCATAAAGCACTGGATATGGCTCAGCCGGGAGATGTTATCGTTCTTGCAAACAAAGGAAGCAGGATAGAGTTATCCTTATCAACAACAGCCGTGGTCAGCTTGTTGTTGAGCAGGATCTGGCAGATGCTCTGAATAGTGGGAAGGTTTATGCTGCTGGTCTTGATGTTGTTTCTACTGAGCCGATCAAGGGGGATAATCCGCTTCTCAAGGCTAAAAACTGCATCATCACTCCGCATATCTCCTGGGCTGCTCAGGCTTCCAGACAGAGGATCATGGATATTACGGTTGATAATATCAAGGCTTTTCTGGATGGTAATACGGTTAACAGAGTTAACAAATAGATTTTTTTCGGTGTTTCGATTTCCTATGTATGATGTGTGAGGAAAGGACGGCTGTCTCGCTTTTTGGGGGGTGGCCGTCTTTTTCTTTGTGTGGTGGATTGAATGAACCGTACGCCGGGGATGTGGCAGCGGTACGGGCAGGGCTCCGTCGGCGGATACTGCTAAGGCTCCGGAAATCGGCTAAAAACATTGAGACAGGGGCAGAACTCGCCTCTGGCTCAGACAGCAGCCCCTGTCTCAATAACGCCGATCCCCGCAGCCTAAGCAGTATCACACCTCCTCCGCAGCAGCCCATACCGCTGCCACATCCCCGGCTGAAAATTCAACCGCAGAGAGCAGACAATAGAAGCGAATGTACATTCTGCCCAGTGCCCAAAAAACACAATATATAAAAATAAATCGGCACAACGTTCCACGTCCAACACCGAAGAATACAGGAACCAGATCGGCACAGTGTTCCGCATCCAACACCGAAGCATACAGAAAACGGCCTCAAAACAATCCATAACCAATAAAGCAGCCGGCCGTATCCCCCAAAAAATAAATCGGCACAGCATCCCGCATCCAACACCGAAGCATACAGGAACCAGATCGGCACAGCGTCCCACATCCAATACCCAAGCATACAGACACAAGTCAACACCCTCCCCTCATCCACAACCAAGAACTCCTTAAAAAAAGCCCGAGGGGTGTGCAGAGGGGCCGCGGCTTTGCGGCCCCTTTGCGGTTTTCCTTTTTTCCTCAAAAAAATACTGCACGCCATTCGCCAAAAAAGCAAACGCCACACAGTATTTAAAAAAAAGTATTTCTAACCTCTTGTTACTTTACTTAACAACACGCACCCTGTACATTCCCTCAATCTCCTTGAGTTCATCCAACGCCTTAGCAGACGCCGCACTCTCAAGATCAATAAGAGTATAAGCAAACTCCCCTTTACTCTTATTCGTCATATCCGCAATATTCAGTCCCTCAGATCCAAGGATCTTGGTAACCTGACTGATCATATTCGGTGTGTTGCTGTGCGCAAGAGAGATTCTTCCAACAGCCACACAGGTACCCATATCACAGTTCGGATAATTAACTGAATTTTTGATATTACCATTCTCAAGGTAATCGCGGATCTCCTTTACAGCCATCTCTGCACAGTTTTCTTCAGATTCCTCTGTAGACGCACCAAGATGCGGAGTTACCAGAATACCCTCGCGTCCTGCAACTGTCTCATTTGCAAAGTCAGTTACATACTTCTTAACCTTGCCACTCTCAACAGCCTCGATCAGCGCATCCTCATCAACAAGAAGATCTCTTGCAAAATTCAGAAGAACTACGCCGTCCTTCATCTTATCGAAAGCTTCTTTGTTGATCATCTTCTTAGTGCTGTCAAGAAGCGGCACATGAATGGTGATATAATCGCACTGGCTGTAGATCTCATCCAGGCTCTTGCTGTGCTTGATGGTTCTGGACAGGTTCCATGCCGCATCAATAGAAAGATATGGGTCATAGCCATATACTTCCATGCCAAGACCGCATGCTGCGTTTGCCACCATGGCTCCAATGGCTCCAAGACCGATGATACCAAGCTTTTTGCCGCTGATCTCGCATCCTGCGAACTGTTTTTTCTGCTTCTCGGCAAGCTTGCCGATGTGCTCTTTATCTTTCTCCTGTGCAACCCACTCGATACCTCCTACGATATCTCTGGATGCAAGGAGCATACCTGCAAGTACCAGCTCTTTTACGCCGTTTGCATTGGCTCCAGGCGTGTTGAATACAACAACACCCTTCTCTGCATACTCCTTAACCGGAATATTATTGACGCCTGCACCTGCACGTGCAACTGCGCAAACGCTCTTCGGCAGCTCCATGTCGTGCATTTTTGCACTTCTTACAAGGATTGCATCACACTGGTCAGCAGTCTCTGTTTTTTTATAATTATCGCCAAAAAGTTTCAGACCTTTTTCAGCGATCGGATTCAGGCAATGATACTGGAACATTATGCATTCTCCTCCTCGAATTTTTTCATGAATGCAACCAGTGCCTCTACGCCGGCCTTTGGCATGGCATTGTAGATGCTGGCACGCATTCCGCCAACAGTACGGTGTCCTTTCAGGTTTACAAGTCCTGCTTCAGTTGCCTCTTTGACAAACTTGGCATCCATTTCCTTGTCACCGGTTACGAACGGTACATTCATAAGAGATCTGTCTTCCGGAACTACAGTTCCTTTGAACAGCTTGCTGGAATCCAGGTAATCATAAAGGATTTTTGCTTTTTCCTCATTGCGCTGTTTCATCACTTCCAGACCACCCATCTTCTTCAGCCATTTAAATACTTTTCCGCATACATAGATGCAGTAAGCATTTGGCGTATTGTAAAGAGAGCCTGCGTCTGCATGTGTCTTATAAGTAAGCATGGTTGGGGTTCCCGGAAGAACATCCTCTGTGATCAAGTCCTCACGGATGATCACGATAACCATGCCTGCCGGTCCGATGTTCTTCTGAACACCGCCATAGATAATACCATATTTGCTTACATCCACCGGCTCAGACAGGAAGCAGGAGGATACATCTGCTACCAGGGTCTTGCCTTTTGTGTTTGGAAGTTTTTTGAATTTTGTGCCGTAAATGGTGTTGTTCTCACAGATGTATACGTAGTCTGCATCCGGGCTGATCGGCAGATCACTGCAGTCCGGGATATAGCTGAAGGTTTTATCTTCAGAAGATGCGATCTTGTTTGCTTTTCCGTATTTCTGAGCTTCCTGATAAGCTTTCTTTGCCCACTGTCCTGTTACGATATAATCTGCGACCTTGTTTTTCATGAGGTTCATCGGGATCATGGCAAACTGCTGGGATGCTCCTCCCTGAAGGAAAAGTACCTTGTAGTTATCCGGAATGTTCATAAGCTCGCGAAGATCTTTCTCTGCAGTATCAATGATCTCCTGAAAAGCTGCACTTCTGTGGCTCATTTCCATAACAGACATTCCTGTGCCGTTATAATCCATCATCTCATCCGCTACTTCTTTGAGTACTTCCTCTGGAAGCACTGCCGGTCCGGCAGAAAAATTATACACTCTACTCATGTTTCTTCATATCCTCCTCGTCAAATACATCATCAAGGTTCGCACCAGCCGGTACCATCGGGAACACACTCAGATCCTGATCGATCCAGCAATCCAGAACGACAGGTCCCTCTGCTGCCAGTGCCATCTTAAGTGCAGGCTCCACATCCTCCATCTTTGTCACACGAATGGCTTTTGCACCCAGCGCCTCTGATAATTTCACAAAATCAACGGCGTCATCCAGTACTGTGGAAGAGTACCTCTTTCCATAGAAAAGCGTCTGCCACTGACGCACCATTCCCAGTACATGATTGTTCATAACAATCTGGATCAGCTGTCTGCCACAGCGTGCAGCTGTTGCCAGCTCATTCATATTCATACGGAAGCATCCGTCACCTGCTATATTTACAACTGTTTTTTCCGGCCTGCCCATCTTCGCGCCAATTGCAGCGCCAAGGCCGTAGCCCATGGTTCCAAGGCCGCCGGAAGTAAGAAGAGTTCTCGGCTCTTTGTATTTATAATACTGCGCCGCCCACATCTGATGCTGTCCAACATCTGTGGAGATGATCGCATCACCGTTGGTCAACTCATAAAGCTTCTCTATAATATACGGACCTGTAAGCTGTGTGTGATCATAATTCAGCGGATATTTTGATTTCAATTCCTGGATATGTGCGATCCACTCCGGATGTTCTTTCTTCGGAATTTCCTCCAGAAGGCATTTCAGCACTTCCTTCACATCACCGATCACACTGGCATCCACTTTGATATTTTTATTGATCTCCGCAGCATCCACATCGATCTGAAGGATTTTTGCATTATGTGCAAAAGTTTTGGTATTTCCTGTTACACGGTCACTGAAGCGTGCACCGAGAACAATAAGAAGATCGCACTCTGTTACGCCAAGATCGGAAGTCTTGGTTCCGTGCATACCTACCATACCTGTATAGAGAGGATCTTCTCCCGGGAAGGTACCCTTGCCCATCAGAGTATCGCAGACAGGAGCCTGGATCCTGCGAGCCAGCTCACGTACTTCCTGGTCAGCACCGGAGATCACACATCCGCCGCCAACAAAAATAAACGGTTTCTCTGCCTCTCTGATCATTTCCAGTGCCTGATCAATATCTTCTTTACGGATACTTTTGATCTCACGGTTAACCATAGCCGGATGGCATGGCTCATATTCATATTTCATTCCTGTGATATCCTTCGGGACATCCACAAGCACCGGGCCGGGTCTTCCGCTTTTTGCAATATAAAATGCTCTTCTTAACGTATCTGCGAGATCTTCGATATTCTTTACGATGAAACTGTATTTTGTTACAGGCATTACGATACCTGCGATATCAACCTCCTGGAAAGAATCTCTTCCCAGGAGTGGTCTTCCTACGTTTGCAGTAATGGCTACCATCGGTACGGAATCCATGTATGCAGTCGCGATCCCTGTTACCAGGTTAGTTGCTCCTGGACCGGAGGTTGCCAGGCAGACACCTACCTTTCCGGTCGCTCTTGCATAACCGTCAGCAGCATGGGATGCACCCTGCTCGTGGGAGGTCAGTACATGTGTGATCTCATCTTTGTATTCATATAAGGCATCGTAAACATTCAGGATCGCGCCGCCCGGATATCCAAATACGGTATCAACGCCCTGTTCCTTCAGACATTCTACGATGATCTCTGCACCTGTAAGCTGCATATCTTTCGTTCCTCCTTATTTTGCTTTCGGTACTTCCAGGATCGCACCACGGTTTCCGGATGTTACCATGGAAGCGTATCTTGCCAGATATCCGGTTGTCACCTTCGGCTCTCTTGGCTGCCATTTTTCTCTTCTAGCCTGCATCTCTTCATCTGAAACCTTGATCTCCAGTTTCAGCTCCGGAATATTGATGCTGATGATATCGCCTTCCTCAACCAGTGCGATCGGGCCGCCTACTGCTGCCTCCGGTGATACGTGTCCGATAGCGGCTCCTCTAGATGCACCGCTGAAACGTCCGTCGGTGATCAGGGCTACGGAAGAACCAAGTCCCATTCCCACGATGGCAGATGTAGGGTTCAGCATCTCTCTCATTCCAGGGCCACCCTTTGGTCCCTCATAGCGGATAACCACAACATCCCCCTCTACGATCTTACCGCTCTTGATGGCAACAATTGCGTCATCCTCGCTGTCAAATACACGTGCAGGACCTTCATGTACCAGCATCTCCGGTACAACAGCAGAACGTTTTACAACACCACCATCCGGTGCAAGGTTTCCTTTCAGTACGGCAAGTCCGCCTGTCTTTGTATACGGATTGTCGATCGGGCGGATAACCTCCGGATTCAGGTTTACACAGTTTTTGATATTCTCACCTACTGTTTTTCCGGTTACTGTCATACACTCTGTATGGAGAAGTCCCAGCTTGTTCAGCTCATTCATGACCGCATAGACACCACCGGCCTCATTAAGATCTTCCATGTAGGTCGGGCCTGCCGGTGCAAGGTGGCAAAGGTTCGGGGTCTTCTCACTGATCTCATTTGCAAAGCTGATATCAAAATCCATTCCGATTTCATGTGCGATAGCCGGAAGATGAAGCATACTGTTTGTGGAGCATCCAAGTGCCATATCTACTGTAAGTGCATTTAAAACTGCCTCTTTTGTCATAATGTCTCTTGGGCGGATGTTCCTTCTGTACATTTCCATTACCTGCATTCCTGCATGTTTTGCAAGACGGATACGCTCGGAGTATACGGCCGGGATGGTACCGTTTCCTTTCAGTCCCATACCGAGAACCTCTGTCAGGCAGTTCATGCTATTCGCAGTGTACATACCGGAACATGATCCGCAGGTCGGGCAGGTTTTGTTTTCGAATTCTTCCAGATCATCTGCTGTGATGGTTCCTGCTGCATAGGAGCCTACTGCCTCAAACATACTGGAAAGACTGGTTTTGTGTCCTTTTACATGGCCGGCAAGCATCGGACCGCCGCTTACGAATACAGTAGGAACGTTGATCCTTGCCGCTGCCATCAGAAGGCCAGGTACGTTTTTGTCACAGTTGGGAACCATGACCAGGGCATCAAACTGATGAGCCAATGCCATGGCCTCTGTGGAATCTGCGATCAGGTCACGTGTAACAAGGGAATATTTCATTCCAACGTGTCCCATTGCGATTCCGTCACATACTGCGATCGCCGGAAATACAACCGGTGTGCCGCCAGCCATTGCAACGCCGAGCTTTACAGCATTTACAATTTTGTCAAGGTTCATATGTCCCGGTACGATCTCGTTATAAGAACTTACGATTCCTACCAGTGGTTTGTCCATTTCTTCCTTTGTCATTCCAAGGGCATTGAACAGGGAACGATGTGGTGCCTGCTGTGTGCCTTTTCTTACGGTATCACTTTTCATTTTTAAGGTCTCTCCTTTTTATTCTTTACGATAGGATCCGGTATCTGTTTATAGACTTCCTCTTCCAGGTACCGGGTTTTTCTGTTCTGTTTCGTTTTCTTCTCTCTGTCCCGCTTCATTTATGCAATGGCATCTGCGATCAGATCGCCCATCTCTTTGGTTCCGACAAGCTTGCATCCGTCAGACATGATATCTCCTGTTCTGTAACCCTCTGTAAGAACCTTCTGTACTGCTGTTTCCACAGCATCTGCTTCTTTATCAAGATCCAGAGAATATCTCAGCATCATAGCAGCGGAAAGAATGGTTGCGATGGGGTTTGCCTTGTTCTGGCCTGCGATATCCGGTGCAGAACCATGGCTCGGCTCATAGAGACCAAGCTTTGTCTCATTTAAGCTTGCGGAGGAAAGCATTCCGATAGAACCGGTCACCATACTTGCCTCATCAGAGAGGATATCTCCGAACATGTTTTCTGTAAGGATAACATCAAACTGCTTCGGATCACGTACCAGCTGCATTGCACAGTTATCAACCAGCATATGCTCCAGTGTTACATCCGGATAGTCCTTTGCCACATCCTCTACTACACTTCTCCAGAGTCTGGAAGAATCAAGAACATTGGCTTTATCTACACTTGTAACCTTATTTCTTCTCTTACGTGCGATCTCAAATGCCTTAATGGCAATACGGCGGATCTCATTCTCATTATAAGAAAGAGTATCTACTGCTGTGCGGACTCCGTTCTCCTCAGTAGTCTTTCTTGCTCCGAAATAAAGACCTCCTGTAAGCTCTCTTACGATGATCATGTCAAAACCATCTCCGATGATCTCATCACGGAGCGGGCATGCATCACGAAGCTCATTGTAAAGATAAGCCGGACGAAGGTTTGCAAACAGGTTCAGCGCCTTACGTATCGCAAGAAGACCTGCCTCCGGGCGTTTGGACGGCTCCAGCTTGTACCACGGGGATGTCTTGGCATCGCCGCCAATGGAACCCATCAGTACTGCATCAGAAGCTTTTGCCTGGGCAATGGCTTCCTCTGTAAGAGGTACTCCGTGAGCATCAATGGATGCCCCTCCTAAAAGAACCTCTGTGTATGAAAATTTATGACTGTATTTCTCACATACTCTGTCTAAAACTTTTTTGGCCTCGGCAACAATCTCCGGACCGATTCCGTCTCCCGGAATCAGGGCAATCTTGTACTCCATTTTATTCACTCCTCCGATTTCCCCTGTGCTGTAAAATTTTAACGCACTGGTGTGGATAATTGTTATTATCATAACGCACTTTTCGACGGATTTCAACCTATTAAATAGATAAAGTTATTTCCGGAATGCAAAAAATAAACAGCAATTCCCTGTTTCTGCCGCCACAGAGACATACTTTCGCACACAAAAAAAGAAAAACTGCCCTACCATTCCGGTACAGCAGTCTTTCTTTTTTTATCATATTCTGTTTTTCCTGATGATCTTCTCAGAATTTCCCGCTGGAACCACCGAAGGTATCACCGGAAGATGAGGTATGGGTGCTGGAACCACCGTTATTATCCTCATTTTTCGGTTTTGCAGATTTTGATACCGTACTGTAGAGGTAAAAATCATTACTTCTGGTCACATTCATACTGCCCTGCCGCACATAAGAAGCCGCCCGATCCTGTTTTCGCACAGTTTTCAGCTTTCTTCTCATATTTCCGGTCACCAGTAATCCTGCCACAAGCCCCACAGCAAGAGCGATCAGCAGGTTTATCCCAACCGCAAAAGGCTCATCCGGAAGGTTTTCCACATCGTATGGCTCTGCCTCATTTGCCTGCGTGATAAAATCATCGCATTCCGTGGCAAACTTATGAAACGCTTCGTTATAATCACCGTCACTTAAATAAGGCTTCACCTGATCCATGATGTAGGACTGTCCGGCATCCGTAAACACTTCTATCGCATATCCGTGTGTTGCAATGGCCCAGTTACGGTCTCCCATATCCAACAGGAATAAAATACCGTCACCATTTTCCCCCTGCCCATATCCATGGTCAATAAAATAATCCTCCGCATACGCCTGGGCTGTTTTTCCCTCAAGACTGTTAACGGTAACGACCACAACATCTACCTGATCCCGCTCACTGATCTCATCCAGAGTACTGCTCAGGCTCTCCTGCTGCTCTGCATCCAGAAGTCCCGCCTGGTCATCCAGACGGCTTACGGTGCCTGCCCATACTGGAAAAGCACATGCCAGACACAAAAGGATCGATATCAAAAATACAGATATTCTTTTTTTCATGGCATCCACCTCCCTACAAAGCCCAGATCAGATACAGGATAATATAAGTGATCACACCCACGACCCCCGTTGTTCCCAGGAACCATCGTGCAAAAGCGTTCTTGTCTGTAGGCAGATTTCCCACAAATTTCCCTGTCTGACCATTCATGGCAAATATGTAATTATCACCCTTCCACTTCGTCTGCAGGATCCATACGGGATATAACGCATATTTCGTTGTCCCGTTATGAAGCCGGATACTGGTATTCTCCGGTACCACACTGGCGTATCCTCTCACCGTATCCCGGAATGCAGCCTCTGTGCTGCGGCGGATACGCTCATTGGCACGTTCCTCACACTCGCTGGCTGTCACATCATATTTATCTGCAAAATATCCAGCCAGATACGCAGTCTGAAAATCCACCGCTTCTTTGAAATCAAAAGGCTCTATAGACTCCATCAGATCATTTTCCATGCTGGCAGAGCCATCCACCGGTACATGATCAAAACCAAGAGAACCACTTCTATGTACTGCATAATAGCTGGTCTCCGTATAATCATAATCACTATCGCTCCAGAACCGGGTCTTTGTTGCACGGTAACGGATATCTGCGTCTGCGTCTGTGTCATACAGCCAGAACGGAACGTAGATGCCCTTAACCTCGCTGATATGATTCTCTGACTTAAATGCTTTCGGCAAAAGTCTCTTACCGGTAAGATGCTTTTTCAGCCTCTCCTTTGCCGCTTTCTTGTCCAGCTTAAACGGGATCACATAATCCGGCTTCAGTGCACCGGACAGCTGCCCGGTCATTACCACCGGACTTCCGCAAAACGGGCAGGCCGTTGCTGCCGTATTGGCATCTCCCACGATCTCACCGCCACAGGACTTGCACACATAGGTACGCAGCCCCTCACTCTCCCCGTCCTGCCACTCACTGCCGGCCTCATCCGACCAGCTCATATCCTCAGGCTGCTCTTCCTCCACAGTCTGGGCATATTCCGATAACGTACCAACATCAAACTCCGTATCACAAAACGGACACTTCATCTTCTGCACAGAACTGTCAAACTCTATGGAGCCACCACAGCACGGACACTTAAACTCCTGCATCTTCGCCATATATTCACCTCACTTCATCATTCTGTATCCAACAACCGGCAGGAGTTACCCTGCATTTTGCTCCTGACCATCTCTCTTTCTGATCTATACTGCATCCTCCGGTCCGAACGGATCACCGCACTCCGGGCAGAATTTCGGTGGATTCTCCGGATCTGCCGGTTCCCATCCGCACCTGCTGCAACGATACTGCATCTTCTTCTCCGGCTTCTTCGCTCCGCAGTTCATACAGAACTTGCCTTTATTCACCGTACCGCAGGAACAGGTCCAGCTGTCCTCCACCGGACGCGATGCACCACACTCCGGACAGAATTTCCCCGAAGAAACCGCACCACAACTGCAGGTCCAGGAACCAGCCGCAGCCGCAGCCCCTGCTCCGTTCCCTGCCGGCGAAACCGGCTGCGCTGCCTGCTGCTGTACACTCTGCTGCTGCGCCTGCTGCTTCTGGCCCATCTCAAACAACTGCTGCGCATTCAGACCACCTGCATTAGCAGCCATACCCATGCCCATAAAACCAGTCATAGCCCCTGCTGAATTAGAAGCCGCAGCCTTCATAGCATCCGCCTGGGCCCCGGTCAGAGTAGCCGCAGCCATAGCAGGATCACGCATCATAGCCGTACGCTGAGCCTGCTTGATCATCTCGGCATCCTCATCCGGCAATGTCACAGAACCAAGTGCCACACTGACCACCTTAAGCCCACGAAGCTCCTCCCACTTGGCAGAAAGCACCTCATTCATGGCATTCTCCAGCTCCGTATTATGAGTCACGATCTGATTCGGACGCATCTCCAGCTCCGAAAGCCTTCCGAAAGCAGGCTGCAGCGCACTGATAAACTCCGCCTTCAGCTGTCCGTCCAGCTCCTCTCTGGTATACTCCCGCTCCACATTTCCACACACATTCGTATAAAAAAGAAGGGGATCCGCGATCCTGTAGGAATAAACACCATGACATCTCACAGCCACATCCACATCCAGCCCGATCCTGGAATCCACAACCCGGAACGGGATCGGATTAGCAGTACCAAACTTGTTATCCACAAGCTCCTTGGTATTAAAATAATACACCCTCTGATCCTTACCCGTATCACCGCCAAAAGCAAACCTCTTCCCGATCGTATCAAAGGTCTTCCTGATTCCGTCACCCAGACTACCTGAAAAAATACTCGGCTCCGTAGAAGCATCATACGTATACTCTCCCGGATCCGCACAAACCTCAACAACCTTTCCCTGCTCCACGATCATCATACACTGACCATCCGCCACAGCGATCCCGCTGCCGCTGGAAATGATATTATCACTCCCATGTTTATTGGAAGACCTGGAAGAAGACCTCTTCGTCCCCTTCACAACCATCACTTCTTTATCCATAGCCTCACAGTAAAAAAACTCCTTCCACTGATCCGCCAACGTACCACCCGCTGCACCCACAGCCGCTCTGATAAGACCCATAAATCCAACCCCTTTCTGAAAATTCATTCTTATTTACAATTTTACGATATTCCAAAGCCATCGTCACTCTCATTTCTGATAGTAACATCATTATTACACGAATTTTACCAAAAATCCACTTATTTCTATACAATATTACAATTGTTATATTCCCATCACATCCGCAATCTCAGCACATCCACACAATCCATCTGCGCTGGCATCAAAGGCTATTCTCCCATCACATCCGCAATTCTAGGCACATCCGCAACCCCAGGCTGACAGCGCAGCGCCTCAGCCGTCCCCACCCAACCAAACACAAACTCAGCCATTGCAGTCGTCCAGCGCAGCGCTGACGACCCACAACCAACCGTCAAACGACACTATTTTCTCACCGGAAGCACCAGCCGGGGAAGGGGATGCTGGATGGCTCTGCTTCTGCAGGAGGGGAGCTGATTCTTGGACGACGGGAATCTGCGTTGTTTTTCAAAAGTCCGCTGTCTGAGCGGCAGCAGGCCGCGAGTTCGGACTTTTTAAAAACGCTTTTAGCAGATTTCCGGCGTCCTAGAAGCCAGCCCCCGACGAAGCCGCAGACCAGCCAGCATCCCCTTCCCCGGCGTCCCTTCATCCGTTCGTTCGTCCGTTCGTCCACATACAAATACAAAAAAAGACACCACGTCACAAAAAACGCAGTGCCTCTCTCATATTCAAGTTATTGCGAAAAAAGCATCAAGCAGAAGCCTGATCAGCCTTCTCAACCTCAGCAATCGCCTGCTTCCTCATAGGAATACGGCAATTCTTATTATTACCAAACTCAACAATAACATCTTCCTCAGTCATATCAATAACAACACCATAAAAACCACTGGTAGTAACAACACTGTCACCAACCTCCATGCTGTTCAACATAGTCTGAGTTCTCTTCTGCTCCTTCTTCTGCGGACGGATCATCATAAAATACATAATTCCAAACAGAACTACGATCCAGACAATACCAAGACCCGCGCTAAGTCCGCCAGCTGCCGCTGTAGATGATGCGATCATTTCAAATTCCTCCTGCTAAAAACAAATAATCTGCGGTACCCCCGCCGTTACTGACCTCTAAAAGTGTCACTTCGTATTATCATACACAAAAACCAAAAAACCTTCAAGAGTTTTCTTATAAAATCAAAGTAATTTACACAAATTTTATAAATAAAACTTACCGGTTCCCGTTGATCCTGCCTTCCTCAAAGCCTTCCAGACGCATCTTCTTATAAGCCGCAAAATTCCCTGCATCCAGCGCATCCCTGATCTCTTCCATCATATGATTATAGAAATACAGATTATGCAGAACGCAAAGCCTCATGCCAAGCATCTCCTTCGCCTTCAGAAGATGACGGATATACGCTCTGCTGTAATGACGGCAGGTCGGGCACTGGCACTCCTCATCGATCGGTTTGGAATCCAGCTCATACTTTGCATTAAAAAGATTCATCTTGCCATGGTTGGTATACACGTGACCATGACGGCCGTTACGGCTGGGATATACACAGTCAAAAAAGTCAATACCACGCTCAACCCCCTCCAGGATATTGGCCGGGGTACCAACCCCCATAAGATACGTCGGCTTGTTCTGCGGCAAATGCGGAACTACCTCATCCAGGATCCGGTACATCTCCTCATGACTTTCACCAACTGCAAGGCCGCCCACTGCATAGCCGTCCAGATCCATCTCCGCGATAGCCTGGGCATGCTCAATACGGATATCTTCATAAACAGCCCCCTGGTTAATGCCAAAAAGAAGCTGGTTCTTGTTAATGGTATCCGGCAGACTGTTCAGACGAGCCATCTCATCCTTGCATCTTTTAAGCCAGCGTGTTGTACGCGCTACCGATTTCTGTACATAATCCCTGTCTGCCACACTGCTTGGGCACTCATCAAAGGCCATTGCAATGGTAGAGGCCAGATTTGACTGGATCTGCATGCTCTGCTCCGGTCCCATAAAAATCTTATGACCATCGATATGAGAGTTAAAATACACGCCCTCTTCCTTGATCTTACGAAGCTTCGCCAGCGAAAACACCTGGAATCCGCCGGAATCGGTAAGGATTGGTCTGTCCCAGTTCATAAATTCATGAAGACCTCCCAGCTGCTTTACCACCTTGTCGCCAGGGCGCACATGAAGATGATAGGTATTGGACAGCTCTACCTGTGTACCGATCTCATGAAGATCCACAGTGGAAACTGCACCTTTAATTGCTGCAATTGTTCCTACATTCATAAAAACAGGAGTCTGGATCGTTCCGTGGACCGTCTTAAACTCGCCCCTTTTCGCTCTTCCTTCTGTTGTGATCAGTTTATATTCTGCCATTTCATTTCCCTTCTAAAAACATTTTAAAGTTGTCTCTGCCCGGCATCTGCGTCGCAGATACAGCCATAACCAGCTACCGATGCAAATATCTTTCAAAACTTTTAGTCAATATCATAACACATTTTTTTCTTTACGGCTACTGATTGTTAAACTTTTACATTGCCATTTTTTAAACGATATCGTATAATATAGAATATTCGCTTAAAAATCCTTTATAATAAGAAGAAACAACTCCCATCTGACAGAAATGTCAGAGTCGGGCAACCCCTGTATAGATACAACGAGGAGGAAATCAATTTTTTATGAAGAAACACACACTTGGAATTGACATTGGTTCCACCACTGTTAAGATTGCGATCTTAGACGAAAACGATACGCTTGTCTTCTCCGACTATGAGAGACATTTTGCAAATATCCAGGAAACCCTTGCAGATCTTCTTCAGAAAGCTGAGGATCAGCTTGGTGAACTGACACTCTGTCCGGTCATTACAGGTTCCGGCGGACTGACACTTGCCAATCATCTGGAAGTACCTTTTGTACAGGAGGTTATCGCCGTATCCACTTCCCTGCAGAAGCTGGCACCAAAGACGGATGTTGCTATCGAGCTTGGAGGCGAGGATGCCAAGATCATCTATTTCGAAAACGGAAATGTAGAGCAGCGTATGAATGGCATCTGTGCCGGCGGTACCGGTTCCTTCATTGACCAGATGGCATCTCTGCTCCAGACCGATGCACCAGGTCTTAATGAATACGCCAAACATTACAAGGCACTTTATCCCATTGCGGCACGCTGCGGTGTTTTCGCAAAAACAGATATCCAGCCACTGATCAACGACGGAGCAACTAAGGAAGACCTTTCTGCCTCCATTTTCCAGGCAGTTGTCAACCAGACCATTTCCGGTCTTGCCTGCGGTAAACCGATCCGCGGACATGTTGCCTTCCTTGGCGGGCCTCTTCACTTCCTTTCTGAGCTGAAGACTGCTTTTATCCGAACCCTGAAGCTGGATGATGAACATATTATCGCACCGGACAACTCTCATCTGTTCGCAGCCATCGGCTCCGCCCTGAATGCAAAGCAGGATGTTACCGTTTCCCTGACTGAACTGAAGGAACGCATGCGGACTACCATCAAGCTGGATTTTGAGGTAGAACGTATGGAGCCGCTTTTTGCCACAGAGGACGACTACCAGGCTTTCCATAACCGTCAGAGTGCCTACAGGGTAAAAACCGGAGATCTTTCCACCTATAAGGGAAAATGCTTCCTGGGGATCGACGCCGGCTCTACCACAACAAAAACCGCGCTGGTAAGCGAAGACGGAACTCTTCTTTATTCCTTCTACAGCAGTAACAACGGAAACCCGCTGAAAACCACCATCAACTCCATCAAAGAGATTTACAGCCTTCTTCCGGAAGATGCAGAAATTGCTTTTTCCTGCTCCACCGGTTACGGCGAAGCCCTGATCAAAGCGGCACTTCTTCTTGACGAAGGTGAAGTCGAAACCGTTTCCCATTATTACGCAGCTGCTTTCTTTGATCCTGAAGTAGACTGCATCCTGGATATCGGCGGTCAGGATATGAAATGTATCAAGATCCGTAACCAGACTGTTGACAGTGTACAGCTCAACGAAGCATGTTCCTCAGGCTGCGGTTCCTTTATCGAAACCTTTGCAAAATCTCTGAACTACACAGTACAGGACTTTGCAAAAGCAGCTCTTTTTGCAAAACATCCCATTGATCTTGGAACACGCTGTACTGTATTTATGAATTCCAAAGTTAAGCAGGCCCAGAAGGAAGGCGCTGAGGTTTCCGATATCTCCGCTGGTCTTGCCTACTCCGTTATCAAAAACGCCCTCTACAAGGTTATCAAGGTTTCCGATGCTTCCGAGCTTGGCAAGCATATCGTTGTACAGGGTGGTACCTTCTATAATGACGCAGTTCTCCGCAGCTTTGAGAAGATTGCCAACTGCCAGGCCATCCGCCCGGATATCGCCGGGATCATGGGTGCCTTCGGTGCTGCTCTGATCGCAAGGGAGCGCTATCAGGAGGGTGAAAAAACCTCCATGCTTTCCATCGATCAGATCAACAGCCTCCAGTACACCACCTCCATGGCAAACTGCCGCGGATGTACCAACAACTGCCGTCTGACCATCAACAAATTCTCCGGCGGCCGTAAATACATCAGCGGAAACCGCTGTGAGCGCGGACTTGGAAAAGAAAAGAACAAGGATCATATCCCGAACCTTTTCGATTACAAATATAAGAGGCTCTTTTCCTATGAACCACTTTCCGCAGATAAGGCTACCCGTGGACAGGTTGGTATCCCACGTGTTCTGAATATGTTTGAGAATTACCCGTTCTGGTATACCTTCTTCACAGAGTTGAAATACCAGGTGGTGCTTTCTCCTACTTCCACACGTAAGATCTACGAGCTGGGTATTGAGTCCATCCCAAGTGAATCCGAATGCTACCCGGCCAAGCTTGCTCACGGACATGTCACATGGCTGATCCGTAACGGTGTGAAATTTATCTTCTACCCATGCATCCCTTACGAACGCAACGAGTTCCCGGATGCGGTCAACCATTATAACTGCCCGATCGTTACTTCCTATGCGGAAAATATCAAGAACAATGTGGACGAGCTCAGTGATCCATCCATCACCTTCCGCAACCCGTTCCTGGCATTTACTTCCGAGGATATCCTAACAAACCGCCTTGTGGAAGAATTCCAGGATATTCCTGCCGCCGAGGTCAAAGCTGCTGCCCACAAGGCCTGGGAAGAACTTGCAGCTGTACATACGGATATCCAGAAAAAGGGTGAGGAAACCCTGCAGTACCTGAAAGAAACCGGCCGCCGCGGAATCGTTCTTGCAGGCCGTCCATACCATATTGACCCGGAAATCCACCACGGTATCCCGGATATGATCAACAGCTACGGAATCGCCGTATTTACCGAAGACTCCGTTGCACACCTTGGACATCTGGAGCGTCCCATCCGTGTCAACGACCAGTGGATGTATCACTCCCGTCTCTACTCTGCCGCAAATTTTGTAAAAACAAGAGAGGATCTGGATCTGATCCAGTTGAATTCCTTCGGATGCGGACTTGATGCCGTTACCACCGATGAGGTTTATGAGATCCTGGATGGAAGTGACAAGATCTACACCTGCCTGAAGATCGATGAGGTCAACAACCTGGGTGCGGCAAGGATCCGTATCCGTTCCCTGATCGCTGCTATCCGTGCAAAACAGGCACAGAATAAAAAAAGGAACATCAATCCGGCTTCCATTGAGAAAATATCCTTTACCAAGCAGATGCGTAAGGAGTACACCATTCTCTGCCCGCAGATGTCTCCATTCCACTTCGGAATCTTTGAGGCTGCTTTTAAAGCATCCGGCTATAACCTGGAAGTCCTCCCCAACGACAACAAGCATGCTGTTGATGTGGGTCTTAAATATGTAAACAACGATGCCTGCTATCCGTCCCTGATGGTTGTGGGACAGATCATGGATGCTCTTCTTTCCGGCAAATATGACCTGAACAAAACTGCAGTCATCATGTCTCAGACAGGCGGCGGCTGCCGTGCCTCCAACTATATCGCATTCATCCGCCGCGCCCTGAAAAAAGCCGGTATGGAGCAGATTCCGGTTATCTCCCTCAACTTAAGCGGACTGGAGAGCAACCCTGGCTTTAAGCTGACACTGCCGCTGATCAAGCGTATCGTTTACGGTGCCGTATTCGGTGATATCCTGATGAAATGCGTATATCGCATGCGTCCTTACGAGCTGGAAAAGGGTATCGTAAACCGTAAGCACAAGATCTGGGAGCAGCGCGTCATTGCCTTCGTAACAGGCAGCAGCGTCAGCCATGGTACCTTCAAAAAAATGTGCCGTGAGATGGTCCATGATTTTGATACGATCCCGATCTCCGATGAGAAAAAGCCTCGCGTTGGTATCGTAGGTGAGATCCTTGTCAAGTTCCTGCCTGCTGCCAACAATCACCTGGCAGATCTTCTGGAGGCAGAAGGGGCAGAACCGGTTGTTCCGGATCTTATCGACTTTATCTGCTACTGCTTCTACAACCAGAATTTCAAGGTTGAAAAGCTTGGATTCAAGAAATCCAAGGCAACCATCGCAAATCTTGGTCTCAGAGCCATCGACTGGCTGAGAAAAACAGCAAATGAAGCCCTGGAGCAGAGCCGCCACTTTACACCGGCCGCAGATATCCGTGATCTTGCAAAAATGGCTGCGCCCATCGTTTCTGCCGGAAATCAGACCGGTGAAGGATGGTTCCTGACCGGAGAGATGATGGAACTCATCCACGGCGGTGTCCCGAACATCGTCTGCATCCAGCCTTTTGGATGCCTGCCGAACCACATCGTAGGAAAAGGTGTCATCAAGGAAGTTCGCCGTGAGCATCCGGAAGCCAACATTGTTGCCATCGACTACGATCCAGGTGCCAGCGAAGTAAATCAGCTGAACAGGATCAAACTTATGCTTTCCACAGCACAGAAGAATCTGCATAAAGACGATAAAAAAGACGCATAACAAGAAATGTAGGTTACAAACATCTTTTTCCCAAAAAACAAATTCAAAGCTGCACAGCCGCAGGATTCCTGCCGGCTGTGCAGCTCTTTTTATTTCAGATATGATTCCTGTCAGACAGATTTTTTCTCTGATCCATCACTCTTCACAGGAGGCTTTGCACGGAGCATCAAAGCTCGGGTTAAAGGCATAGAAATTTTTGGCATCCAGCTGCTCCTGCACGGATCTCAGTGCTTCACCGAAACGCTGGAAATGGACTACCTCTCTTGCCCGAAGGAAACGGATGGGATCTGCAACCTCCGGGATATTTTTCACCACCCGGAGGATATTATCGTAGGTGGAGCGTGCCTTCTGTTCTGCCGCCAGATCTTCAAACAGATCCGTGATCGGATCACCCTTACTCTGGAATTCGCAGGCATTAAAGGGCACTCCACCTGCAGCCTGCGGCCAGATTCCCACCGTGTGGTCAATATAATACGGCCCAAGTCCGCTGTTCTCGATTTCTTCCATAGAAAGATCCTTTGTCAGCTGATGGACAATGGTGGACACGATTTCCAAATGTGCCAGTTCTTCTGTTCCCACATCATTGAGCACTGCCGCGACCATCCGGTTCGGTGCGGTAAAACGCTGGGAAAGATACCGCATGGAAGCTCCTATTTCTCCGTCCGGCCCGCCATACTGGCTGGATATAAACTGTGCCAGCTTTGCGTTAGGCGTCTTGATATTTACAGGATACTGGAGTCTTTTTTCATAATTCCACATACCTTATCTGCACCCTCCTTCCTGTTCCCATGGAAACGGCTGTTCCATCCACTGCCATGACTTAAGATTGCTGTCGTTTCCGGTATCAATGGTCAGCGGTCCATAAAATTTTGCATATTTTTCCAGGAGCTCATTTCTTCTGGCTGAAAGCTCACTGTAATATTCAAGAGCTCTTTTTTCTTTTGGATGCGTATCCAGAAAAAGGAGAAGATCGTCAATGGCAAAGCTTACCTGGTCAATAAACTGCAGCAGTTCTTTTTTGGAAGTACAATTTCCGGACATCATCGGCACCCTCCTCTCCTGCCGCAGAACGGCTTGCAAAGCTCTGGGAAGATAGTTCCGACCTGAAGAGCTTTTTTCAACTCAAAGGTAGGCGCAAATTCCTGGTATGGCACATACGCCATTGCAGGAACCTGTTTTGCCATATCAGAAAATGATCGATCCGTCCGGCCTGCCATCCCGCTATTCATCCCACAGGTATACTGATATGGCCGGCAGCCCGAACGATTCATCTGAAATCGGTCCATAATCGAAATCCTTTCATTCATGATCACGCTATATTTTATGACGTTTTTTTAAACTTGTGAAAACAGGAATGTTCACTTTCCTTCACATATATCTATCTTTCTGCCATTTTTTTCTATATATACAGGAAAATATTACTGTTTAAAAATCAGATATACAGTGCTATAATATCCTTGCCTATCTTTACACGGATGGGCGCTTTTACTTATGATTTGTAGCCCTGACCGGCTATTGAAGGAGGAAATTATGCAGGTAATTATTGTAGGCTGCGGAAAAGTCGGTAGAAATCTTGCAGAGCAGCTTCAGGCAGAGGATATTGATATCACTCTTGTCGACGTTATTGCCGACAAGATCAATGATCTCTGCGAAAATATCGACGCCATGGGAATCGTCGGTAATGGTGCCAGCATCAATACTTTAATGGAGGCAGGTGTTGATACTGCAGATATCCTGATCGCAGTTACCGCTTCTGACGAGCTGAACCTTCTCTGCTGTCTGATCGCGCAGAAGGCCAACCACTGCCAGACTATCGCCCGCGTCCGTAACCCCATTTATGAAAAAGAAATCGGATTCATCAAAGAACGTCTTGGTGTTACCATGATCATTAACCCGGAGTTTGCCGCTGCCCAGGAAATTTCACGGCTTCTCCGTTTTCCATCTGCGATCAAGATTGACACCTTTGCACGTGGTCGTGTAGAACTTCTCAAGTTTAAAGTTCTCCCGGAATTCAAGCTGGACGGAATGAGCGTTTCCCAGATCTCAGATGCTTTCCGAAGTGATATTCTGGTCTGCGCGATCGAGAGCCGTGACAATGTATCCATTCCTGGTGGTGATCACATTATACACGACGGAGATATGGTTTCCATTCTGGCTTCTCCGCTTAATGCAGCGGCATTTTTCCGTAAGATCGGTCTCAAGACCAATCAGGTCAAAAACTGTATCATCGTAGGTGGCGGAACCATTTCCTATTATCTTGCCCATGCACTTCTGGGTATGAAGATCAGTGTCAAGATCATCGAGCAGAACAAAAACCGCTGTGAGCACTTAAGCGAACTGCTTCCAGATGCGACTATCATCAATGGTGACGGAACGAACCGTTCTCTTCTGCTAGAAGAAGGACTTTCCGAGTCCGAATCCTTTGTCACTCTGACAAATCTGGATGAGGAGAATGTATTTCTTGCTCTCTTTGCCAAAAGCATCTCCGATGCCAAGCTGGTTGCCAAGGTCAACCGTCTGGAATTTGATGATGTCATCGACTCCCTGGATATCGGAAGTGTCATCTACCCGAAAAATATCACTGCTGATTATATCCTGCAGTATGTCCGTGCCACTCAGAACAGCATCGGCAGCAATGTAGAAACCCTTTATCATATTCTGGATGGCAATGCAGAAGCACTGGAATTTGCGATCCGTGAGGAATCTGCCGTAACTTATATCCCTCTTGCAGAGCTGAATCTCCGCAAGAATCTTCTGGTGGGATGCCTGAACCGCAACGGCCGCATCCGCATTCCCCGTGGTCAGGATATGATCCAGGTGGGAGATACCGTGATCATCGTAACCACTCACAAGGGGCTTCGCGACATCACAGATATACTTGAAAAATAGAGGTACTGCCAAATGAATTATTCGATTATTATTTATATCCTGGGATGGATCATGAATGTGGAGGCTGTCTGTATGCTGGTTCCCGGCATCACTGCCCTTATCTACCGCGAAAAATCCGGTATTGCCTTCCTGATCACGATTCTGGCATGTCTGGCCATCGGTGTTCCACTGGTCAGCCGCAAACCGTCCAAGAAAGCGTTTTACGCCCGTGAAGGCCTTGTGACTACTGCTTTAAGCTGGATCGTCCTCAGTATTGTCGGTGCTGTGCCGTTTGTGCTCAGCGGGGCTATCCCGAATCCCATTGATGCTTTTTTTGAGATTGTTTCCGGTTTCACTACAACCGGTTCCAGTATTCTCTCCGATCCATCACAGATGCCTTACAGCATCAATATCTGGAGATGTTTTTCCCACTGGATCGGTGGTATGGGTGTTCTGGTATTTATCCTGACACTGCTTCCGCTTGCAGGTGGCTATCATATGAACCTTATGAAGGCAGAAAGCCCCGGTCCTTCCGTAGGAAAGCTTCTTCCAAAAGTCCAGTCAACTGCCAAGATCCTGTACAAGATCTACATTGCACTCACTGTTGCACTGATCATCCTCCTGCTTCTTGGGGGGATGCCTCTTTACGACAGTCTCTGTGCAGCATTTGGAACTGCCGGAACCGGTGGGTTCGGAATCAAATCCGACAGTATGGGAAGCTACAGCTTATATATTCAGATCGTCATCACCATCTTTATGATCCTGTTTGGCGTAAACTTCAATGTCTATTTTCTTCTTCTCACCAGGAAGTTTTCTCAAGCATTGAAATCTGAAGAGGTCCGCTGCTACTTCTTTGTGATCATCGCTTCTGCCCTGATGATCACATTCAATGTCCGACATCTGTTTGACAATGTGTGGGAAGCACTTCAACAGGCATTTTTCCAGGTTGGTTCTATTATCACCACCACCGGTTATGCCACTACGGATTTTAACCAGTGGCCTGCGGTATCCAGAACGATCCTGGTACTGCTTACCTTCTGTGGTGCCTGTGCCGGCAGTACAGGCGGCGGAATCAAGATTTCCCGTCTTCTGCTTCTTGCAAAATCCGTCCGCAAGGAACTGCATCTTTATCTGCATCCCAATGCAGTAAAAAAGATCAAAATGGACGGAAAAGCGGTGTCTCACGAAGTTATGCGTGCCACCAATATTTATATGATCGTTTATCTGATGATCGTGGCTACATCTATCTTTATCATCAGTTTTGATGAATTTGATCTTGTAACAAATTTCACAGCCGTAGTCACCACTTTAAACAATGTGGGTCCCGGTCTTTCCCTGATCGGTCCTACCGGAAACTTCGGGATCTTTTCTCCGCTGTCCAAGCTGGTCCTTTCTTTCGATATGCTGGCCGGCCGACTGGAGCTATTTCCGATCCTGATCCTTTTCCTTCGTGAAACCTGGAAGAAATTCTGATAAATATTCGTCATATTTTGCTATGTTTGTGGCATAAATTGTTCTTTTCACATTTATTTCAAATGTTAGACACACTTTCTTCACATTTTTACTGTATATTATAAGCCATAGAAGGTGATGAACTTTCTATAATATTTTTCTTTTTCATACGCGCCGGTACGAAAGTACCGGCCTCCTTCCATTTATGGGAGTTTTTTATTTTACGGCATTTTTCTCACACCTTCATAATCAAACGCAGGAATAAAACTCTCTCTGGCAGTTTCACCATCTTGAAAAAATCCATTTTCAATCCCAAGCTCAAATGCATAGTCCAGAACTTTTTCATATTCTCTTCTGGTTACACAACGATTCAGTTCTGTATATTCTTTCTGCTCAAAAACCGGTGTGTACTGATTCATGATACTGATATAAATCTGCTTTCCAAAAGTCTTATGTAAAAGTTTCAGAACCTTTTTTGAATTTCTTGTATGCCCCGGCAATATAAGATGTCTCACAATAGTCCCACGTTTCATATATCCCTCTGCATCAAACTGTGGCATTCCTGTCTGGCGTACCATCTCATTAACTGCTTCCATAGCCCTTTCAGGATAATCATTTGCATGTGAAAATTTCACCGCCAATTCGCTCTCCGCATATTTGTAATCCGGAAGATAAATGTCCACATATCCGTCCAGAAGTTTCAATGTCTCTGTGTTCTCATATCCACCACAGTTATAGACAACCGGAATATTAAGCCCATGCTTCTTTGCACAGTCCAAAGCTGCGATGATCTGTGGAATATAATGTGTTCCGGTTACCAGATTGATATTTGCAGCATCCTTTTCCTGCAGTTCCAGGAATATTTCTGCCAGTCTTTCCTCCGTGATCTCAAGGCCACTGTCACCAATGGCAATTTCCCGGTTCTGGCAGAAACAGCATCTCAGATTGCATCCTGTAAAAAAGACTGCCCCGGAACCTCTGGTTCCCGAAATACATGGTTCTTCCCACATATGCAAAGCTGCCCTTGCAATCTTAACCTTCTGATCCATTCCACAGTATCCGGTTTTTCCGGCTGTTCTGTCTACATGGCAATTTCTCGGACATAAACTGCAATCTGCCAGTATGCAGCTTTCTGTATCCTGCCTCAGAGTTTTATCTTTGTTTTTTTCTGTCTGTATTTTATTTAGCTTCACTTTTCTCTTCCGTCCTTTTTTCTTTCCCCGACTTGATATCTGTGAATCGCCCTCTGCAAAACAGCTCCCATAGTTTGCTTATATTATAACCGTTCAGTGCTTTCACAGTTACAAGCGGATTGCTGAATAGTTACTATCCTTTATATCATTATACTACATTCCCCAATTACGTCTATTCATATTTCACAATTTCCTTTTTCAGTCTCTTCATGATTCTTTTTTCCAGCCTGGAAATATATGATTGAGAAATTCCCAGAAGGTCTGCAACCTCTTTCTGTGTTTTCTCTGCAGCATTCTCCTTTCCCAGACCAAATCTAAGGCGGATGATCGTCTGCTCACGCGGTGAAAGCTTTCTAATTGCCTTTGATAACAATGAAATCTCCACTTCATCTTCCAGGCGTCTTGAAATCACATCCTCATCAGTTCCCAGAATATCAGAAAGCAGGAGTTCATTTCCATCCCAGTCTACGTTCAGCGGTTCGTCTATGGACACTTCCATCTTTGTCTTACTGTTGCGACGAAGATACATCAGGATCTCATTCTCTATACATCTGGATGCATAAGTGGCAAGCTTGATGTTTTTTACAGGATTAAAGGTATTGATTGCCTTAATCAGCCCAATCGTTCCGATTGAGATCAGATCCTCCACCCCGACTCCTGTGTTATCAAACTTCTTTGCAATATACACCACAAGCCTTAAATTATGTTCGATCAGAACAGACTTCGCTTCTTCTTCCTGCCCTGTTCCAAGCTTCTGCAGTATAAACGCCTCACGCTTCGGCTCCAGTGGTGCCGGCAGCACATCATTTCCACCAATATAAAAAACTTCTCCTGAACGGTTCATCACCATTCTTGACACTACCTGTAATGGATAACAGCTCATAGTCACAACCCCTCCCGTTAAAGTAATCTGGAATTCAAAAGTACCTCGTATTCCTTACCAAAAGCGGATGTTTCAAATGAAAATGCAAATACCGGATTGTCTATGCAGACAACCTCTGCGGGAGTCTGAATGCAGAGTCTCTCAAAAGTAACAGCCAGCATCATTCCCTGTTCTTTTCCTATACTGTGAAAAAAGGTAAAATGTGGATGCCAGGTCTGACGTCCGTCACAGCAGGTGTAATGCAGCTTCGCCTTTGCGGCACGATAGTTTTCCGTA
>ERZ773146.667-NODE-667-length-25284-cov-8.057830_pt1 | contig 25284 bp, 23 predicted proteins | sample MGYA00580847_ERZ773146 | MGnify/ENA primary metagenome ERZ773146 (study PRJEB29015, sample SAMEA2737830) | human gut metagenome | biome: human gut; feature: human-associated habitat; material: faeces | place: China | collected 2012 ...
ACGTTAATTAACTCTCTCATTTTCAATCGATTACATAAGAATTAACAGAGTATTGTTAAATGCTTTAAAGGCTATAGTACTGATGAAGAAATCAGATATCATTGTGCTTCTGGAGGATGTGTTAGTACATTACTTATATTCTTACTACAGAAGGGATTAATTGATGGAGCAGTAGTAACAGGTTTTCAGCATGATGACGTAATGCGCCCTAATGTGTATATAGCACGTAGTAAAGAGGATATATTAAAGGGAAAAAGTTCAAAGTATTGCGTTGTATCTATGGATGGAATTGCTACAGATATAAAGAAGAACAAGGGAAAATATGTTATTGTTGGACTCCCATGCCATATTCAGAGTTTTAGAAAACTGGCTGATATAGATAAAACTTTTAGAGAATCTGTCATTGGATACTTTGCCATTTATTGTTCAGCTAATAAAAATATGCTTTCTCAAGAATATATGAGATGGCGATATGGAATTAATCCTGATGAGTTAACTTCTTTTGCTTATCGCGATGAAGGATGTTTGGGTTCTATGATATATAGGTGCAAAAATCGTGTTAAGAAGATAGATTTCTTAGATTATTATTGTGGTGTTAGAGCATTCTTTAACGAGTCAAGATGTAATGTTTGTACGGATTTTTATGGCGAATTGGCAGACATTAGTTTTGGTGATTTGAATACTGGTGATGATACAGATGACCCAATTGGTATTAATTCTTTGGTTGTCAGATCAGATTTTTGGTTGCCGATTTTAGAATCTTGTTCAAATGAGGGGAATCTGTATTTGCGTACAATAGATGAAAAAACTATGATTGACGCCCAATCATATTGTACTAAATATAAAAAAGGAAAAGGCTTTTTCGCTACTTGGAATTTACGTAAACTTTTTGGTTTGAAAAATCCTCAATATGACAATTTGGTTTATGTAAAACCTGATTTGAAGTCTTATATCAATGCGATAGCAAAAATTGTGATGTATACTATTGGTAAGCATCGTAGCTTATGGTGTATAATAAAATTGTTAGATAAAAATAAAAAATAATTAGATTATGGTAAAGAAAACAGTTGCAATTTGGTCATCATTGAAGTTTACAAACTATGGTGATGATTTACAGGCTTTGGCATATGCTAAGCATATTCGTTCATTGGGTTATAATGTTCGAATTTTCCAGCTTGACAAAGGGCTGGCAAAAATGAATGGTTTTGAATCTGTTGATACAATAGATGAATTGTGTAATGGTGTTAAACTATGCATAATTGCTGGTGGTGGATTATTATCTCCTTTCAATTTCTTGCGAAGAACGTTAAATAGAAATTATGCAGAATGGGAGTTGATGTTTAAAGAACTATATCGTGCAACCGTGGAATATGGAACTAAGTTCTGTGCTATTTCAATGGGAGGTGATGGTAAGGTTCGTTCTCCAAAGCTATATTATGGTAAGTGGAGAAATAAACTTTTTTCATCTCCAAACTTTTTAGATGGAACAGTTCGATTGGCTGGTGATGTAGAACAGATGAAAAAGTTTGGTAAGGATTTTAAGCATTATCCAGATATGCTTTTTAAATCACCTGACTTTTTCGAGGCCAAAATGTTGCCTCCAACGAATAAAATCAGAGTTGGTTTGAACTTTAAGAAAAATCATAATTATAAGTATCTTGATCGTCAATTCTTGGCAGATTTGTTGGAGTATGCTGCTACACATGATGACATTGAATTCCATTTCACTACTACTCATATGAAGTATGTAGGATTGGACTATCAGTATGTTCCTGACAAAGAATCTGAGAATATTAAGATTGATTTGTATGAAACACCAGAGCAGTTGTTGGGAGTTCTTTCTTCATGTGATGTATTTGTGACTTCAATGTTACATCTAGGTTTAACTGGTTTAGCAAATGGCAAAACTCCATTCCTTAGTTATAGAGGACCTGGTAAAGCTAAGTCTTTTTTACGTTCTATTAAAGGTGATTGGGCTATTCTTGATGATAATATTACTTTTAAGGAGTTGAGAGACAAATACCTTACACAAAGTAAGGAGATGATGTATGAGAAGTATGACGATGATGCCATACAGAAGATGAAGGAACTTAGTGGTATGCATTACAAGTTCTGTGAAAAGATTGTAGAGGAATTTGCTTAATTTACATATTGTTTGTAATGTAATTTGTTATGAATACTGTTTACGATGCAAAACTCTTAGGACTTCCAAAGATTGAAGATCCAAGAGGTAACCTGTCCATCATCGAACAAATCAAACAGATTCCTTTTGAAATCAAGAGGGTCTATTGGATTTATGATGTGCCAGGTGGAAAGGATAGAGGCGCACATGCCTATAAAGAGAACGAGGAGTTTATTGTGGCTTTGTCCGGTAGTTTTGATGTTGAACTGGATGATGGAACGAATAAACAAACCTTTTCTCTGAACCGTTCCTATTTTGGAGTTTATGTTCCTAAAGGAATGTGGAGAACTATGAAGAATTTCTCAACCAATTCTCTTGCACTGGTTCTTTCTTCTACTGAATATGATAAGGATGACTATATCATGGATTATGAAGAATTCAAGACTTGGGTGAAGAATCCTTCTATAAAAACGACTTCTTCAGGTAATGAATCTTCTGTTAAGGTAAATAATCCTTCGGATAGCTTTAGTGCCAAGGAAGGTAAAAGTGTGTTCGATTGTTCTCTCTGTGAGTTGAACAAAATGCATGATGTAGAGGGTAATCTTACTTACATCTATGAGAATGTACATGTACCGTTCCCTATCAGTCGTGTATTCTACAGTTATGATATACCTGGTGGTGAAGATCGTGGAGCACATGCTCATAAAGAATGCCACCAATTTATCATTGCAGCATCTGGCGCTTTTGAAGTTGTGCTTGATGATGGTGTAAACAAAAGAACAGTGCAGCTCAACAGACCTTTCTGGGGACTTCATGTACCGCCAGGAATTTGGGCTTCCGAGCAAGGCTTCTCTTCAGGTAGCATCTGTTTAGTCTTAGCATCTCATGGTTATTCTGAGGATGACTACATTCGTAACTATGATGACTTCCTGAAATATGTAAACGAAAAGAATAATAAGTAATGGACATTTTTTCAAAAGGAATTATCTTGGCAGGCGATGCGGGTAATAGGTTATCACCTTTAACTTTAGGAATACCTAAGCAATTGTTGCCTCTCTACGACAAGCCGATGATTTATTATCCAATAGAATTGTTGGTAGGTGTAGGGATAAAAGATATTCTCATAATTACTAGCCAAGAGCATGCTTCTACTTTCATTCATGCGTTAGGCGATGGTTCTGCTTTTGGTGCAAGGTTTACGTATGCAATACAATCAAAACCGGAAGGAGCAGCACAAGCCTTTACAATTGGAGAAGAGTTTGTCGGGGACGAACCAGTCTGTATGATAACTGGTGACTGTATCATATTTGGCAAGGATAGAAATATCAAATTACAAAAGGCCATTAGGGCAGCACAGAATAGTGGACAGGCATCCATATTTGTGTGCCGTGATTGGGATTCTGAGCAGTATGGGGTAGTTACGCTAGATTCAGAGGGAAGATGTCTAACTGTTGAAGGAAAGGCAACAAAGCCTTTGTATTATTCGATTACCGGACTTTATGTTTTTCCGAAAGGAGTTACTGAATATGCTAAGCTTGTAGAAAAATCAGAGCGAGGGCGTTTAGAGGTAACTTCTTTGAATAAAGCTTATTTTGAAAAGAATAAGTTGCAGGTACAGGTTCTAGGTAGTGATTTTAAGTGGTTTGATACCAATTCCTTCGATTCGTTACAAGTTCTCAACAATTATATTCAGAAACAGAAAAATAAAAATAAATAAGATTATTATGGTAAAGTTATTAGATTTACAGGCGATCACCATGATGCATGGTGATGAGTATAAGGCTGCAGCCAACCGTGTCATTGAGAGTGGCTGGTTTTTACAAGGTAATGAAAACAAGCAGTTTGAGAAAGACTATGCTCAATATATTGGTACAGATGAGTGTGTAGCAGTTGCTAACGGTTTGGATGCTTTGCGCTTGATTATCCGAGGATATAAGGAGATGGGTATTTTCCAGGAAGGCGATGAAATTATTGTTCCTGCTAATACTTATATTGCAACCATTCTTGCTATTACAGAGAATAAATTGACTCCTATCCTGGTTGAGCCTACATTTGAGAATCTTGAAATTGATATTGATAAGATAGAGGCAGCAATCACTCCTAAAACTAAGGGCGTGATGATTGTTCACCTTTATGGTCGTGTCGCATACAATGACAAACTGGGCGAGATTTGCAAGAAACATAACTTGAAGTTGATGGAAGACTGTGCTCAGAGTCAAGGTTGTGCCTGGAAAGGTGTGAAGACTGGTGCTTTGGGAGATGCTGGTGCGCATAGTTTTTATCCAGGTAAGAATCTTGGTGCCTTTGGTGATGCAGGTGCAGTAACTACTAGTGATAAGGAACTTGCTTCTGTGATTCGTGCTTTGGCAAATTATGGTAGTCAGAAGAAGTATGTATTTAAGTATGCTGGTATCAATAGCCGTATGAGCGAATTGGATGCTGCTGTTCTTGATGTCAAGTTGAAGTATTTGGATGAGGACAATGCTCAGCGTCAGAAGTTGGCAGCTTATTATTATGAATATATCAATAATCCGCTTATAACATTGCCTGCAAAGATTAATGATGAAAATAATGTATATCATCAGTTCCCTATCTTCTGTGAGCGTCGTGATGAATTGCAGGAATACTTGAAAGAACAGGGTGTTCAGACATTGATTCATTATCCAATACCACCACATCATCAGGAGTGTTATGCTAAAGAATCTTGGAATACCCCTCAGCTTTCTCTTCCTATTTCAGAGAAGATTCATCAGCAGGAATTGTCTATTCCTATGAATCAGGTGATTAGTGAAGAAGAGGCAAAGATTGTTGTTGATGCAATTAATTCTTTTAAGTAATCATGATGAACTTTTGTACCTTATTTGATTCTTATTATATTCATAAAGGAATCGCTCTGTATCTATCACTAGAGCGCGTATGTGACGATTTTACACTCTATGTGATGGCATTTGATGAACCGAGTTATAAAAAACTTAGTTCATTAAATTTCAAACACATGGTTGTTGAGTATGAAGGTGGAGAATTCCTTTCGGATGATATTAAGAAAGTGAAGGCTGAAAGAAAAAGAAACGAGTATTGTTGGACCTGTGGGTCCAACATTACTTATTATTTCTTGACGAAATATCAGCTGGAGAGTATGACTTATGTTGATGCTGACATGATGTTTTTCTCGTCTCCAAAGGTAGTATTTGATGAACTGAAGCCATTTTCGGTAGGATTGTCTTCACATTTTGCTGATACGGAATTATATGGTAAGTATTGTGTTCAGTTCTGCTATTTCAAAAATGATGAAAAAGGCTTAAAAGCATTGACTTGGTGGAAAAACAGTTGTCTGGATTGGTGCTATGATAGATATGAAGATGGTAAATTTGGTGATCAGCGCTATCTTGATATGATGCCTGATAGATTTGAAGGTGTTCATGAAATCGAGAATCGCGGTGTTGGTGTTGCAAAATGGAACATGCTAGAATACAGTTTCTTGCCAAATCATGTTATTTCTTATCGTGAAAAGAAATATGATGTATGCTTCTACCATTTTCATGCAGTAGCTGTAGAATATAAGGAAGGTAATATTTATATTGCATCCAAGAAGGATGTTATACCTCAATCTGTAATTGATACGATGTTCAAACCTTATGGAGAGTTATTAAAAGAGGTTTATACGAAATATCTTGGTAAATCTGTAAATGAGGTTATTATTAATAACCCTGGATTGGGAAGGCAAATTCTGCAATGTTTGAAAAATCTGCTGAGAGGAAATAGACTGGTTCAATATATCTTTTTCAAGTACATCAAGGGTCATACTGGATACAATAAGAAACAACTATAAAAAAGCCGGTAATGATGGATTACCGGCAGTAGATTTTGTTTCATAACTCTGCGAATCTCTAGACCTCATCGCTTTATGTCTCTTCGTATGGTGAAGACTCCCGAATACTTAGTTTCTGTGCTTTGTTGGTCCAACTTTTATTTTCTCCACAACAGTCGTTTGGGGGTGACTTGCTGCGTAATCCTTTGAGACAAATCGACCATCAATAGCACTTCTACCTCTTTCTGAGGTTTTAGCCATAATTGTAAATCTGTTTATGGGTTATCCTGTTGCTCACAGATCCAGTTTAGCTGCCATTCATTTAAGGGCGAATAGTACCTTAATTTTCAATTGCAAAAAGTATGCCAATTTTTGATTTGTAGAATATGATTTTCATGGTTTATTGGATAAATTAGAATGTTTTTTATCTCAAATATCTTTCATGATAGATAATTTTATTTTCTTCCAAACTTCGCTATCTAGCAAGAAGTAGGGAATAGCTTTCCTGCTATCCTCTGCAAAATAGAAAAACAGATGTTTGATGCCTGGGGCATCAGTATATTCGTAGGCTTCGATTTTCACAATGTTGATGCTTTGCGACTGAAGAGCCGTAAGGAGTTGCTGACGTTGCTTTTTCGTAAGCTGCTTATACTTCGTATATATAGTATTAATATCGTATGTCATAACCGTTGTTTCTTGTTCATGAAATGATGGGATTCTGATGGAACCCGCTGTTTATGGCTGCGAAGATAACAAAATAATTTCAAATATAGTTATGTTTCGATTAAAAACATTAACAATTTTAGGTAGTAAGGCGGAATTAGCCTCATTACCAGAGGGCAAATTGCTCATTAACACGGTAAATGCTCACTCTTTTAACACCGCAAAGAAGGATCAGCTCTTTGCTGATGCTCTGACTAATGGTGATGTGCTGATTCCGGATGGAGTGAGTATCGTGAAGGCATGCAAGTGGATTAAGGCTAAGAGTCAGCCTAAGGAAAGAATAGCTGGCTGGGACTTGTTTTTCTTCGAAATGAACAAGCTGGAGAAAAAGGGTGGTACGGTGATGTTTATGGGTAGTTCGCAGAAGGTGCTCGACCTGATTGTGAAGCGTGCTGCCGTGGATTATCCTCACCTGAAGGTGGTGACTTATTCGCCTCCTTATAAGCCTGAGTTCTCGGATGAGGACAACAAGGCTATCATTGATGCCATTAATGCTGCCAACCCCGATTTGCTCTGGATTGGCATGACGGCGCCAAAGCAGGAGAAGTGGACTTATTCTCATTGGAATGAGTTGAACATCCATTGTCACGTAGGTACCATCGGTGCTGTCTTCGACTTCTTCGCTGGTACTGTAGAGCGTGCACCTATCTGGTGGCAGGAGCATGGATTGGAATGGCTCTATCGCTTGATCAAGGAACCGAAGCGTATGTGGAGAAGATATATCATAGGTAATACCTTGTTCCTCTGGAACATGACGAAAGAGTAACTTGTGAAGAAACAACTTCAGATTTTCTTTGATTTCCTAAGATTCTGTATTGGCTCTGCCAAGGAAATACCTGATTCCTTAAAGGAGGTGGATTGGAAGGAGCTGTATGCTATTGCCAAGAAGCAATGTCTGGTGGGTGTTCTCTTTGATGGTATCAAGAAGTTGCCTGCTGAACATGTAGGGATGAAGAAGGAACTGCTGCTTCAATGGATGGCAGAAAGCCAGATGTTGGAGAAAGCAAATGTTCGGTTGAACGATGCTGCCATTCAGGTTTCTGAGTGGTTCCGAAAGAAGGGATTCAGAACCTGTATTCTGAAAGGGCAGGGGAATGCATTGATGTATCCGAATCCTTATTCCCGGACTCCTGGTGATATTGATATCTGGGTGGAAGGTGGAGATAAATGGGTTATCTCCTTTGTCCGCTCTATCTCGCCTCATGAAAAGGCGTGCTATCACCACATCGAGTTCCCATCGTATAAGGGTGTGGAGGTTGAAGTGCATTATCGGCCTAGCTTCCTGTTGTGCTTCTGGCATAACAGAAAGCTTCAGAAATATTATGAGAGGGTGAAGGAGGAGCAGTTCTCGCATCGGGTGATGTTGGGAGAACAAGGGGAGGTTGCAATTCCGACGTCGGAATTCAATCTAATCTTTCAGTTGACTCATATCTTTTCGCATCTGATGAATGAGGGGATTGGGTTAAGGCAACTGGTGGATTACTACTATGTTCTTTGTGACTTTTATAAAGTCTATCAAAAATCTTCGAAAACCCACCCGTCCTCCCTTACCCTTAAGGGAGGCTCCACCGCTTTCCCCAAGCCCCTTTCCCCTCAGGGGACAGGGGATGTAACCGCTCCTCCTCGTCGCTCGGAACCGCTACGCTCTAAGGTTGGCGGACCATCAAAGGTCTTCGCCATATTTTGCGGGATGGGACCGCCTTGCTAAAGGTGGATAGGATTATTGAAGTGCTGGTTTCGTGGTTATTTGCTGATAACTTGCAGATTTCTTGTTAATTGCTTGGTGGTTTCGAGAAAAAAGCGTAACTTTGGCGGCTGAATGTTGAACTAGAATAAATAGGAGGAAGAATATATGGATACAACAAAATTAACAAGAGAAGAGGCTCTACGCCGTTGGAATGCTTCTAAGGAAAACAAACGTAAAATGGTGGAGAAACTGGAGAACTTGGTTCGCAAAAGCTGTCTGGAACGTACTGGTAAAGAACCTATAGGGGTAGAAGTATGGTAGTAGAAAAAATGTCTCTGGCTGTGATTAATGCCAATTCGCCCTATGAGGTAAAAATGGCTCTAGCTGATGATACATTGTGTTTCATCACAGATTATGATGCTGAAATTTTCGTAACTTTTGAAAGGGATGATATACTTCATAATGGGTTAGTTTATCAATTTGGTATCTCTAATCCGAAGGGAGTGAAGTCTCCTCGTGATCCTAAGGTGCGAGAGACTATTCTTGCCATAGTGGAGGAATTCTTTGCAAAGAACAATGCGGCATTTCTTTATATCTGTGATACAAGTGGTGGCATGCAGAAGATGCGTAATCGCTTATTCAAATACTGGTTTGGCATCTACGGGGAAAGAAAGGAGTATGTTTTCCTGCCGCAAACGATTACAGACGAGGAGGGTAATGATAACTATGCAGCACTAATCATTCGTAAGGATAATCCTCAATTCGCTGATTTGGTAAGCGAGTTCATGGCTACAGTGAATTTACTAAATACTAAGCCGGAAGATTTTGATGAATAGATTTATATAATAGTGCCGTAAGTATGTAAGTATTCGGTGATTGATGAAATGAAGTTGCATAAGCTACTTTATTTCACGCAGCGTGAGTGCTTGATTCAAAAGGGCGAACCCATGTTTGATGCACAATTTGAGGCTTGGAAATATGGTCCTGTCATGGTTCAGATTCGCCAGCATTATAAAAATGATTCTCTCCCAGAATTGATGGATAAAGAGCAGGTTGTACAATATGAGCCAGTGTTTGATATGGTGTTTAAAACTTATGCTCCACAGAAGTCTTGGAGTTTGAGTACTTTAACGCATGGAGAGTTTTCTTGGAAACACGCAAGAGAAGGCTATGAGGAACAGGATTCATGTGAGGTAGAGATGAAAACAGCTTCGGTGTGATACTGAACTATCAAGAGCAGCGTGGCTGTAGGATAAATATAAAAGAAAAAAGCGTGCAAGCCACATCATAGTCGCCTGCACGCTTTTTTTGTCATCTAAATTTCTGATGATTTCCAATCGAACACGATGGTGTTGTCTTCTTTGATATTGAAGCTCATACCTACCTTGATAATTTCCTTGCCGCTCATGGCAAAGGCATCGGCATAATGCTTGCTTTCTATCTGCTCAAGAGCCTCCTGGGCAGTCTTTCCAAACTTCAGCTCCATTACATAGATAGTATCGTCCGTCTCCATGGTTATATCAATTCTCCCCTTTGACGTATGTTGCTCCACTATAATCCTGAAATTCGTGAGCAAGGCAAAGATGATATACATCGTTTGCTGGTAATGACCTTCGTAATGGGTGTTGTTGCAATAAGGCACAGTCTCCCAAAACGATTTCAGCAACTGTAATGCTTCGTCTATCTTGCGCTGTTTAATAAGCACCGACATCTTGGCGATGGTGGTATTGCACATCGCAGTCTTTGAGGTCAGATAATGAGGCAACAAACTTCTGTACAATCCAACTCTTATTTCCTTGTTGGGAATGGCTAGGGTATAGAGTTCCGTTTCTTCATCATAATCCTTGATGGTGATGTAGCCACTCTGATAGAGCAGCGGCATGATGGTGGTCATGGTTTCCGTGGCAGCATCAAAGTCATCCTTTCCGGCTTCCATACTCTCGCCCAGGTTCGCTGGCAGAAAGTTGAAATTGCGCATCATATTGATCAGATAAGTAGGAGTGCCTGATCCAAACCAGTAGGAATCAATCTTCTGCTTGGCAAAGCAGGATAATAAGCTGAACGGATTATAAACGTCTGGAGAAGGCCATGTAAAATGATAGCCGTCATAATTATCCTTTAACTTAGCTAACGTCTGCTCATACGATAAGTTTAATTTTTCAGCAAGTGCATCTATGTCATTCCGCATTCCGTTCACCAGTTCATCTTCCGTAATTCCGCAAATGCCGGCATACGGCTCGTCCATACTGATATTGGTGATGTTGTTCAATTCGCTGAAGATGCTGAGCTGAGAGAATTTGGTGATGCCTGTGAGGAATACGAAGCGGAGCAATTTCTCGCATCCTTTTAGCGGACTGTAGAAATTGCGCATGGCGTTGCGAAGTTCTTCCAGTTTTTCATCCTCGTGCACCGCATCAAGCAAAGGGGCATCATATTCGTCAATCAGTATTACCACTTGCTTGCCCGTTTCCCTATAGGCAGTCTGGATAAGTGAGATGAGGCGGTCGTTGGCATCAACAGCCGGATTCGTAATACCCCATTTCTGCTCTTGTTCTGCAAGTCGCTGGTCGAAATATCTTTCCAGCTGGGCTATCTCCATGTGTTTGCCCATGCTCATATCGAAATGCAGCACCGGATAGCTTATCCAATCCTTTTCTAGCTTTTCGATGGCGAGTCCTTTGAAAAGCTCCTTCTTTCCTTCAAAATAGCTCTTCATGGTAGTCAGCAACAGCGACTTTCCGAAACGGCGTGGACGGCTCAGGAAGAAATAAGTACCATCAGTATGTGCCATACGATATACATATTCCGTCTTGTCGATGTAGAACTTATCCTCTACTCTGATTCGTTCGAAAGTTTGTAATCCTATCGGATATAGTTTTCTTGCCATAATTGCTCGCCTTTCTTTTAAGTGATATTCTCTTTGTTGGCAAAGATACGAATAAATGGTGAAACCACCAAATTAAAAACATCTTTTCTTCATTTATGCCCCTTATCTCATTTCCTTATACCTTTTATTTCTTTTCTCCCTTCTCTTATCTCATTTCCTTATACCTTTTATTTCTTTTCAGGCTTCCTCTTATCTCCTTTCTTCCTTCTTGCTGTATTAATAATGGGTTAATCTCGGGAAAAGTCTTGGTTGATTATAGGATAAAATGTTCTTTAACCCTATTGAAATCTCCGTTCATCGACGTTGAACGGACATTCAACGTCTATGAACGGAGATTTTATCTAAGTATAAATGTTTCTTTTCTCAGTTGAAAGAACTGTTTTAGTAGGTTAAAATAGGCTAGGATACCATATGAGTGCAAAGGAACAAAATCAAATCGAATACACAACTTCTAGAGCATAAAATATTGGATATTAATAACTTATATAATAATCGTCCAGACTAAACGGGACAGCAGAGAATGATTCTGCGAGTTCCATCCGGCATTTACATCGTGAAGGCATCTACCCACTCCTGTGCTCAGGCTAAGGGTCAGAAGATTGCCGTAAGATAGTATCCTGAACTTGCGAATCTTGAATAAATTATATAGAAAAAATTCTAAAAGCTTGGTAGTTATTTTGTTTTTTCGTACCTTTGCACCATGATTAGAAATGAAATATACGTATGGCAAGTACCTGATATGCAAGGGGCATATATAGGTGAACTTAGCAAGTCACGATAATTTTGTTTTTTGTAATTAGACAAGCAATTATAGTAGATATGAACGATAGAAAATTACCAGTAGGCATCCAGTCTTTTGAAAAAATCAGAAAGGGTGGATATCTTTATGTTGACAAGACAGATATTATCTGGCAACTTGCCAATAGAAATAAAACGTATAATTACCTGAGCCGCCCACGCCGCTTTGGTAAATCTCTGTTGGTAGATACGCTCGAAGCCTACTTTCTGGGTAAGAAGGAACTCTTCGAAGGGTTGAAGATTATGCAGATGGAGAAGGAATGGGTGAAGCGACCTGTCATCAGGCTCGATATGAGTCGTGCTGGCGCAGAGCCGGAAACTTTACGCTCTTATCTCGACATCACTTTCGACAGATTAGAGAAGGAATATGACATTACACCTAAGCCAACCGCCAAACTTGCCGACCGTTTTGACGGCATTATCCAAACGTCATATGAGCAAACTGGACAACAGGTTGCCATCCTCATCGATGAATACGACTCTCCATTGCAGCATTCCTGGAAGACTCCACATCATGAAGCATGTACGGATATCTATAGAGAGGTTTTTGCCATTCTCAAAGCTGATGATAAATACGAGAAGTTTGTTTTCATTACCGGTATTACCAAGTTTACACAGATTTCTCTTTTCTCTGTACTCAACAATTTGAGTAATATCAGCTTTGATTCTGAGTATGCAGCTCTTTGCGGTATCACGAAAGATGAACTCCTCTCAGATTTTAAATCGGAGATTAATAGGTTGGCTACAAAGAAAGGATGGACTTTTGATGAAGCCGTGGTACAGTTGACGGCATTCTACGATGGTTATCATTTCAGTCATGAAAATATGGTTGATATATTCAATCCATTCAGTCTTATCAATGCCCTCGCTGACTCCAGTCTAAAGAATTACTGGGCTTCATCTGGAGCAACCTCTTTGCTTCCTAAGTTTGTAGATGATATGGAAATTAGATTGAAGGATTTCGAGAAATGTCCGATAGACAGCGATACCTTGGAGACTTCTGATGTGACAGGTGGTGGAGCTGAACTTTTCCTCTATCAGTCTGGTTATCTCACGATAAAGGGATATATGGAAGGAATTTATTTGCTGGGCATTCCAAACTATGAAGTACGCAAGGCTCTATACAAGATAGTCTTGCCAGCTTTGACGCTGAAATCAAATGCGATAGTGATATCTACACAGAATATGTTGCTGTATTCTCTAAAAATTGGCGATTTGCCTGAAGCCATGAAATGTCTGAAGGCGCTTATTGCGGATGTGCCATACAGCAATAAGAAACTTGCCAGCATGGATATGGAAGAGAGGTACCGTCTTATCTTGAGTACCATCTTCAATGCTATCGGCTGCAGGGTGGAAGTTGAGAAGATGATTTCTACTGGTAGGATAGATATGGTGTTGGAAACCAATAACTTCATCTACGTTCTGGAACTGAAGCTGAGCAACAATGGAGGCATTGATGCGGCAGCGGAGCAAATTAAGGCTAGACAATATGCCGAACCATTCAAGGCGGATAAACGCAAGGTAATAGCTATTGCTATAGAACTGGATAATTCAGGTAAAGGACTGGTTGATTGGAAGGAAGTTTAGAATCAAGAAATCCACAGCTGGCTTGAGTGCCTGCTGTGGATTCTCTGGTTTTATCCTGAACTATATTAAAGTGTAAGATTCTAACTCCTTATGGAACGTATATCAGGCGGATTGGCATCGCCTTGTAGCGGCCGGTGCTACTGCCATCATATCCCAGAACGAAACGGGTATTTGTGATAGTCTTTATCTTATTATAGATATCCAGATAAAGATACCAGAAGCCATATTCTTTACTGTTTTCACTGAAGCCCTGATAGCCCGACAACAAAGACTGGCTCCACAGATTTGCGTGATATTCATCCTTGAAGCTGTTGCTCTCGTAATATCCGCTGATTGGGATATAGATGTAATCCTTCTGCGAAGACTCTGTCGGGATGCGAATACAATTATATCGTTCACCCGTAGATGTTTCCAACGGATCTACTGAGGCTTTATTCGCAATAGCCTCTAGCTCGTTGCCCTTTGGAACTCTAAAATTGCCGATTACATACTTGTCGATATAGGCGTTACTTTTTTTATCATTTGATATCTTGAAATATCCACCTATAGAACCTTTATCATTGGCAATATTGGCAGAACCTGGCGAATAGAAATCGCTGTTGGATGCGCCTAGATTACGGTCTAACATGTAGTATGTCTTTTTCGTAGTAGTTTTACCATCAACTGATGGTTCATCTACCGAAATCTTCACTACTCCGTAGTAGTACCAACCTTTTTTTGTTTCACCCAACTGTTCGTCTCCCAGATTTTCAATTTCTCCAAATACACCAGCATGATAGATCGGGTATTTGATGGTAAACGGATGATCAGCATCTTCAGTATTCTGGATGACAAAACCTTCTTCTTCTATCCATAAATCGTAGTTATTGGTGTTCAATGTAACTTTATAATAGTTATTGCCTTCGTAAACTTCATCCGAATAACTGATTTTGTCAGATTTATTCACGAATTGGTCACCATCTTTCTTTGGTATCAAATAAGAGATAGTATTATCTCCTACGCTGAAGTGCAAGCCCTGGTTTCTGGTCTGTTCCTGATTATTGACCTTATTCTCGCTAGGTTTAACACCGTGCATTTTTGAATCAAGCCAAGCAAAGTAAGCGAAAGGAGTATCACTATCTTTTAACTTAATGAGTACCTGTCGATCTTTAGCACGTTTAAAGTCGTAACCTTCCTGATGAATCAAGATGGTTCTTTTCAAGTCACCGGAAGTGATGGTAATCGTACCTTCCCGAGGCTTCTCCGATTTGTTGTTTGCAACCAAAGTGAGGTTGAGAACAAACATGGTTCCTGATGGTGCCGATTCGTCAGGACTTGTTGTGGTTGACTTGCTACCTTGTGACCAGCCAGTTATCCACGATTGCGCATCATCGCTGATATCAACCTTATAGAGATTATTATCTGTTGTATTCTTTGTTTTAAGATTTGTAACCAAAGTAATAGGAATAGTTGTAATTGAAGCATCAACCGTCTGTGTACCACAAACACCCAGTTCGTAGTCTTTGCAGGCAATCATATCTACAATCTCCGGGTTATCATCTACCACGGTTACCATCAGTCGATTTTCTGGCTCAGCCTTTAATGCTTCTTCTTCAGTAGCGTAGCCTGCATCGTTTACAGAAATAACGTTCACGATATAGTTGTGGTTACGTACCAATGCATATTGTGCAGTTTTGCCATCATCTTTTTTATAATAGAGGGCTACTTTATAGAAGCCTTCTGTACCCTTATATTTAGCCTTGATAATGATGTCAGCCTTGCCTGCAGAAGTTTCATTTACTGCAACTACAGCAGCAGAACCGCCAATAATACATTTGCTATCATCCATCAACTCTGTAGATGTTGCCAAGTTATCATTAGTAGATTCTACGTAGCCAGCTGGCGCAATAGAGCCTTTGCTAGCAGAATGCCATACATGAAGGTCTGTGATTTCGAAATTGCTAACGCTTGTTTTTACTGTAACTTTAGCACATTGACGGGTAAGTGAAATCTTGCTGTCGTTCATCAGGTCGCTAAGTGTTTTTGCACCCCAACAGATTGGCTTTGATAAATCAGGAGTGATATCATCCATCGCGTCAAGATTTGCAGCCTGTGCATCTGTCAAGCTAGGAACGTTGGCAACCAAATGTACCGTTTCTGTACCTTTAGGAAGGTTTGTTTTGATTTTTCTATATCCGTCAATATCGGCTGCGGCAGCCGTATAAGCGGAAGTACAATCCTGCTTTTTCAGAAAAGTACCCGTTGCATCATAGCATACAAGCCACAGAGAAATAATGCTCTCTGTAGTTTCGCCTCCTGCTCGGGTAGAGATTTCCTGAGGAGTGAAATTAGGCAATTGTATGCTCAGCGTAACTCCCTCGGTAGGGAGTTCGTCCCCACCGAGAGTAATTGCCTCTAAAGAGTCCTTACATGATGCAAGGCTTAAGAGCAATCCTATCCATATCATTAAAGTCTTTATTCTTGTCATCATTATATTTTCTATCTTTACTATTTAGAAACTCCTGACGGTTTGCCTTCATGCCAGCTACCATCGTAATAACCGAATATCTGGTATTGTTTGGTAGCTGCATTGTAGGTGCATGGGTAGCTGTCACCACCGAAGAGCATCTGATCATTGTTTCCACTAATGCTAACCATTATTGCTTTTTCGTATTCGCCCTTAGGTGCTTTGAAACTGAGAATTGTACGTTTCCAACCATTTCCAACATCTTCGCTTTTTTGCTTGAACTTATCAGAGTTACATTCCAAAGTATACGATTCGAATTTATTATTCTTCTTTCCAAAATCGATTTTCCATTTAGTAATATCACTTTTAGTATATATCACATAGTCAACATTTATAATAGTCGGCTTGTCATCATATACTCGATAATATGGAATGCAGGTAGGGTCATAGAGATACCAGCCTTCACGATCTTCGTAGTTGAACAAAGGAATACCTGGGTCCATGTTATGAGGAAAACGGTGTGGAGTACAACCAGTCTTATCATTGCCATGATTCTCGCCAGTACCAAATATAACTAGCGTTTGACCTGGTTTAATTTGCTTTTTTGTACCTGCCGCTTTATTTTCAGCATACTTGCTATATGCATTAAATTCCATATCTTTATAATACCATCCAGCATTATTTACGTCACCTGTCATTTGGTCACCAGGGAATTTTTCTGAAAATATCCATACATATGCGTCATCTTTAACGGTAGTACTATGCTCATCATTCTCACCAAGCTGTGTATACATATACATTTTATGTCTACCATTTTGAATACGTTTATTATCTTCACTATTTTCGTTTTTACTTACATCTTTATCAGTCCAACCATCATACCAATTGAAATTATAGGTATCATTATAACTGCCGTCTTCTCCAGTATATTCTGTTTTTTGTTCTGCAAAAATGACACCTAGATTAGCGGTTCCGCTTTCATTACCATCCCAGTTACATATATTATTGATAGCTCGCATGTAGATACGATAAGGACCGAACTTTGGTTTTACTGTAACTGTAACTTCTTGCGAAGCAACCTCGTCACCAGAAATGTTGTTTAGCGGAAAAAGTGTGAAGTTATAAACGGTAGTCGTCTTAGGATCTTTGGTTTCCTTTACCTTCATCACGTACTTTCCATATACCTTTATTCCTTCCTCTTCTACCGGTTCGTTGGTATAGTTTATCTCCAGGCGTGAAGGGGCATCACCACCAACATTTACTGTAGAACCAGAAGAAACTTTAATTTGCGTACCATTGATGTTCTGATATGCTTTCAATCCACCCAGGTTGGTTTCTACCACAAAGTGTTTCTCTAAAACCTGCTTTCCGTCAGGATCTATATCCCAATAGATAACTACGTTCTTTGGGCTCACCTTAAAATAAGGAGTAACATCATAGTGTACATTAATATACTTCTTGATGTTGTTAGCCATCAAATAAACTCTAGCGATTCCTTCTCTCTTTCCTGCAGAGTTCTTTGGAAACTTATCTATTGGTATATCTGGATTGATACCAAAGATAATATTGTTGCCATCTCTTTTTGTTACAACGATAATATCTTGATTTGTTTCACCAACAGTCTTGGTGTCAATGCAGCCAAAGTCTACAACAGTTTCGCTTGATTTATAAGAGATGGTATCACTCTTTGTAGAAGAGACTTCTGCCTCGGCCTTGTTAACCCATAAATTAGTATGGTAGAAATCAGCATTGATTTCTACTGGCTTCCAGTCGTCCACTTTCACATCGCAGTCAAGATCCATATCGCCATAGCTTTTCAGCTTACCTGTAATTTCATAATAGGTTCCACGAGGGAATGTAGGCAGAGCATCTGATGCGTTCTGCTTATGTCCCAGATTGATGGTATATTGATTCTTGTTGCTGTTGTTAACTATACCGTTAATCTTCAATACCGACTGTTCCTCTGCCTTAGAGATATAACGCTCTGGCAGATAGTAGGTACCTTGAAAGAGCCATTGCTTAGCGTTCTTAGGATTAGGTGTACCCTTATCCTTATAAGCATCAGCGATTTTCACAACATCTTCGTTAGCTACATCTTTGTTATCTTCATTTATGGTATATTCTCCGTTCTGATAATAGCGTCCAGTGCTAGCTTCGCCAGTAGATGAACTACTGTAAATGGTGTTATCCATACCTTTAGCATATTCAGAAGTTACATCTGTCTGGGTAAACTTACCATCCCATAATAAATGGGTAGAAGGAGTAAGTTTCTGTGCAACAATATCTGTTATGCGATAGCTCTTGCCATAAAGATTATCGCTCGCAGTTGGGTCCATAATGAGGTTGAGCTTAACCTTTACGCATGTAAATTTCAGGTTAGCTGCTACCTCTGTATATTTATCACCACTTTTTTCTATTTTTTTATCGATGATATTACCGTTTACATCCTTTGGCTCATAAATCATCGGGATGTTTGTGGAAACCGGCATTCCCGGTTTTGTTCCAACGCCATACCTCAGTACTATATCTTTGAGATTTTCTTCTGTTTTGATAGTTTGACCACTCAACACCTTGTTCATATTGGCAACCACATAGATATGGTAAGTGCCCGGCTCGATATTGAGCTGATAGTTAGCTACATGCGGCTCTACCATCATTGTAGCCAGTGGGGCAGGGAGCGTCTCTACCAGGAGCTTGCCATCATTTCCATTTCCTGTAGAGACAGGGAAAGCATAGAGGGTCAGGTCGTTGATCTGGCATTCATCTACCGTAGCATTATAGGTAGGAAGGCCGGAAGCATCGTCGGCACGGGTGCCGCGGCTGCTGAGCACGGTTGGCACGAGTACATGCAAGTTGCTTTCTGACGAAATGGGAGCGCGCTCGCCTCCAAGTTCGTCAGAGCAACTTACTGTAACCAACAATATAAACCAACTAACTAAACTTAAAATGAAATCTCGTATTTTCATTGTTTCCAATTTTTAAAGTCAAATACTCTTATGAGCTAAATGCCCGGAAGGGGCTCTGACACCTAAAACGGTTAGAAATCGACACGCTGGATGCGCTTGCTCCAATCCAGGATGGAAATGCTGAGCTGCATATACTTCCACTGGTTGCCCTGGAGGAAGAAGTCGAGCTTGTAGTCGTACTCACGGTCCAGGAATTCCTGCTCTGAATAATGGCGGGCTTCGAAGGCACCACGGCCTTGTGCCAGACAGTCAGCAAGATTGATGCGTGCCACCTCTTCGCCAGTAGTCTTGTTCGTGATGGTGAGGATGGCGTTCTTGTCGTTTTCTTCTACCGGATGCCAGATGAGTCGGGAGAACATGAGGGCGGCATGAGCGGTGCGCTCCTTTACATTGCCTTCCTTATCTTTAAACTCAGTGGTCCAGGTGTAGTATGGGGTATATGTCAACTCCTCGTCGGGGAGGAGAGAGTTGTCGTAACTGATATCGCCGTTGGCATTGGTTATCTGATAACTGAAGTCATCGGCATTGATGTTGGCAGGCTCGTCCAGCTGATGCAGACTGATGGTGAGCTGCTTGGTATCACGAACCAGACCGATGGTATGGCGTGTAACCTGCAGGTCTTTTACTTCAACCAGTTCGTTGCTGAGTCCTTGCCAGAGTGTATCGAGCGGTTGGCTCTGGTTGTTCACCTTGCCCTGTTCGCGGTCGAGTCGTGCATGGAGGGCGGTGATGTTGTCACCCTGCTGTGGCAGAGCTATCTGGAATTTGGCACCTGGCTGCGCGAGTGCATCTTCGTATTTCTTTTGGAAGGCGAAGGTTGCGAATCGGTATTTGCCCGGTTCCAGATTGATTCGCATGGCATAGTTAGGGTCCTTGAGCGGCTGTGATGTCGCATCGTTATAGGCATCATGGCGAGCAATGAAGTTGCCCTGCTCGTCGTATACGAATACGCTGAGTCCGCCCACATGATCTTTGAACATGTCGGCACGCTGCACGTTGTAGTCGTACTTGAACTGCAAGTCAACACCCATGTCACAAGGAGGCAGGTCGTCGTGCATCAAGTCGTTGCAGCTGCTGAGCATACTGCCCGCCATGATGAATCCCCATCCCATGCATATATTCTTGATCCAACTGTTAAACTTCTTGTTTGCCATGATGCTTATCTGTTTTATGAAAAAGTAAAGTGTATAAATTGATTCTTATTCTTCCGATATAGCCAGCCGCTCCTTAGCGCTGGAGCGGCTGAGCTATATATAATAATGTGTAATGAATTACAAATCATATGAATGTGAACGCTTAGCCCAGTCAAGGATCTTCACGCTGACACTGATGTACTTGGTATCCTCATCGTCTGGATCGGTTGGCTTAACCTCTGGAACGTCTGGATAACCAGGACCGCTAATTGTGTTGATTGTGAGGTCGTACCAGTTGTTGCGGAGCACACCGTAACGGCCGAGCCAATTCAGGTTCTTTCCACCATATGTTTCATTACCTGCTGCCCAAGGCGTCAAGTGGTCACCGAAGTGCTTGATACGAGCGATATAGTATGTAACACCTTTAAGATAGGTATTGATACCAACACCAGCTTTCAAGCCGAGTTTATCATTGATCTCTTTAACGATCTCTTCACCAGTCTTTGTGCCATAAGTAGCATCTTTTTCGAGATGAATTTTACCAGTAGCTTTATCCACGATATCTTCCAAAGTAATCATATGAGAGCCTTCCTTCTTGAGATTTGTATATACAACTTTATATTCACTTGGGAGAACTGAAGTTGCTGCATTATTAACTGTAGTCTCTAAGACTGCTTCTTTCAGGATAGTTGGCATATTACCGATGGTGTAGAATGTTCCATCTGTCTCTGCAAGGCCATCCTTAGGAGTATATTTTGCCTTGAAGATAACACGGGTTGTCTGGCCCTGCTGCATATGTTCGATGTCGAATGTATTCTCAAGACAGTACTGTGGTTTTGCAACATCCCCGGTGATTTCCGCATTTCCCAATATATTGAATGCGACTTTACATTTTTCAGGAGTTGTATATTTTGTGCTGTAGTTAGGGTCGATTCCCCAATATACACGCTTGAAAGCACCTGTAGCAGAAAGCTGACTAACGAAGCGAGATGTTGCTGGAGCTGTACCTGAAGTAGCTGCTGTGTTACTCCAAATCTCTGCATAAGCTGGAACAGTTTCATCTTCGCTGGTTGTACCAGCCTTCAAACCAGAAGTTACATGTACTGGGAATGATTTCTTGTTAGTAACATCCAAAGCCCAATTTGTGATTTGTACCTTGTCGCTGCTATAGTTTGATCCGGTTGCATTGGCACCCCCTTCTGCAAAATAATCTTTTGTACTTGTACTGTTTTTTCCTACAGTAACCTTTGCCAAACCACGCTCTACATGAACAGTTGTACCAGGTTTACTCTGTGCCTCTTCCTTTGTTCTATAGATACCCGCTATTTTAACGAGGGTTGTTGGCTCAACACCTGCTTCAGTAAATTCAGGAGCATTAGCCATATAGAAACCTTTAGTATTATCTAAAAGGTTTGTTGCATTTGCCGAAGCATTCCAAGTTCCATATGTCTCTGTTGTTGCAGAAGGAAGTTTAACCTTGTTGCCTGATGCAGCCTCGTTATTAAGGATGACCAATGCAAAATACTTACCATCAACCTCATCTACTTTTGCGCTAGTAAGCTTTGCTGTGATAGTTGCTTCTGTTGTAATACCATTGGTACTTTCATTGTCTTTTTTCCAAGGCTCCAAATTTCCGAGTGGTACAGCTTCAACAAATTTGTAGTTGTTTTCAGAAGTTTCTGTTCCCTTCTCAAAGATAACGAGTGTAGCATCATTTACCTTGTACTCATTGTCATCACCTGGTGTGAATTCAGGGTCGCCAGCAGCACGTGTACCGCTTGTTGTAGGCAAGTTGATGGTGAAAGTAGCATAACCAACACCAGCTTCGTTAGTACCAGTACCTGGACCTGCGGTTCCCAGATCCTCATTGCTTGAACAGCTTGCTGTCATAGCTGCGATGACAGCCAAGCCAAAAAAATGTTTAATCTTCATAATCTTAAAAGTTAAGCTTGTTTATAATCGTTATTCTCTAATTTTCTGTTATTCCAATTCCTTTATCTGCTTGAAAACATCTCTTACTCGTTCTGCCTCTTTCGAGTTACCTGCCTTGGCAAGATGCTTTTCGGCAGAAGTAAGATCACCTTTCTGCAAATCGGTGCAGGCGGCATTGAGATTAGCTGTCTCATCATCTGGGAAGAGACGGACGGCAATATCGAATACCTCGTTAAACTCTGGCGAACCCGGCTCGTAAGTCTGTGCCACCAGGAACATCTCCTGCAGAGAAAGCTGCTGAGGCTTGGTCTTCAATATCTCCTTTGCTTCTTCGATGCTGAACGGACGAACCGTGTAGGTTACCGTATAGTCGCTATGACGGAGACGAGGATAGATATAATCCAGAATGTAGCGGTAACTTGCCGGATGGAGCTTTCTGATCTTCAGGTCCTTATCGTCGGGAGCCAGCGAGGAGTTAGCTATCTCGAGTATCGCTTCCTTATCAGCCAGATGACTAGCCTGGATCTTCTTCTTGAATCCTTCCCAGTCTTCCGGTGTAGCCTGATAGGTAAAGAGCTTGCTGTTTAAGGTGTAGAGGCTGCTCACATAGTTGCGGAGAGCAGCTGCACGCTCGTTGGCAAGGCGCTTGTTGTTGGCATACGAACCATCAGGCGAAGCAAAACCGTGGATATCAATATCTGTGATTTCAACGTTCTTATCGTTCTTCACCAGGTCGATGGTGGAAGTAATCTTCTTCAGCTCAGTAGCATTCTCACGGAAGTTGGCAAGAATATTACTCTTGTTGAGCTTGAAGCTGAGATAAGCTTCACCCTTTTCGGCTCTCACCTTCTTGGCTTCCGCCTTCGGCTGCACGAAGAAGTCCTTCGTAATCTTCGGTGTACGGTCGATATCCGCAATCGGCGTATTGTCCTGTTCTATCAGGTTGCCGCATCCGCAGAGATCTTCTTTCACCGAGAGTTTGAACTTCTTCATCCATTTCTGATAAGGAACAGACTGGGCGAAGTAAACCTGCTGACTGGTCTTGTTCTTGCGGGTAAGAACCTGTGCCTGCGGATTCTTCTTGCTGTCGGCAAGTCGGCGGTATCTTACAGCCTGGTTTCTACCCTGGATGATGATAGGGTTGAGAGCGATAGTATCAGTTCCTTCCATTACCGGTGTGAAAACAATCTGCTGCTCTGATTTCATCTTCAAATCGTTCAGGTTCATACGGAAGGCAACGTCCATCCGGTTGCCGTTCTTGCGTGCCAAGACGCTGTCTACCTGAATCTTACCCCCTGCCAGCTGTTGAGCCTGAGCAGGCATGATGCCCTGAGAAAAGAGTATGCAGAGGGGCGAAATGACCGCATAAAGCTTCATTTTATCCATATTATGATTTCCCTAAAATTTTTTGTATTCTGTCTAGTTATTACGTGTTTATATTGTCTGTTTAAAACTACAGTTAAGTTATATTCTTAGAACACGTATATGAGAGATAGTGCGGCTTTTGTAGGGCCCACATAGTTGCGGTGGTCTTTGTCGAGACATTTTTCGCATCGTCCGTAAAGCTTGTAAGGACTGTAGGCATATCCCAAACCGATAGAGCCTTCGAAATTGAGGTGCTTATTGAGTAACCACTGATAGCCGTAGGTGAGGCCACCGCCGACATACCAGCCTTCATAGTGCCTGCCCTCCAGAGTTTTCGGCAGGATGCCGAAGGGCATGTCAATGTTTTTGATGTTGTATTCACCGCCTAGGGCATGGATTCCGAAGAAATGGCCTCCAAACTTCTGGCAGGTGTACCATCTGTATTCTGGCATAACATTCCAGAATCTCATCTTCTTGTCGCCCGAGAACTTCCAGGGGTTCAGGGTGCCGAAGAGTTGGAAGGTTGTTTTCTTGCCCGTGCCGATTTCGATGCCGGCGTTGGCAGATGTGGAAGCCCATCCCAGTAAGTTGGTCTTCAGAGCGACCTCCTGCGCTCGCGTCGTTGCCGTTGAAAGGATCAGCAGCAGCAACATAGCTGATTTTATGAATGTTTGCTTCATCATATCTTTACTTTTATATTTGGTTCCGTTTATATTAAACTTAGCCTTCGTTCGCTAGTTGGTATCTTTTTTCGGCTGCAAATATAAGAGGAATTTCTATCGTACACAAGAAAATATTTCAAAAAGGTTCTATTTATTTGTGCAAACGTTTGCACATTCATGCAATCTGTTTGCGCACACACATCATAAAGCACATGATTGATGGCTGCTTTAATCATTTCCAGTGCCTTGCCATGTTTCTTCTTCAAAATACTTAATGTGTTGAAAAGCAGTTTTATCATCCATCTAACTATTAATCTTTGTTAATTATACATAGAGATATACCATATATATGAAATATATTATGTATCTTTGCACCAAAGTAGAACCATTTAAATAAATACACTTATGAGTACAGTTTCAGTAACACCTTCTAAAAGAAAGATCATTGACTTAAAAGATGATACTTTTAAGACTCTATCCATTATGGCTATTCAGAAAGGAACCAACCTCAAAAACTATATTGAGGATATACTCAATGGCATAGCCGAAGATTACGAAGACGCAAAGCTCTATGCTAAATTAAGAAAAGAGCAGCCAGAGGGTCTCATCCGTGCCAACAAAGAAGAACAAGAAGATTTTGAAAAGTGGTTAGGCGTATGAATGTCGAATTTTCCAAAGCCTTTGTCAAAGCTTCCAAACGTCTTTCAGGCAAGATGCTCGATTCTTTAAGACGTACGATAGTAGAAGTTAAAGCAGCCAAAGGTATTCAAGATATCTCTGACTGCAAGAAACTTGTTGGGTATCGTAATATATATAGAATTCGTTTAGGTGACTATAGAGCACTATTTACTCTAGAAATTGAGTTTTCTGGCGATACTATATTCTTTCAATATCTTGCTCCACGAGGCGAAGCCTATGGTAAAAAGATGAAAACAGAACTTAAACGAATAGACAAAGAATAATTATATTATTCAGTCTCCAATGTATCTCCACCATTAGCATGGCGGTCCCATCAGCAAGTTGCCCCCCGGCGGTCCCATCCCGCAAAAACATGGCGCAGGGCTTTGATGCCCCGTTTTATGTTTAGATCTTGTCTCGTAATAATGCTTCTTTTGTTCACTTTTATAAAGAAAAACTTGCAAATATGGATGAGATTGTCTACTTTTGC
>ERZ773146.668-NODE-668-length-25282-cov-51.893408_pt1 | contig 25282 bp, 19 predicted proteins | sample MGYA00580847_ERZ773146 | MGnify/ENA primary metagenome ERZ773146 (study PRJEB29015, sample SAMEA2737830) | human gut metagenome | biome: human gut; feature: human-associated habitat; material: faeces | place: China | collected 2012 ...
AGTCAATCACAACAATATTTCTTTTATCTGCAGGTGTTTGATATTTTATTCTAAACACTTAAATTTCATCGGACGCCATACTTCAACAAACGAATGCATCCCGCGCACCTCCCATCTCACCAAAAAGATTAGGCAAGAAAGAAGCCCATCAATCATTGACTTCACAAACCTTTCCCTTCCAGAAAGCTGGATAACGTCCGAGATTTTGCGCACTTTCGGACGTTATCTGGCGCGGAGGACGCATTTGCGCAGTTCGGAAGCGATGAGCACGATCATGGCAAGGCCGAGGCATTCGACCCATGCGCCGACGCTGAGCGGTACCGTACCGAAAGCGGTGTTGAGGAACGGAATGTAAATCACCGCCAGCTGCAATACCATGCTCAGCGCGATCGCGCCCCATAGCCACTTGTTGGAGAACAGTCCGACGAACGCTGACTGCAAGTGCGAGCGCGAGGCAAGCGCGTTCAGCATTTGCGCGAACACGAGAATCGTGAAGCCCATGGTGCGTGCTTCCGTCATTTGTGCGTCGTGACCGATCGCATCGACGGAACGGTCGGTGAACAGACCGCCGGCCAAGTGCATGTCCATGCCGATCAGGGTGACGGCCGCCATAATCACACCGATGAAAATGATGTCGCCCCACATTTCGGCGTCAATCACGCGATCGGTGAGTTTGCGCGGCTTGCGCGCCATCACATCGTCGGTGGACGGGTCGACGCCCATGGCGAGCGCGGGTGCCGCGTCGGTGAGCAGGTTGATCCACAGCAGCTGCGTGGCAAGCAGCGGCACGGTCACGCCTTGGCTGCCGGGCTGGGTGATGCCGAGGAATCCGGCGAGCATCACCCCGCCGAACACGGTGAACACTTCGCCCACATTGGAGCTCAGCAGGTAGCGCAGGAACTTGCGGATGTTGTCGAAAATGCCGCGTCCTTCACGCACGGCTGCGACGATGGTGCTGAAGTTGTCGTCGGCGAGGATCATTTTCGCGCTCTGCTTGGTCACTTCAGTGCCGGTAATGCCCATGGCGACGCCAATATCGGCGGTTTTGACTGCGGGAGCGTCGTTCACGCCGTCACCGGTCATGGCCACGATATTGCCTTGCCGTTGCAAGGATTCAACGATCTTCAACTTGTGTTCCGGCGCGACTCGCGCGTAGACGGACACTCCGCTGGTCACCTTGTCGAATGCCGCTTCGTCGGGCAGTTCGTCGAGTTGGCTGCCGGTCATGGCCGTGCCGCCCTTGTCGATAATGCCCAGATCGGTGGCGATGCGCGCCGCAGTCAGCGGGTGATCGCCGGTAATCATTACCGTACGAATGCCGGCGCGATGCGCTTCGGCAACCGAATCACGCACTTCCGTGCGCGGCGGATCGATGATGCCGACCATGCCGACCCAAATCAAATCGTTCTCAAGCACATCGCTTTGTTCCGCAATATCGGCAACATGACCTGCGGAATTCAGCATGATTCCCGGCACTTGCGCAAGAGAAGCGGTACCGAGCGGACGATAAGCCTGTCCCAGCGTGCGGTATGCATCGGAAGAAAGCTGTTCGACAGTCGCAAGAATCTGCTGGCGATCGCCTTCCGTAAGTGGACGTACCGCACCGCCGACAGCAATCCTGCTGCAATATCCAAGAAGCACATCGGGGGCACCCTTGGAGAAGACGGTCAGACGGCCGGCGTCAGCGTTGTCTTGCGCCACGATGGACATGCGCTTACGTTCGGAAGTAAACGGGATTTCGCCGACACGCTCGTAGTTGGCGTACTTGCGATCCGCCTTCACTTTTCGTGCTGCGACGATGAGTGAGACTTCGGTCGGGTCGCCGACCGCCTCCCACGTCACGTTTTCTATATTTCCGGTATTTCCAGCCGTAGCAGGAGCAGCGGATTCGCGCAATTCGCCGTCGTTCGCCAACGCGCCCACGGCAAGGGTCGCAACGGCTTCCGATTCGATGATCTTACGGATTTCCGCATGTTCCATGATCTGCGGATCGACCACCATACGGCCTTCCGGCGCATAGCCGGTGCCAGTAAGCTGCACTTCGCCGCTCGGCGTGACCACGCGCTCCACGGTCATCTCATTGCGGGTGAGCGTGCCGGTCTTATCGGAGCAGATCACCGACGCGGATCCAAGCGTTTCCACCGAATGCAGCTTCTTGACGATCGCATTGTGCATGGCCATGCGCTGCACGCCGAGCGCGAGCACTACCGTAAGAATTGCAGCCAAACCTTCCGGCACGGCCGCGACCGCCAGCGAGACGGCCAACAGTAGCGAATCGATCACATCGTGAACGTCTTGGAAGCCTTCGGTAAGCGCGAGCGCGACCAGCACCACGACCGCGATGATGCATACCGCGCTGCCGAGGATTTTGGAAACGTAGTTCATTTCCTTTTGCAGCGGGGTTTCGTCATCTTCCGTGGCTTGCAGCAGATCGGCGATTTTACCGACCTGCGTGCCCATGCCGGTGCTGGTTACGATGGCACGGCCGGTGCCTTGCGTTACGGACGTGCCGTTGAACACCATGTTGGCGCGGTCGCCGAGGGCCTTCGCCTGTGCGAGGGTGTCGGTCTTTTTGCCGACGGGCACGCTTTCGCCGGTGAGGCTGGCTTCCGCGATTCGTAGGCTGGCGGCGGCGAAGAGGCGTCCGTCCGCGGAAACGGAGTCGCCTTCGCCGAGCACGATGATGTCGCCCGGCACCACGTCAACCGTGTTGATGCGTTCGATTTTGCCGTCACGCAGCACGTTGGTCTGCGGCGCGGTCATGCTGGAGAGCGCTTCGACGGCGGCTTCCGCCTTCGATTCCTGAATGTAGCCGAGCACCGCGTTGACGATGAGGATCAGCACGATGACGATGGCGTCGAACGGCAATGCTTCGCCGCCTTCCGCACCCGGTACGGCGTTGGCTCGTTCAATGAACCATGCGACGAGCGAAATGCCGGTCGCAGCCAGCAACAGGTAGACAAGGGGGTCTTTGAATTGTTCGAGGAATTTCTTCCATTTCGGCACCGGTGGTGCGGACGCGAGTTCGTTCGGTCCGTACTTGTCGAGTCGACGCTTGGCTTCCGCTTGACTCAGGCCGGTATTCAAATCGACACCAAGCGATTGCGCTACGGTTTGCGCATCGGCGAGCGACGGATCGACTTGCGTTTGCGTCGCGGTTTTTGCTGCTTGTTCGAAATTTCCCGAACTGGTATCGCGGAATTGGGTGGATTGATCTTCCTTGCGATCAACCATGATGATCTCCTTGGGAGCGCCGCGGAGTAGTCAGCACTCCCCTGCCGTTGCGATAGTGCGAAATAGCGGAAAATTGCGATTTTCGCAACCACTCGCCGAACTGGGCAATGCTGCGCGGTTGTGGGCACCGGGCGTACGCCATCGGTGCATTCCTGCCATTATTACACACCGTGCCCATTTTGCAAGAGCGCAACGCACCGTCTTTTGTCAAGATTTCACAAAATCGTGAAACATAATCTGCAATCTTATTTCGACCGCGCATTCGATTACACGGCAACACCGACGGCAATGTCGCTACCATCTTTGGCGGAAGTGTGATATGTTATCGGATGTTAGTAAACAAAATTACTTACGCTATGATTCGTAGCGTACATTGGCAACGTCGCAATGGATAGGGGTAGTTATCATGGCAGCTCAAGAAGCCGCGCAATCACAGCAAACGCAAGAGGTTCCGGAATCGCGCATCCTGCAGGCGCGGCAGGCGAACGCAAGCTGGCTCACCGATCCGACCGTATTCGCGGTGAATCGCAAGCCGGCGCATTCCAATCATCGTTATTTCATCGGAGAAGCCAGCGAACCGAAGCAGAATCTCGACGGTGTATGGAAAGTAAACGTTACTCAGGCCGCATCCATCGACGTGGAAAACGCGCCGTTCGCCGCAGCTGACTTCAACGATGCCGATTTTGGTGCGATCAACGTGCCGGAGCATCTGCAGATGGCCGGATATCTGAAGCACAAGTACGTGAATATTCAGTATCCATGGGATGGCCATGAGAATCCGCAGGAGCCGAACGTTCCCGAAAACAATCATGTGGCGATCTACCGCCGTTCCTTCACGCTCGACCGTCCGCTCGCCGCGACGCTGGAAAATGGCGGCACCGTCAGCATCACGTTCCACGGCATGGCCACCGCGATCTACGTGTGGGTCAACGGCACGTTCGTCGGCTATGGCGAGGATGGTTTCACCCCGAACGAATTCGACATCACCGAAGCGTTGAACGTTGACGGCGACAACGTGCTCACCGTCGCCTGCTACGAATACGCGAGCGCCTCTTGGCTGGAAGATCAGGATTTCTGGCGTTTGCACGGCCTGTTCCGTTCCGTGGAGCTCGCCGCACAGCCTCGCGTGCATGTCGAAACCGTGCAGATAGAAGCCGACTACAATCCCTCCATGGCCGCCGGAACGCTGAATGCAACCCTGCAGTTGCGCAATGCAAACGACGCGGCCACCGTCAAGGCGAAACTGCGTGACGCAAACGGCACTGTGGTGTGGGAATCCACGCAATGCGCCAACGAAACCATCACCCTCAATTCCGGCGCGCTGAAGAACATTGCGCCGTGGAGCGCCGAAGAGCCAACCCTGTATGAGCTGACGGTGCTTGTCGTCGGCCATGACGGCCCGCTGGTCGAAAAAATCGTGCAGCGTATCGGCTTCCGCACATTCCGCATCGAAGACGGCATCATGAAGCTCAACGGCAAGCGCGTGGTCTTCAAGGGCGCCGACCGCCACGAATTCGACGCGAAGCGCGGCCGCGCCATCACCAGGCAAGACATGATCGACGACATCACGTTCTGCAAGAGGCACAACATCAACGCCATCCGCACCTCGCACTACCCCAACCAGGAATACTGGTACGACCTGTGCGACGAATACGGCATCTACCTGATCGACGAGACCAATATGGAAACGCACGGCAGCTGGGTTGCGAACAACATCGAAACCCCCGAGACTGCGGTGCCGGGCAGCAAGCCGCAGTGGGAGGGCGCGTGCGTGGACCGTATCAACAGCATGATGCGCCGCGATTACAACCATCCGAGCGTGCTCATCTGGTCGCTCGGCAACGAGTCGTTCGCCGGCGAAGTGTTCCGCGCGATGCACGCCCACGCGCATGCGATCGACCCGAACCGTCCGGTGCATTACGAGGGTTCCGTGCATGATCGCGCGTTTGACGATGTGACCGACATCGAAAGCCGCATGTACGCGCATGCCGACGAAATCGAGGAATATCTCAAGTCCAACCCGAAGAAGCCGTATATTTCCTGCGAATACATGCACGCCATGGGCAATTCCGTCGGCAACATGGACGAATACACGGCTTTGGAGCGTTACCCGCAGTATCAGGGCGGATTTATTTGGGATTTCATCGATCAGGCGATTCTCGACGGCAACGGCCGCATGTGCTACGGCGGTGATTTCGGCGACCGCCCGAGCGACTACGAGTTCTCTGGTGACGGCCTGCTGTTCGCCGACCGTACGCCGTCGCCGAAGGCGCAGGACGTCAAGCAGCTGTATGCGAATGTGCACATTGCCGTCGATGCTTCCGGCATCACGATCATCAACGACAATCTGTTTGTTTCGACGACTGATTCCACGTTTGTGTTGCGTATTTTGGCTGATGGCAAGCCGGTTTGGTCTTCTTCGCGCCGCTTCGATGTTGCTGCAGGAGCAAGTGAACATGTTGAGATCGATTGGCCAGTTGACGATTACCGTGCAAGTGCGCAGGAGCTGGTTTTGGAGGCGTCCCAGCAGTTGACTTCCGCTTGCGATTGGGCTCCGGCTGGGTATGAGCTTTCGTTCGGCCAGTGCGTGGTTGCGGGTGGCAAGAACGTCTCTGCGGGCGATGCAGTTAACACCACTTCCGATGGAGCGATCACCTTGGGCCGCTGGAATATCGGCGCACGCAGTGCGGGCCGTGAAGCCCTGTTCTCCCTTGCACAGGGTGGCATGGTGTCGTACAAGCTTGGCGAGCGCGAATTCGTGTTGCGCAAGCCGCTGATCACCACGTTCCGTGCGCTGACCGACAATGATCGCGGCGCGGGCCATGCGTTCGAGCGTGCGCAGTGGGCGGTTGCCGGAAAGTATGCGCGTTGCGTTGATACGAAGGTTGAGCCGCTCGGCGAAACCGCAGTTTCCGTCACTTACACGTATGAGCTTGCGATTGCGCAGCGCACGAAGGTCACCATTCGTTACGTTGCCGATGTGCTTGGCCACGTCGATCTGCATGTTGCGTATCCGGGTGAAAAGGACGGCGATCTGCCGACGATTCCGGCGTTCGGCATTGAATGGATGCTGCCGGTCGAGTATTCGAATCTGCGATTCTATGGCGTCGGCCCGGAGGAAACGTATGCCGACCGCAAGCATGCGAAGCTGGGCATTTGGGATACGAACGCCTTCCGCGATCGCGCGCCGTATCTGCTGCCGCAGGAAACCGGCAACCATGAGGACGTGCGTTGGGCTGAGATTACGGACGATTCTGGTCATGGCTTGCGCGTGAGCCAGACTGCGAATACTGAAACCGGCGTTACGAAGCCGTTTGCGATGAGCCTGCTGCCGTATTCGAGCACGATGCTTGAGGAGGCGCTGCATCAGGACGAGCTGCCGGAGCCGAAGCACATGTTCCTGCGCGTGCTCGCCGCTCAGATGGGTGTCGGCGGCGACGATTCCTGGATGAGCCCGGTGCACGAGCAGTATCAGCTGCCCGCCGACCAGCCGCTCAACCTCGACGTAGCCCTCGACCTGTTCTAGTTTCAAGGATTCAGTCGATTCCTACGTGCGAAATGCCTCCCGATTCTTGATTTCAAGGATCGGGAGGCATTCGTTGTGCCGCAAGTTGACTTTCGACCTCACGATTCGCAGTTCTGTCTCACGATTTCGCAAGATCGTGCGACAATTCGGAAAAAACATGTGATCAGACCATCAAAATGGACGATGAGGGGGATTTTGTTGATGGCTTAAATTAGACGGATTGCCTAGAATGAGGGCAGAACTTCCGAAACGTTCGAGCGCAGGCGGGCAAATTCGCGCGCGTCCGAGCGTCACGAAGCACGCTCTTCCAGGAAAGGGGCCATCATGAGCGACGCAATGAACAACCCGTATGCGAACAATCCGAATCAAAATGGCAGCAACGGACAGCAGCCGCAGGGCCAGCCGGAATACGGGGCATACGCACCAAACCAGCAATCGCAATCCCAGCAGCAGGGCGGCAATCCCAACAATTCGGGCAATCCGTATCAAAGCGAGCCTCAGACCCCATGCTACTTCGACGGTCCCAACGCCAACCCGAATCCCAACCAGAACGGCTTTTTCTACGCGAGCTACACCACCGGCCAGCCGTACGGCCAACCATACGGACAGCAGAACAGCCAATCCGACGCTGACAACGGCACCAACAATTGGCAGCCGATCAGCCCATTCAAGCTCGTGGAGGAATGGCTCCCGAAGAAGGCAAAGAACGCGATCCGCGGCACGTATGCGGTACTCGGCATCGCCGCCGTCATTCTCGGCCTGGCACTGCTGATCTGGCCCGGTGCCACACTGAAGGTCGCCGCAATCGCGCTCGGCGCATACTTCGTGGTTTCCGGTGTGGTCCGCATTGTGACCGCAATCGTGGAACTCGGGCTTCCGGGAGGATGGCGCGTGCTTGACATTCTGATCGGCCTGATGCTGTCTGTCGGCGGTGTGGTCATGTTGAAGAACGCGGCGCTTTCCGGAGCCACACTCGCCGTGCTCATCACCATGGTGGTCGGTCTCGGCTGGATGCTGGAAGGCGTGATGGCGCTCGTGGAATCGTGGCGCATGCCAAGCTCCGCATGGGCCGTAATCTACGCACTGCTGTCGATCGTCGCCGGCTTCATCGTGCTGTTCTCCCCCGTCAGCTCCACGACCTGGCTGATCCTGTTCGGCGGATGCGCGCTTGTGGCGATCGGCATCGTCGCGATCGTACGTGCGTTCACCTTCGGCAAGTCCAAGCGCAAGTAATTTTTTGCGGCGCGGGCCGTAAAGTCTGATTATCTCTGTTTTCCCAGGGGCACCAAGCAACAGCTCGGTGCCCTTTCCATAGCGAAATCGCTTTTTATACCAAGATTCAAAGTCGCACAACCATGAATCTTGGTATTAATACTGGTATATAATTGGGTATGAAATTCGGTTTTAAGAAAGGTTTATCATGGCAAGCGCACTTGACATACTCGATGACCTTGTTCCAATCAGCGAGCTCAGCAATGGTCGTACTTCCGCATTGTTGCAGCGGGCCGACCACAATCCAGTCATTCTGATCAAACGAAACAAGCCGTCCTACGTTCTCATGAATATCGAAAACTATCGCGCTCTCATGGAACGAATCGAAGACAACGAAGACTTGCTTCTTGCCGAAAAAAGACTCGCCAACAGTACTGGCACAACTATCAGCAACGAAGAGGTCATGCTCGATCTCGGCATTTCCCCAAGCGACCTCGCCGAGGCACCTGAGCCGGAACTCGCATGAACTGGCAAGTTGAATGGCTTGACGAAGCCAAGAAAGACATGCGCAAACTCGGCAAAGCCGAGCAAATCCAAGTACTCAAGGGAATCGAGAAAGTTCGCACAAACCCACTGCCCACCTCGCAAGGCGGGTATGGCAAACCGTTACGCAATGCCGAACGAACGAAACTTTCCAGGCTTTGCAAAATCAAATTCAGGGATATCGGCATTCGCGTTGTTTACAAACCGTTACTGCGAAATGGAATCATGACCATCATCGTCGTTGGCATTCGTTCCGATAGTGACGCTTACATCAAAGCCAACAAGAGACGCAAAGAATATGGACTATAAGATGCGTCCGCCAATTTTCAGCGAACGTTACTTTTTCTTCAAGATTAGCCGATGATTTTACAAAAGAAGTGACGATCGTCGCATGACATTGTCGATTTGCCCGACGTAAGATGAAGGCACAACAGAAGAACGAAGAAAAGAAAATAGACAACAAACACAGACTTACGGCAGCGGCCAGAGGAATAAACAAGAAAACAGATACGCGCCGCCAAGCCGAACGAAAGGAAACATCATGAAGAACAACACTTTCAACCAGGTCATCAACGCCAACCTCGCTTCCATCGATCCGGGCTTCGGCCAGTTCGCACTCGCCAAGGCTTCCTCCGACCTCTTCAAGAAGGTCCTCAACAAGTAAGACCGCTTCCTAGACGGGAGGCAAGGCGCAGGCGCCACAGCACCTCGCCCCTCTTCTTTCCAATCCTTAAATCACATAGCGGGAGGCCGCGGTTCCAAACGGAATCGCGGCCTCCCGCTTTTCACGTACGCCGGCTACCCCTCCTCAACAGCGAGATTGCGGGCGGCGGCGCGTTCGCGTGGGCCGCGCGTCACGTAGAAGCCGATTGCCACGATGACGAACATCACCGTGCAGCAGATCCACAGCACACGGCTGCCGAACGCGTTGAGAATCCAGCCTCCGACCAACGGCGAGAACGCGTTCGACAGCGACCACACCAGGTTGTATAACCCTTGGTAGGTGCCGCGCACATCCTTTGGCGCGATGTTCGCCACCGTTGTGGCGGCAATCGGGAACGTGCCCAGCTCGCCAAGCGTCCACAGCACGGTCGCGATTGCGAACGTCACCCACGAATTCGCGCCGATCTGGAACGCGTATCCGACCGCCGTGATGGACATGCCGAGCACCAGCACTCGGGTGTTGCTCATCCGCTGGAACAGACCGATCGCGGGAATCTGCAGCAGACACAGCAGGCCGCCGTTGATGGTCAGCAGACTGGAATATTCATCCGTGCCAAGGCCGATCTGCGTCATGGAAATCGGCAGGCCGCTGACGATCTGGTAATACGCCAGCGTGTACAGGAACATCAGCACCACCATCGACATCAGCGCGCCGTCGGCGCATGCGCGACGATAGCTGCGCCATACGGAGAACCGCTGCGGCCGCTGCGATTCGCCGGTTTGTTTCACAGCATGTTCCACGGCATTTCCCGCAGCTGATTCCGCGGCTTGCGACGCCCGCGCCGGCGCGACCTCGCCCCGCGGGCGCTTGCCCAGCCCGACTTCCTTGAAGAACACGATCATCAAGATCGTGGCGAACACCAGCACCGCGGCTTCCGCGTAGAACATCAGCGCATAGGAGATCTTCACCAACTGGTTGGCGATGATCGGGCCGATCGCGAAGCCGAAATTCGCGGCCCACGTCTGCAGCGAATACGCGCGCTTCTGTTTGCGGAACGGCACCACGTCGGACACGTACGCCGCGACCGCGGGCGTCGGCATGGATGAGATGGCGCCGTAGGCCAGCAGCGCGATCGCCATGATCCACGGATTGCCGATGAACGCCAGCAGGACCAGCATCGCGGCGGAGCCGAGATTGCCGATGACGATCATCGCCGGGCGGCCGAAGCGGTCGGACAGCGCGCCGCCATACAGGCAGCCGAAGATGCCGCCGAAACCGTACATGGAGACGATGGTGCCGGCCACGCCCGCGCTGACATGCATGTCAGACACCAGATACATGGAAAGGAATGACGTGACGAAGCGGCCCATCCACAGGATAAGCAGCGTGACCCACAAGCCCCAGAACATGAGGGGCAATCCGAAAATCTCTTTGTTCTTCTCCATTCTTGCCATCATATCGAGCAATATCGAGCGGACGCGACGCCAGTAGCCTTTTCCCGGGGTGCTGGGAGAATGGACAACTATGGCAATGAAAAAAGGACCGACCAAGGGGTCGGGTGGAAAGCATCGTAACGCGCTGAGGGGCAAGGGACCGACCCCCAAGGCCGAAGATCGCGTATATCACAAGGCTTACAAGGAAAAGCAGGCTACCAATCGTCGTAAGATGGCTGATCCGCGACTGGCGGCACGCCGTCGCGCGGCAAAGTTCAGCTCAGAATCCGACGATCTCGTCATCGGTCGCAACGCCGTTCTCGAAGCGTTGCGCTGCGGCGTGCCCGCGAGCACGCTGTATGTGGCCGCACGCATCGAGCACGACGATCGCACGCGCGAAATCATTCGTCTCGCCGGTATTCACGGACTGAACCTCATGGAAGCCGACCGACTGGAAATGGACCGTATCGCACGCTCCTCCAACCATCAGGGCGTGGTGATGAAGGCGCAGCCGTTCCAGTATTCCTCGCTCGCCGAGCTGGTGGAACGCGCGGACAAGAAGTCTCGTGCCATGGAAGCGGCCAACTCCGCAAGCGCACGCATTGCGGCACGTCCGCTGTTCATCGCGCTTGACGGCGTCACCGATCCGCAGAATCTGGGCGCGGTCATCCGTTCCGCAGCCGCATTCGGCGCCAACGGCGTGATCCTGCCGGAACGTCGTTCCGCTTCGGTCACCGCAGCCGCATGGAAGGTGTCCGCAGGCGCAGCCGCGCACATGCCGGTCGCCCGCGTGGTGAACCTCACCAAAGCCATTGAAAGCCTGAAGGAACGCGGATACTACAGCGTTGGTCTCGACGGTGGCGGCGACGCCCTCGTTGGCGAAACCGGTTTCGAAACCGATCCGCTGGTTGTGGTGCTCGGTTCCGAAGGCAACGGCCTGAGCCGTCTCGTACGCGAGACATGCGATTCCATCGCCGGCATCCCAATGTCGAACATGGTCGAATCGCTGAACGCTTCCGTCGCAGCGGGCATCACGCTGTATTCCGTCGCACGCGCCCGCCGCGAGGCCGGTGCCGCCGCTGACGCGAAGTAATCAACACGAAGCGACAGGAAGTAAGCACAACAAGGCAGCAAGTCCGAAATACATATGAGCGGATAGTCCATACGGATTATCCGCTCATTTTGTTGCGCAAATCTGTACTTGGATTGATTTTGCGCTTACCGCAGACCCACTCCCCCGCCAACGATCTCTCGCAACACGTTCTCTCACTTTCAAAAGTCAAAATTTTTTTGAGTTTTGAAAGTGAGGGGTGTGAAGGGATAACAAAAAGCGGAGGATTATTAGTGGTCCTCCGCTTAACGGCTCGGCCCTGCAATTTTTGACTGCGGCTACGCCGCAGGCTCAATACTGCCTTCGGCGCGGCTATCGCCTCGTCTCAGGGCGCATTGATAGAAAAAGCTCCACTGGAGCTTTTTCTATCAATGCGCCCATACAGCTGCGTCGGGATCGTCGTCGGGGTTGTAGCCGTCGTCGGGATCGTCGTAGGTGTATTCGTCGTCGATCACACCGGAATCGGCTTCGGCGTTCAACGCGTCCACATCCTTCGTGGTGAGCTTGTACTGCGGAAGCACCTTCTCCACATAGCTTTGCACCGCCTCGGCCATCGGCACATCATGACCCGCCTTCTCGGCCAGGAACCAACGGTGGTCAAGCACTTCATGGAAGAACTGAGCCGGTTCGATCTGCGAACGGTATTCACGCGGAATCATGCGCACGGTCGGTTCGAACACTTCGCGCATCCAATCAGTGGCGACAATCTCAAGATCCTCACCCTCACGCCACGTCGAAGCGCGGTAGGCATCCAAATCGTTCAACAGTCGACGAGCCTGATTCTCCTGCACATCAAGACCAGTCAATCGCAGCAGCTTACGATTCGCATAGCCGGCATCGACCACACGCGGACGTACCAGCACACGCTTGCCATCTTCGGCGGTCTTCATTTCCAGCTCATCCACATCAAAACCAAGCTCATTGAGCTTGTTGACGCGCTTCTCGATCTTCCACATTTCGTCCGGACCGAACTTGTCGGTATCAGTCAGCGCACTCCACAGCGAATGGTAACGATCCACCAAACGGTTGCCGATCGCAATTTCGTCAACACCGCTCGGCAGCAGCGAACCGGACGAAAGATCCATCAATTCGCCAATAATGTTCGTACGAGCCAAATCAACGTCGTACTCGCGCTGGCCTTCCGTCAGATTAATCTGCAGATCACCGGTTTCCGCATCAACCAAAAATGCGGAGAACGCGTAGGCGTCGCGCAGGAACAACACGTTCGACAGTGACACATCGCCCCAATAGAAGCCAGCCAAATGCAAACGCACCATCAGCACGGCCAACGCGTCGATCAGTCGTTCCGCGGTATCAGGGCGCAGATTACGCGCGAACAGCGCACGATACGGCAGTGAGAACTTCAAATGCTTGGTGACAAGGATCGCTTCCAGCGGCTCGCCTTCACGGCTATGACGGCCTGTGACCACGGCGATCGGCTGCACGGTCGGCAGTTCCAGCTTCTGCAGGCGACGCAGCAGCTCGTATTCTCGTTCCGCCACATTGCGCGTGATTTCCTTCATGGCGTACACTTCGTCGCCTACGTGCACGAAACGCACCACATGCCTGGAAATACCACGCGGAAGATTGGCCAGCAGGTCTTCCGGCCAAGTAGCCAGCGGCTTTTCCCACGGCAGGGTGAACATCTTTGGATTCGAGCTTGCGGCGGTGATTTTCAGCGCATGCGGCTCCGGAGATGAGGCAGCCGGATCTTCGGCCTTCACGGAAGTTGCTTTCAGCACACGGGGATCCATCTGTGGCAATTCAAGAGATTCCATGAATCAACAATTTACCTGTTGACCTACCCGAAGAAGCAAGTATGGACGAATCCGTTTCACCTGCCGATATGCGATGATCTCAATACTGGAATCTCACTATCCATCTCATATTACGATCGAATATTGCGATCGATGCTACAAACAGACATTACAAGCCGATATTGTGCTTGCGGAAAACAAAAGAAGCCCCGCACCAACGCGGGGCTTCTCCAACGAGACGATAAGAGAGGAAGAGCACGTCTCGTTTAATGGTTGACGGAAGTTCGCGCTTCCGCCAAGTTTTTATTCAGCCACCCGCCAGCCGATTTCCGTAAAGGATATTCCCCTGAAGAAACAGCCAACGGTTGGTTACTCGATATCAGCTCAGTTCAGACGCAGCTCGGTCGACGGAGCGAACAGGTGCATCTTGGACGGGTCGATCTTGATCTTGACGGTATCGCCGACCTTCGGGAGAGCACGCGGGTTCACGCGGATCGTGGTGAGCTTGTTCTGATCGGACATCATGGTGGATGCCTCGGCAGCGGAGCCATCGGTGATGATGTTGCCGTAGATGTAGCCATCGGAGCCCAGATCCTCAACGTTCATGACCTTGAGGGAGAAGGCGTTGGCGTCATCCGGGGCGGCCAGGGAAGCGTCTTCCGGACGGAAGCCGACGACGATCTGATTGTTGTCTTCAGCGGTGAGCTTGTTGACGGCCTCGGCCGGCAGATCCACGGTGTCTTCGCCGATCTTTGCCTTGCCGTTGACCACCGGGTGGGTGTTGATGTTCATCGACGGGGAGCCGATGAAGCCAGCGACGAAGACGTTGGCCGGGCGATCGTACAGCTCGGTCGGAGCGCCGACCTGCTGCAGGACACCGAGCTTGATGACGGCGATGCGGTCACCCATGGTCAGAGCTTCGGTCTGATCGTGGGTCACGTACAGGGTGGTGACACCCAGCTGACGCTGCAGAGCAGCGATCTGGGTACGGGTCTGCACGCGGAGCTTGGCATCAAGGTTGGACAGAGGCTCATCCATGAGGAAGACCTTCGGCTCACGGACGATTGCACGGCCCATAGCCACACGCTGACGCTGGCCACCGGACAGAGCCTTCGGCTTACGATCGAGGTACTCGGTCAGGTCGAGGATCTCAGCGGCCTTCTCGACGCGCTTGCGGATCTCTTCCTTCGGGGTGCCGGCGATCTTCAGAGCGAAGCCCATGTTGTCGGCCACGGTCATGTGCGGATACAGAGCGTAGTTCTGGAACACCATTGCGATGTCGCGGTCCTTCGGCTGCATCGTGGTGACGTCCTTGCCACCGATGAGGATGCGGCCCTTGTTGACCTCTTCAAGGCCAGCGAGCATACGCAGAGTAGTGGACTTGCCGCAGCCAGACGGGCCAACCAGCACCAGGAACTCGCCGTCCTTGATGTCCATATTCAAATCATCCACCGACGGCTTATCGTTGCCCGGGTAGATACGAGTAACATGGTCGAATACGACTTCTGCCATGATTTGTCATCCTTTCAGAGGCAGGTACGTGCCTCACGATCCGTTGTAAAGGGATTTCTTTTCGGTGCCTCGCCTTGCGGCTTACGACTTCGACAAAGCCACAATTCAAAGCGTTAATTTATTTCTTTGGTTTGGCGAAGGTTCTCTTCGTTGAGCCACGTTCCATGATACATACAACGCTAAAACTGTCAATGCGTGTCGCGAGTCGCGCTGTTTACCTACGCTGGCAAAAGGGGGTTAACGGCGTAGTAAATACACGCCTTTATCGCCATCATGCAAGACAATGGTGCGGAGCGAAAGACAGAACAGGGAGGTTGCAGTGCGCAATATTAGAATCGGCGTGGTCGAGGATGATCCCGCAAGCTGCCAGCTGGTACTTGACTATCTCAACCGATATCAGCAGGAAAATGACGAACAATTCACCGTTTCCGTATTCGACGACGGCGCGAGAATCGTAGAGAAATATACCCCTGTTTACGATATTTTACTGCTCGACATCGAAATGAGCGAAATGGACGGCATGGCCGCCGCGAGACGCATTCGCGAGCGCGACGACAAGGTCGTGATCGTGTTCATCACCGCCGCACCGCAGTATGCGATCAGCGGGTACGAGGTGCGCGCATTGTCGTATCTGCTCAAACCCCTGCCGTGGTTCGCGTTTTCACAGGAACTCAAGAAGTCGATCGACATGGTGAGGCGCAATGGCGACGATTCCATGCTTATCGAAACCAGCAACGGGCAGATGCGGCTGAATCTTGCCGATATTCTGTATCTCGAATCGATCCGGCATACCATCGTCATCCACACGTTGGAAGGCAAACTGTCGATCAATGGCACGCTCAAAGACATGGAAGCGAAACTCGCCGACCACCATTTCTTCCGCTCGAATTCCTGCTATCTGGTGAATCTCAAGCATGTGACGGGCGTCGCCGACCAGGATTGCGTGATGTCGAACGGCGAACAGTTGCGCGTAAGCCGACCACGCAAGAAGGCGTTCCTCGCCGCGTTGACCGACTATATAGGAGGTGGCAGGTGAGCAGCGTGATATTGCCGAATGCGCTGGCCGGATTGGCAGGAGGACTGGCAGGAGGCTCCCCTTCCATACCTTCCGTTTTGGTGACCGTGCTTTCGGTGCCGCCGATGACGCCAATCACCAACGCTCTGCCCGACATCCCCCGTTCTTATACGGCGATCTGCGAATGGGCCGCGTGCATGGTGTATATCGCGGTGTTGTATCGTCGCGTGCCGCTCCGACGGTCGATCATCGTCAGCGCGGCCGGATTGGCATCGCTGGTCGCGGTGCAGTATTTCGACGGCAGTATGCCGATCTGGTTCTGGATCATCGGTATGCTGCTCGCATTCGCCTGCATGTATGCGACGATTCTGCTCGGCGCGGGCACCGGCAAACGCGAGGGCCTGTATATTACGGCGCGCGCGTTCGTGTTGGCCGAATTGGTGGCGTCGCTGCATTGGCAGATCGTTACGTTCATTGGCGTGCGCGACGGATTCGCCGATTACGATTGGCGCGCGATCGCGCTGCTTGTCGTTACGTATGCGCTGTGCTTCGGTCTAGCTTGGATGGTTGAACGCGGCAATTTCAGCCAGACCACACCTACCTTGCCGACCGCTTCCGCCGCGATTGCGACGATGGCCATTATGATCGTCACGTTCGCCATGAGCAATTTGAGTTTCGTGTCGACGAATACGCCGTTTTCCGGTTCGGTCGGCCAGGAAATCTTCTACATTCGCACGCTGGTCGATTTCTGCGGTTTCGCGATCCTATATGCGCAGCAGGAGCAGGCGCGCCGTATTGAGGCGAATACGGAACTCGCGTCGATCAACGCGCAGCTGGAAAGCCAGCATCAGGAATACCTGCAATCGAAGGAAAATATCGAATCGCTAGGCCGTCTTGCGCACGATCTGAAGCATCAGCTTGCGGCGTTGCGTGCCGAAGTCGATCCGAAGCATGCCGCGGCCGGCTTCGAGCAGCTGGAGCAATCGGTGCAGCGCTATAGCACGCAGCAGCATACCGGCAATCCCGTGCTTGACGTTATTTTGACCACGAAAGAGCGCACGTGCGCCGATCGAGGCATTACGTTCACGGCGGTCGCGGACGGCTCGCTGCTAAGCGGCATGTCGTCGATGGATATCGCATCATTGTTCGGCAACGCGCTTGACAATGCGATCGAAGCGACGTCGAAATTGCCGAAACGTGAGCAGCGTCTGATCAAACTTGCGTTATACGAGCAGAATCGCTTTATTGTCATCCGTGTTGAGAATTATTACGATTCCCGATTGAAGAAGGATGCGGAAGGCAATCTGCGCACCACCAAGCGCGACGATCAGCATCGGCATGGTTTCGGCGTGAAGTCGATTCGTCATATCGCGCAGCAGTATGGCGGCGAAGTGACGATTCGCACCGAAGACCACTGGTTTGTGCTGACCGCGCTTATTCCGCGGAAAACCGGCCTTATGGCCATGTAGGACTGGCCATAAGGCTTAAGGCGGCTCCGCTAGTTTTCAAGATTCTGCGCAGCGGCATCACCGCCTGCCGATGCGTCGCCGCCAGCATCGCCGGCATTTGCCGCACCTCCAGCCGCACCTCCAGCCGCGCCGCCCGCCGCAGCACCTCCAGCCGTATTGTCCGGACTATTCGCAGCACCACCGTTAGAGCCCCCGTTAGTGCCGATATTGGTGTTGTTCGTCACGGTGTTGGGAGTCGACGACGCCTCCTGGTATTGGTTCATCGCCTGCTGAACGGCGTCTTTGGCGGCATTCAGCGCGTCAACGGCGGCCGTCACGTCGTTTTCCTTGAGATTGGTGCATTGGCAAGGTTTCTGGCCGAGTCAATCGCCTGCTGCAATGCCACGCGCACGCTGTCATCGGCCACCATGCCGTCGGAATTGTCGAGCACGGACTGCGCCTGCTCGATCGCGTCATTGAGCTGGCTCTTCAGACGATTCTGCGTGGCCAGCACTTTGGAAGCGTCGACGGCTTCGGCCGCATTTGTAATCTTTTCGGCCTTGTCGTTCATGCTCCGTGCCTCGGATGCCATGGCTTTCGCGGATTTCTTCAGCTTGCTGATGCCTTGCGACGTGTCGCACGACAGGATTTTCGCTTCCTTCGCGTTAGATATGGCCGCATTAAGCTTAGTGACGGTGCTGGCGTCGGCGACTTGATCGGCAGTGACCTTCGCGCCGGTTTTTCCGATTTCCAAAGCGTCGGAAAGCGTGTTATTGGCACTTTGCAGCTGGCTTGTGGAATCCTGGCATTGCGCGGCTGCGCTGGTAATGGCTGATTTCTTGGAATTATTCGAAAGCATCCAACATGCAATACCGCCAATCAAAGCAATCACGACGATAGCCGCAATCACGATAGCGACGATTTTGCCGGTATTCTTCGGTGGTACCGGAATTTCATTGCTGTAATCGCCGTAATCCTCGAAAACACTGAAATCGCTTACACCGTTCACATCGCTTTCTTGCGAAGCGACCGTCGGAGGCTTCGGCGGTTCGGACATGTCAGCCCCCATCGCCTCGGTATCCGTCGGAAATTCCAGCCTGAAATTGTTGTCTTTCGTCATACGTCCTTCTTCATCATCGGGCGCTCAGCATCGACCATCTATACGCCGACCCCCTAGCTTACCGCCTAACACACCCTTCAACGCGCATTCGCCTTAATTACCTTCTTTTCCGCACTTTTCGATAGGCGCAAAGCGGCAAGCGGCTCCCCTAAACGCGATGCGGTGAACGCACTCACCGCAACCGCGAATCCAATGGGCACAAACAGATTGATCGGAGCATCCGCAAGTTCCATCACCAAGCAAATCGCCATAAGCGGAGCCTGTTGGGAAGCTGCGAGCAATGCGCACGCACCCAGCAGAGCGTACATGCCAATCGAATTCGTGTGAAACACCTGCATCCACAGAACACCCAGCACAGCACCCCCCGAAGCGCCGAGCGCAATACCCGGCTGCAGCACACCGCCGGAAGCGCCGGAACGGATCGTCAGCAATGTGACAATCGCCTTCGCAAGGAATGAAACCAACAAAATCGGCAGCACAGCCAAATCAACGTCGGACGAGAAACTCAACTGCGCGGTGGCGCGACCATTGCCCATAACCTGCGGCACCCAAATCGCCACCACGCCAGTCAGCAGACCGGCGAGCGGCAGCATCCACAAAATCCCCACGCCCGATGGCTTGGATTTCTCAGCCCACTGCGAGCCGCGACGGAACAGTGCGCCGGCCGCACCGAGAACCAGCCCCGCAACCAGTGCGAACGCCATGTAATCGGGTGTGAACAGGCCGTCCGCTTTGCCGATCAGGTAGAACGCGTGCGTGCCTTTGACCAGCGACGCCACCCACGAAGCCAGCGCGGAACAGGCGAAAGCGAGCGTCACCGTTTCAAGGGTCACATCGGCGAGCAGAATCTCGACCGCGAAAAACGTGCCCGCAAGCGGCGCGTTATACACGCCCGCAAGGCCGGCGGCGGCCGTAATGGCCACCAACATACGGGTGTCTTTCACATCGAGACGCACCCAACGTGCGAACCGCTGACCGAACATCGCACCCAACTCGCGCGGCGCCACTTCTCGACCGATCGACATGCCCGTACCGACAATGAAAATCTGCAGCAACACATGCACGACGGTCTGCCAAATCGGCATAATATCGCCATTCACCGCCTTTTTGACGGACGGCACCTTCGTACTGCGCGTACGCAACAGCCACCAAATCACGGCCGCAATGACCGCACCCGCGGTCACGGAAATCAGTCGACGAATCACAGGAACGTTGAACGGGCCGGATTCCTGCGAATTCTCAACATAGCCGAGCGTAAGATGCTCGACGCCGTACAGCATCAACGTCAGCAGGCCGGCGGCCGCGCCAATGGCCACTCCCACAATCGCCACCGCCGCAATCAGCGCCGGAATTCTGCCGATCTTTGGCTGCGTTCCTTGAGGATTCTGCGACTCCTGCGATTCTCGTGTTTTTTGCGATTCCTGCGATTCCCGCATCTGCCGCACTCCTTGCACACCGTCTCCTTCGTTCAATTCATTCCCCCAATTGTCCCACCTGCCGCAACGTTCATTTGTTACGCCCCGAGCGTGGCGATCGGCAGCACCAGAATGCCGTCATCACGCCGGTATGCAATATCACCACGCCCGACAATAAATGCCATGAATTCAGGCTCACGAACTTGAGATAGAGGATTTCCGCACACTTTTTCTTTGAAAGCATGTAGTTTGTCCACATTTTTCTCCATGACTTTCAAGTCGCTCAGCTTAATCTCCACCGCAGCCCAGCGACCATCCACCAATTCAAGAATCACATCAACTTCAAGGCCTTTTTCATCCCGATAATATGCGATTCGATTCGTGCCACCCATCGATTCGAGATACACGCGCAAATCACGAATCACCAATGTTTCAAACAAATCTCATACTGAATCAGAGACAATAATGATGACGCTCTCAGCTTATCCAGCACAACTCATTGCACATCATTTGATAGGGATTGCTGCGAGAGCTGCATCTTTAGGTCATCGACTTTTAATTCCAAACGTCTGATATAAAGCGCCTGTCGACGGATAATCAAATCACGCATATCATTTCCACCGGTTCCAGGGTTACCTTCATTCGTGCGACTGGAAGTAACCTCAGAATCGGGGAGATTCACTCTGTCTACCGTGCCTGGATCTTCTATTCGTATTGTCTTCCTCCAACGATGCATGCACCGTTCAATACGCTTTTCGCCTATCAACTCAGGACCGAGCCCCGCTTCGCGGAACAGCACAGTGGGAGATTCACCATTTTCAGCGCTCGAAACGCATTCACGCTTGAACCACTCTGCATATCGGATACGTGAACCACGTAATACTTGACTGCAAGCAGCGAAGCCAGATATTGTGCTTGTTCCGGAGAGAATCATTCGTCGCTCATGCTTACTTTTTTCACTTCATCGTGCAATCATCTGTATGGGATTTGCCGGCCGAATTGACGTCCCGTATGCGGCGTCTCATGCGCAATCTGATCAAAATGAACGTAACAAGTAACATGAGCCCCGCTGCCGCAGCAATACTGCCTACGGCGGCACCCGTACGACCAATAAGGCCAGGATTGCCCGGCTCCTCGCTCGGGTTATTTTCGGGCGGGACAACAGGAGTTCCAGTGCTAAATTTCGGCTCTACCGTGATGTTGAGATCGGCGGCCGTATCTCCGCTGCCGGGAATCGAGATGAGGAACGGATCACAGTCGTATGCCTTGTTGGCTTTCGCCGAATCCGTGCGGGAGACCAGATATAGGCCAAGCGGTAGGTTCTGGAAAGTAAGTTGGCCAGCTGCATTGGTGGTGCCGGAATGCTGGTATAGCTTGTTTTTCGCCGCGTGTGCAGCCAGCTTCTTGGCGGCATCGTGATATTCGCTCGATGTCAGGCGTTCCCAATCGGCAGTGAGACCGGAAAAATCACTGACGGTTTTATATGAGGAAACGCTACCATCATTGTTCGTTGTGACAGTGGCGACGCGCACGATGGCATAAGTATCGCCGGCAAGTGATTTGGGCGAAGCCGCGTCTCGGTTCCACACGGCATTGATGGTGAGAGTGCCGAAGGAATCAGCTTGCGCGTATGGCACCATGAAGCCGAAAGACACAAGACCAGTGAGGATGATAGTAATGGTGGCGGCAATCATGGCAGCAATGCGCGCCGCACCATACTCGCTTCCGCTATGCGGGTCTAACATGTCTGCCCGGTCCTTTCCGCCGTGATGAATGTGATTGGTTATTTGTATTGGCTGGCTGAGGAGGCAAGTCACCGTCCGGCTCGATGGCTGTGGAGCTAGAATCACCGGATGCGACCTTGGCGCTCCCACTCTGCCGGCGTCGCCGCTCATGCCGCTGCCACAAATGCCATGCAATAAGCAAGGCAATCAGCGCGAGAGACGGCAACAAATACTGCAGCGGAATGTCCACGTGGAATGTGGATTTGGCGTCATTCTGCTGCTGTGGTGTGTATGGAATACGATGACCGCGCACCAGCAGCCGATGCGTGTTGACCGCATACGGTGTGCAGGTAATGAGCGTGACCAAATCCTTGCCGGGCTCAATCGCCAGTTGTTTGGCATCAGTCGGCAGAACGGTAGTGATCTTATCGACCTGATACGCATACGTGTCTTTAAGTATTGTGATATAGAACTTGTCGCCTTTTTTCATAAGGTTCAAGTCCGTGAACAGTTTTGCCGTGGGCAACCCTCGGTGGCCAGACAGCGCCGCATGAGTGGACGCGCCACCAACTGGTAGTGAGGTCTGTTCCAAGTGACCGATGCCGGATTGCAGTACTTTCTCGGAAGTGCCGTGATAAATAGGCAGGGTCTCCTTGAGCTTAGGCACAGTGACGTATCCCATCATGCCGTCGCCGGCGAGGTTGAGGAGCTTCATGTACTCGGCGTCGGTGGCTTCGGTGTTCACCGCTCCGGTGAGGGCGCTGGTGGTGCCGGAGCTTTCCTCGGCGAGTCTGGTGTTGTAGGCGTGCGCGGCGTCGATCATGCTGCGGTATTCCTCGTCGGAGAGTGCCTCGACGGCCGCGTCGTAGTTGCTGACGACGCGCGAGGCGTTCTTCATGACGAGAAAGTTGCTGATCGTCGGGTAGAACAGGACGAGCAGTCCGATCACGATGACCAGCAACGGCGCGAGGCCGCGCAGCTTCTTAACCATAGGGCTCCTTCATGGGCCTTCCCGCTGGGGAAGGCGGATCGCGAGGCGATGGTTCGGGGAGGGCGCCGGGCTGGTGGCGCTTGTGCACCCGGCCACGGCGGGCCTCTCCCCTATCGCCTCGTGCCCGGCCCTCTCGGCTCTCCTTGTCGAAGAGGCGCCGGAGAGGGCCAGTGTGACGTGGGCTCAGGCCGCGTGGCGGGACTTGCGGTTGGACTTCACGTACCAGCCGGCGCCCAGGGCCACGATGAGCACGCCGAACACGGTGAACAGCACAGTGCCCATGCCACCGGTATCCGGCAGGAGCGCACCCTTCTTGTTCTCGATCTTGACGACCGGGACAGTCACATCGGCGGTCGGAGCGGAACCGTTGACCGTCCAGGATTCCAGCGCACCGGTGGTCTTGTTGATGGTGGCATTGATGGTGACCTTGACCGGATCGGAGAGCTTGTTGTACCCCTTCGGGGCGAAGGTCTCCTTCAGGTAGTAGGTGCCGGCCTTGAGACCGGTGAACTCGATGATGCCGGTGGCCGGGGTTTCCACTTCAGTGACCTTGTCCGTATCGCTGGTCTTGGCCGGACGATACACGTTGTCGCTCTTCTTGACGAGAGAGATGACGGTCTTGTCGGAGTCGAGCAGCTGGAACTTCGCGCCGGCGAGGGCGTTTTCGGTGTCGCCTTCCTTGTAAATCTTCTTCAGGTTGAAGTTGAAGGTGTAGCTGTGGGTTTCGGACGGGGTGGATTCGCCGATGTTCTCCTCGCTGGGGCCGTTGCTGTACTGGACCTTGGCGGAGTTGAGGTTGCCGGAGTTGTTCTGGTCCGGGGTGCCGACGAACGCGTTCTCGTTCAGAGTCGCGGAGTAGGTGACGAGAATCCCCTTGCCAGCCTTGGACGCATTGTCGGTCTTCACGTAGTTGGACAGGTCGATGGTGACGGTCTTCCCCTTCGTGGTCACGCTGTAATCAGTAGTAGCGGTCAGCGTAGCATCACCGACCTTGACGGTGACGTCGTTGTTGAAGTCAAGCCCCGCGGAAAGGGTATCGACGATCTTGAAGACGTAGTTCGTGTATTCGGAGGTGTCCGGGACCTTGGACTTGAGCTGGAAGTTCACCTTGCTGCCGATCTGGGCGCTGTCACCCTTCTTGTCGGCATCGATGGTCTTGTCGACGGTCGGGTATTCGGACTTCAGATTGATGTTCTTGGTCGTGGCGGTGACGTTGACAAGCATCGCATCCGTGTGGCGCTTGTTGGAAGTGGAACCGGCTTCCGGGCTCACCACGTAGTAGCCAAGCGGGAGGTTCGCAAAAGTAGCGACGTATTGGCTACCGGAGGCCTTCGCCGTCGCTGCAGGATTCACCGCAGAGACATTGTTGCCAGCCTTCTTGGCCCAGTTGGAAGCCTTGGTGGCGAACTCGGCCAGTTTCATGTCCTGCTGATTCAGGCTGTATACGTAGTCGTAGGCCTTTTCGGAGACGTTGGCATCGGTCACACCCGTGATACCAAGCTCGTCCGCATTAGTCTTGAAGAAATTGTCCCAGGGGGAGGCCAGCGTGTAGGTGGCGTTCTGGCCTGCGGCATCCGGGGAAGCGGAGAACATCTGGTAGGCGTTCACCTTCTTGCCGTTGAACGCGGCATCCGAGCTGGTGACGGTCAGCGTGCCGGTAGCATCTTCCGCGGAGGCGGTGGTGGCGCCGAGGCCGGCGATGCCGAGCATCGTGGCGGCTGCGAGGACGCCCGCCGCTACATTCCTGATTAGTGACTTCATCACTGTTCCTTTCTCTGTACTGCACCGGTCCCGGTCGGGGCCAGTTCGAGTTGGTTACATTGGTTGCCCCGCCGCCGTGCGACGGCGGGAAGTCTGGTTATCGGGTGTGCCGACCGCGTTTGCGGCCGACCGGCAGCGCGGTTCCCGCGCCCGCTCCCCCGGCCGTGGCCGGTTCCATGCGGTTGGCGCGCAGGTACCATGCGGTGCCGAGGGCGAGCATGAGCACGCCGAGCATGACGAACAGGAGCGTGCCGTTGCCGCCGGTCTCGGGCAGGGGCGAGAAGTTCGTGACGGTGGCCACATACTTGCCGTCCTTGTCCGTTCCGTACTTGACGGACACCGAGTAACCGGCCTCGGCCGGGGTCTTCGTCTCGGCGTTGCCGTCCGTGTCGCCGGAGGCGTAGGTCATGTTGAGCTCCTTGACGGTGTACGTGTAGTAGCGCGTCACGTCCTCGCCGTTCGGGCCGGAACCCTTATCAACGAAGGCGACCGGCAGGCCGGTGAGCTTCGTGCGCCACGTGTCGCTCCACGCGGAGCCGTTCTCCTTGGCGGTCATGGTCACCGTGAACGGGTTGGTCCGTTCCTCGGTGGCGCAGTCGTCCTTGAAGCATTCGAGCTTCCCGGCCTTGACCTGTTCGCCCGCCGCATTCGTGTACGTGGCGGTCACCTCGAGGGTGATGGCGTCGGGGCGTTCCAGCTGGCCGTTGCGCCACACTTTCTGCAGGGTGAGGTCCACGGTCTTGCAGCCGTCCTTGCCGCATGGGTCCTGGCCGTCGTCCGGTTCGGGGGTGAGTCCGCCGTTGTTGTCGGTCACGG
>ERZ773146.685-NODE-685-length-25036-cov-8.027341_pt1 | contig 25036 bp, 28 predicted proteins | sample MGYA00580847_ERZ773146 | MGnify/ENA primary metagenome ERZ773146 (study PRJEB29015, sample SAMEA2737830) | human gut metagenome | biome: human gut; feature: human-associated habitat; material: faeces | place: China | collected 2012 ...
GCTTTTGCTCTCTGCCGTGCCTGCCTTACCTGACGATCATCGGGGCGCTGTTCCTTTGCTTCATCGAGCTGAAAAGCATCTTCGAGAAGGCGGAGGACAAGACCAAGTTCGCGGAATCGGCGCTGCTGGCCGGGAAGATCATCGCCAATAAGGACGATCTGAAAAAGCTGGTGGAGGAACTGACGAATAAAAAACAGACGGAGGAACCATGAAATATTTTTCCATTCCCGAACTGACCGCCTCGGCCAAGGCCCGGGCGCTCGGGATCGACAATACCCCGCCGCCGGGTGTGAAGATCAAACTTTCGACACTCGTAAACAACCTGCTCGACCCGATCCGCGAAAAGTGGGGCGGCCCGATCACGGTCAACAGCGGTTATCGGTGCCCGACATTAAACAAGGCGGTCGGCGGCGTACCCACCAGCCAGCATGTCCGGGGAGAAGCCGCCGATATTACCGTAGGCAGCCCGGCGGCCAACCGTCGGTTATTCGACCTGATCGCAGGCGGAGGCTTCGATTTCGACCAGCTGATCGATGAGGCGGGATATAGTTGGATTCACATTTCATACTCGCCGGGCAGGAACCGGCGGCAAATCCTGCACAAAAAATGAAGCGATTGGTACTATTAACCCTTATTTTGGGCCTTCTAAGCTGTTCGGCCAGTCGTAAGGTGTCATCGTCCATCAAGACGGATATCACCGATAAAACCGAAGCCAATGTAACGCAGAAGCGGGATAAGGATTCCTCCGGGCGAACGGAATCACACGTGACGGAGGATTCATCCGGTACTAAAGACAAAGAGGTAGTCATCGAGAAGTTCGACACGGACAAACCGACCGATCCGGCCACGGGTACCCCGCCGCTGAAAGAGCGCACTACTATTTGGGAGCGCCAGCAAACGCAGCAGCAAACGCAGGCCACAACCAAGACCGGAACCCATGTACACGAATCGGATTCCATTGCTGACCGGTCAAAGTACAATATAGAATTGCAGAGTCAGGTATCAGATATTGTAAAAACGAAAAGGGCCGTGCCGTGGTGGGTATGGGTTATAGGTGGGGTAGTGGTTTTTACTCTGGTTTATTTCTGTTGCCGAAAATGGAAAATTTTGCGTATATTTACATAAACAAAGCAGCTATAAATACCGTACTTTACCGAAGTTGACGGACTGTTGACGGAATAGATAAATGGGAAAAATCTATATGTGTCTAGTATATTATTGTTTATCTATGGTAAACTTCCCAAGCTGAGGGTCGCGGGTTCGAATCCCGTTTTCCGCTCCGGATAGATTCTGTAATTACAAAAAGAGCCCTGAGACAGGCTCTTTTTTTTGTGCATGCGGAGCGGTCCGAGGTTTACAGATTCGGTTCGATGGTTTTAATCCTTTTTGCCGGAATTCCCGCTACGACCGTATTGGCGGGGGCGTTTTTTGTAACGACCGAACCGGCACCGACAACGGCATTATTTCCGATAGTGATTCCCGGAACGACCGTTACCCCCGCACCGATCCAGACATTACGGCCGATTACGATCGGTGCCGGATAGAGGGACTGCCGCTGTTGCGGCGCCATGCCGTGATTGAGCGTTGCGAGCGTCACGTTGTGGCCGATTAGCGAACCGTCCCCGATAACGATGCCGCCTTGATCCTGAAAATGACAGCAGGAATTGATGAAAACATTTTTCCCGATCGTCGTATTTTTGCCACAGTCGGTATAGAAGGGCGGAAACATACGGAACGATTCATCGACCGGTTTTCCGGTCAATTGTGAAAACAGGGCCCGTATCTCTTCCGGAGTATGGTAGGAGCCGTTCAGACGGAACGTAATGCGCATCGCTTCATTACTCAGTTCGTGCATATATTCGAATGCTTCGGAATCGCTGTAAACGGGGGCTCCGCTGTTCAGGTGCTTCAAAAAATCAGATAGTTCCATAATTGATTATTTGTCAGTTCAAATTTTAGGAAAATCCGGCCACTGCAGAGAAACATTTTCCGGGCAGAAGGATTATCGATGCTCCCGATCGGTGTGTATCGGTACGGGGATGGGAACGTTTTGTAAAACAGCACCAGGCAGTTGGAGCCGTAGAGCATGATATCGCCGCTATGGATCGTCCCTATATCGGAAGGAGTTGCCGGCAAAGCGCAGGGGAGATAATGATATTTTTCATTGTCGTTCAGTTCGCCCATCGTTGCAGCCGCACAAACAGGCGGACAACAGTATGGCATAGGCGGATATGGCGGACATAACGGTTTTTACAACCTATGCTTCTCCGACTTTATGTCCCAGGTCATAAGCCTCCTGCATCGCCGGATTGCCTTTGATCTCCCCGGCATGCCATACCCCCAAGCCGTACACTACACCTTTGATCGTTGCTCCGTCGAGACAATCGAGAAATCCTTGGAACGTATCGATCGTTCGCTCTATTTTCTTTTGGTCGTCTTCGGCCGCCGTAACGATAAAGTAAAATTCCTTGTTCTGCATTTGTGTATAGAGGCCGCAGCAACGATCGATTAACGTCTTCATCTGTGCGCTCATCGTATAAAAGTATACGGGTGTCGCCATCACGATCACGTCGGCGGCTAGCATTTTATCGAGAATTTCGGACATGTCGTCTTTTTGCGGACAGGGTTTGCCATACAGGCTGCAAACGCTGCAACCCGTACAATAACGAATGGCCTTGTCGCCGAGAAAAATCTTTTCCGCCGGGAACCCCGCCTCCCGGGCTCCGCGCAGGAATTCGTTGCAAAGCGTATCTGAGTTGCCGCCGCGGCGGGGAGATGAGGAGAGGATGAGTGTCTTTTTCATGTCGTTTAATCTTTATTCGGTTGCCCGGTTGTATTCTTCATCGGTTACTTCACCGAGCCATTCGACTTGGTTTCGACTCGCTTCCGGAGTAATCCCGATATGCGTGAAACGGCTGTCCGGCGCCGCACCGTGCCAATGAATCGTCCCTGCCGGGATATTTACCACGTCTCCGGGGATTAAACGGCGTGCCGGAGCGCCTTGTTCCTGATAAAATCCGATTCCTTCGGTGCAGAGCAAGATTTGTCCCACGGCATGCCGATGCCAATAGTTGCGGGTCGAAGGGGCGAAAGTGACATTGTAGATTTGGCAGTCGTATCCGGGTTCGGCCGACAGCGTACGAAGCCATGCTTCGCCGGTAAAATTGTCGGATACGGGTACACCCAGTCCGAATACAGGTTCTGTTGTCGTTTGCATCGCGGTAGAGGTTTTACTGTTGCAGGCGACTGTCATCAAGAGGCAAGCTGCCAGTAATATACGTTTCATAATATTGTTATTGCAGGTTTCGGGTGAAGAATTCATTCAGTTTGTCGAACGGAATCAGCGCTACCTGGTCGTAAAGATCCACATGGCCCGCTCCCGGGACGATATAGAGTTCTTTCGGCTCCGAAGCTAATTGGTAGGCGTCTTCACTGAAATAACGGGAATGGGCCCGCTCGCCGGCGATGAACAGTACAGGACGCGGAGAAATCAATTCGATATTCGCGAATGGGAAAAAGTTCATCATCGGTGCGCTGCTCGTATAGGTAATGCCGGTCGTACAGCGCGGATGCTGTCCGCGAGGTGTGCGGTAATAATCGAAAAACTCTTTGGCTACCTCCGGGGAGTGTTCGTCGATGGAGTCGGGTGTACCCATCAGCATCCGTACGGGAGCACCGTCGACTTCACTCCACCGTTGTGCCGCAATTTCCTCGAGGTATTTTTTGCGTTCGGCGACACCGAATCCGCCGCTTCCGCAAATACCGATGGCTCCGATCCGGTTCCGGTCGACGAACGGTTGCTTTCCTGCAAAATCTACGGCGGCGCTGAAATCATCCACATAAGTTTCGGGCGATGCCAGATGACGCGGCGTACCGCCGCTCTCTCCGCCATACGAAAGATCGAAAGCGAGGGTGACGAATCCGCGTTCGGCCAGTTGCTGGGCATAGAGTCCGCTCGACTGCTCCTTGACTCCGCCGAAAGGATGTCCGATAACAATAGCAGCATGTTCCTGCGACCGGTTCAAATTTTTGGGCAGGTACATATCTGCTACGACTGTAATGTCGTACCGGTTTTTGAACGATACCTTTTCCACGCTTACCTGATCGCTCTGCGGGAAAGTTTTGTCCCAAACCTGGGCCGCTGCAGAAAGGCTTGCCGCCATCGCTGTTAACAAAAAAAGTCGTTTCATCGGATAGGGTTATTGGTTGTATTGCAAAGGTAGGAGCGCACCCTCTTTGTATTTGTAAACGAATTACAGGGAATATTACCCGGATTACGGTTTATGCTGTGTCAAGATCGATTCCTTAATTGGAAGTGGCGGGAATTGTCGGAAAACCGTACTCCGGAAGGGCAAGGCTGTTTCGTGCGGTCTGATTCTCCATGGACACGGACGGTCGATGCCGAATCACAAAAACACGAGCCGCCGGATAAATTAATTACCCGGCAGCTCGTCCGTATATCCGATAACTTATTATCGGTGTTTCGTAAATACCGATTAGGATGCGTTAATACGTCAATCAATAACGTTCCCGTTTCCGACGGGTCAGGCCCGAAGCGATCAGCAACAGTACGATCGCACCGGCGACCGAGGTAATCAAGCTGCCGAGCGTGCCGACGGCAATGAGTCCGAACAGACTGAAAAGCCAACCGCCCAGAACGCCGCCGATAATACCGACGATCAGGTTCAGCCAGAATCCCGATCCGTTGCCTTTGACGATCAGGCTGGCGACATACCCGGCCACGAGCCCGATGAGCATATACCAAAGAAAATACATAATTGGAGGTTTTAAGTTGTATATCAGTTACTCCAATAGTTATGCCACAACGGGCCGGCCGAGCGTAAAGCCGATATGTTCCGGTTATGTTTCTTTTTTTATGCCGGGACCATGTGCCTCTCCGGTGCAGGCTCCATTGCCTCGCGGCGGAAATATTATTATCTTTGTCAGCCATGAACAACCTGACCAACTACCATAGCCATACTTCGTTCTGCGACGGCAAAGCCCCGATGGAAGCATTCATCGCCGAGGCTGTCCGGCAAGGTTTTACCAGCTACGGCGTTTCGTCCCATGCGCCGCTGCCGTTTCGCACGCGCTGGACGATCGACGACCGGGAACAGACCGGGTTATACCTACAGGAGTTCGCCCGGCTCAAACGGCTCTACGGCGACCGGATAGAGCTGTACGTAGGTCTGGAGATCGACTACATGGATGAGGATCAGCAACCTGCAAACGATTATTTTCAAAGTTTACCGCTGGACTACCGGATCGGATCGGTGCACCTGCTGCACTCGACGCAAGGCGAGATTGTCGATATAGACACCAAGCCGGAAGTTTTCCGCGAGCATGTACGCCTGCATTTGGGCGGCGACCTGAAGCGGGTCGTGCTGGCCTATTTCGACAAGTTGATGCGGATGATCGGGCGGGGCGGATTCGATTTCATCGGCCATGCGGATAAAATCTCGTACAACGTTTCCTGTTGTGAGCCCAACATTCTCGGCCAGCAGTGGTACAAAGACAAAATTTCGGAATACTTTACCTTTATCGCCGAAAAGGGCGCGATGATTGAGGTGAATACGAAAACGCTACACCGGAACGGCTTCCTCTATCCGAACAAAGAACACTTCGGACTGATCCGGACACTGGGCATCCCGGTGGTGGTCAATTCCGACGCTCATCTGCCCGAATTGATCAACAGCGGACGCCCCGAGGCGCTCCGGCTATTGAAGGCATCCGGTATCGGTGCCGTTTGGCAGCTGGAGCGCGGCGTATGGACGGAAGTGCCTATCGGAGAATAAGCCGCCGCCCCGCCTGCCGCGAATCGCCAAACCTGGACCGGCCGGAATGTTTTGAAACCGCACGAATGTTTAATTTAACCTGATATACGTCAATGTTGTTGCCGCTTTTGCTTTCGGCCGCAAAGAATGCCGCCGACACCACACACAAGATCGATTTCGCACAGAAGCTCGAATCCTTTTCGGATATGTCCCTGCGGCAGATGGTCGAGCATGTCACCGGTGGCGTGATCTCCATCGCGATCAAGATTTGCATCGCCGTAGCGGTCTATTTCATCGGCCGGTGGCTGATCCGTTACATCCGCCGCATCATGGGACGAATGATGGAACGGCGTCAGGTCGATCCGTCCCTGCGCACGTTCCTGCAAAATCTGGTTAAGATCGCGCTGACATTTTTCCTGATCACGGTTATCATCGGCATCCTGGGAATCGATACCACCTCGTTCGTCGCGTTATTCGCATCGGCAGGTCTGGCTATCGGTATGGCCCTCAGCGGCACGTTGCAGAATTTCGCCGGTGGGGTGATGGTACTGCTCTTCAAACCGTACCGGGTTGGTGATTTCATCGAGGCACAGGGCCAGTCGGGCACCGTCAAGGAGATACAGCTGTTCAACACCGTGCTCAATACGGCCGACAACAAGACCATTCTCGTTCCGAACGGGAGCCTGTCGACCGGCATTATCAACAACTATTCGCGGGAAGCGCGCCGCCGGGTCGACTGGACATTCGGCATCGGTTACGGGGACGATTACGATTTTGCGAAGGCGACGCTCGCGGAGTTGCTCGATGCGGATAGCCGCGTGATGAAAGATCCGGCCTATTTCATCGCTTTGCAGAGTCTCGGCGACAGTTCGGTCAATATCGTGGTACGGGCCTGGGTCTCCACCGCCGATTACTGGAGCGTCTATTTCGACCTGAACGAGAAGGTGTACAAAGTATTCACCCAGAAGGGCATCAACATACCGTTCCCGCAGATGGATGTGCACCTGATTCCGTCTCCGGCCCCGAAGAAAGAGGCGTAAAAATCACCCGAAAAGGTGACGGATGGCATCCCAGGGATAATGCCACAGCATACGGGGCCCAGCATAACGCATGACCCGACGCATCCGTTCCCGCATTTCCGGCTTGTAGCAATGTACTTTACAGTTGCGGCAGGCCGGTTTTCGTTCACTGAACCGGCAACGGTCCAACCGGGCAAAAGCGTACTCCTGCAGCTGACGGCAGCTATCGCACACAGCCCGGTTACCCTCTTTGCAGCGGCAATACAGGCGGATCATCTGTGCGACCACCTTCTTTTCGTATGCGATCCTGTTTCGGGCCATGTCGAATTGATTGTTCCGGTAGCTAAGATAAGCATTAATTTTGTAGCTTTGCAGCCGAATTAAAAGATGATATTGGAGGTTTAAACAGGTAAAGAGTTATGAAACTGATTATTGACGATGCAAACCTGGACACGATCAAAGGGCTGTACGAATATTTTCCGGTAGACGGAGTGACGACCAACCCGACCATTTTAGCCAAAGAGGGCAAAAATCCGTACGAGGTGCTGATGGCCATCCGCGAATTTATCGGTCCCGATGCAGAGTTGCACGTACAGGTCGTCGGGAAAAATGCCGACCTGATTTACGAAGAGGCTCATATGATCCGCAAAAGGCTGGGTAATAATACGTTTATCAAGGTTCCGGTTACGCGCGAGGGGCTGAAAGCGATCAAGATTCTCAAAAAGAACGGATTTCCCGTCACGGCCACGGCCATTTATACGCACATGCAGGCTTTTCTGGCCGGGAAAGCCGGGGCCGATTACGCAGCCCCGTATGTGAACCGTATCGACAACCTGGGTGTCGACGGGATTCGCGAAGCAAAAGAGATCCACGATATTTTCCGCAACAACAATATGGCGACGGAGGTGCTGGCCGCCAGTTTCAAGAACTCGCAGCAGGCGCTCGAACTGGCCAAACACGGGGTAGGAGCCGCCACGATCTCGCCCGATGTGATCGAAGGCCTTGTTGCCATTGATGCCGTAACGCATGCGGTGGATGTATTTATCCGGGATTTCGAATCTTTCTGCGGCAAAGGCACCAATATGCTGAACGTCTGAGAGTATAAAGTCGCCGTGACGACACCGGCGGACAGTTCCCCGAAGCCCCGGCTCCTTTTGTGAGCCGGGGCTTTTCTTTGCGCAGGGGAAATGGCGCAATTCTTGCGATTGGGTCAGGGCGAACAACCAAACGATGACCATGTTGTATAAAACTTACCCGATCATTCGGCGCGTAGCCGGTTTCGGCCTGCTGGGACTGGGGCTCTCCTGCCTGCCTGCAGTCGCGCAGGAGAGGCCGCTGGAATTGAGCCTGGAGCAATCGCTGAAGATGCTGCATGAAGGCAACCGGAGCCTGCAAATTGCCGGTAAAGAGGTCGAGATGGCCGAAAGCGAACATCGCCGGACGAGTTCCTTTTGGTATCCGATGCTTAACGTAACCGGAGCTTATGTCCACATGTCCAATCCGGTCGAGGTGAAGCAGCCGCTGAACCAATTCACCGATCCGGCCAAGGATTTTATCCATTCGGTTTTGCCCGACGACCAACTGATCTCATCGATCCTCGATAAAATAGGCAGTTATTCGCTACGTTTCCCGCTCGCACCGCAGAATGTTTCGACCATCGACGCCAATCTGACGTGGCCCATTTTCGCGGGCGGCAAGCGTATCTATGCCGGACGAATCACCCGGTCGATGGTCTCGATCGCCGAAGAGAACCGGGGGCAGGTCGATGCCACCGTGCAAGCCATGCTGGTGGAGAGTTATTTCGCAGTCCGGTTGGGACAGCGGGTGGTCGATGTACGGGAACAGACGCTCCGTTCGCTCGAGAAGCATTACCAAAATGCACTGAAGCTGGAAGCCAACGGCATGATCGACAAAGCTGAACGCCTGTTCGTGCAGGTGAATATGGACGAGGCCAGGCGTGAACTGGAATCGGCCCGCAGCGATCTGGGTGTGGCACAAAGCGCGCTCAAGGCGATTATCCGGGTCGATTCCGCCGAAATACATCCTGTCTCGCCGCTTTTCATCAACGATACGTTGCCGCCGGTGGCCTACTTCAAAGGAGAGGTCGGCGACAACAACTATGTGGTCAATCAGCTTAAACTGCAGGACGATATCGCCGATAACCAGCTTCGGATCGGCCGGGCCGGGTATGTGCCCACGATTGCGCTGATGGGCAAGCAGACGCTCTATTCAAACGGCATCCAGAAAAACCTGATACCGCGCACATTTGTCGGGGTGGGATTTACCTGGAACCTGTTCGACGGCCTCGATCGCGAGCAGAAGATCCGGCAAGCGAAAATTACGAAGCAAACCGTTGGAATCACCCGGGATAAAGCCATAGATGATATAAGCGTAGGCATCGACAAGTTTTACAGTCAGATGCAAAATGCGCTCAGCAGTGTAAACGCGCTCAATACGACCATCGAACTGAGCCGGGAATTAGTCCGGATGCGCAAAAAGGCTTTCACCGAAGGAATGGCCACGTCGACCGAAGTTGTCGATGCCGAAGTGATGCTCTCCAAAGTGGAAATCGCCTCGCTGCTGGCTTTTTACCAATACGACGTAGCGTTGATCAACCTGCTTTCAGCCTGCGGGATTCCCGACACTTTCCGGAATTACAGTGAAACAGGCCGGAGTGAACACTTCGTTTTCGCACCTTAACACCATGCCGAGACCAGAAAATAATCCGGAGGCTATTTGATAACCTATGTAATGAACAAGCAATCCCCGGCCCGGACACAAAATTGATAATGTGATTTTTAACAGATTAACCATGGATAACTCTAAAAAATACCTGAGCATCGCATTTGTAGTCATTCTCGTCGTCGTCGTGATTGTCTCCGCGTTGGGCATCTGGATGCTCGGCCGCAAGCCCGTCATCCTGCAGGGGCAAATCGAAGCGACAGAAATCCGCATTTCAGGCAAGCTTCCCGGCCGGATCGATACTTTTTTGGTCGAAGAGGGGCAAAACGTGCGGAAGGGCGATACGCTGGTGGTGATCAACAGTCCCGAGGCGCTGGCCAAATACGAACAGGTGAACGCCATGGAAAACATCGCCGTTTACCAAAACCAGAAGATCGACGACGGCACGCGCAAACAGATCGTCGAATCGGCCCGCCAGCTCTGGAATAAATCCAAATCTGACCTAAGCCTGGCCAAAGTGACCTACGACAGGATTTCGGCCCTTTACCGGGACAGCGTCGTCACGTCGCAGCGCAAAGATGAAGTGGAGGCGCTTTATAAAGCGGCACAAGCCGGAGAACGGGCCGCCTACGAACAGTACCAGATGGCGCTCGACGGAGCGCAGAAACAGGATCGTGAAAGCGCCCGGTCGCTGGTCAATGCGGCCCGCGGTGTAGTGGGAGAGGTGAGCGCCCTGTTGCAGGATGCACGGCTGGTAGCCCCGGAAACGGGCCAGATCGCCGCGATTTATCCCAAACGCGGTGAGTTGGTCGGCGCCGGCACTCCCATTATGAGCCTCGTGGTACTCGAAGACGCCCATGCCGTATTGAATATCCGCGAAGATCTGCTGCCGCATTTCAAAATGGGCGAAACCTTCCGGGCCGATGTTCCTGCGCTCTCCCAAAAAGGAGTCGTCTTCCGGATCAACTACATCAGTCCGTTGGGAAGCTATGCTACCTGGAGGTCGACGAAACAGACAGGAAGTTACGACCTGCGTACTTTCGAGTTGCACGCATTACCCGAACCACAGCTGGAGGGATTGCGTCCCGGCATGTCAGTACTGGTGAATATGGACGAACAATAATCCGTACCCGATGCGAATGCCGCAGCAAAACAGTCCGTTTGTTTCCGTGCTCCGCAGGGAGTGGGGCAGGATGACATCCCGAAGGCTCTACTTCGGAGCGTGTGTCGTATTGCCGCTGTTCTGCATCTTTTTTATGGCGACGATATTCGGCTCAGGACAGATGGAGCGCATTCCGATAGGAATCGTCGATCTGGACTGGAGCGCTACCTCGCGCGACATCTCGCGTACGGTGGAAACTGTGCCGACTTTTGCGGTGACCGCACATTTCTCCGATCAGGAGTCGGCCCGCAAAGCCACGCAGCAGAAAAAAATCTACGGGTATCTGGTCATTCCTCCCAATTTTGAATCGGACGTGCTTGCCGGCCGGCAGGCCACGTTGTCCTATTATTACCACTATGCACTGCTGAGTGTGGGCAGCGAGGTGCGGGGGGCATTCGAAACGGTGTTGCAGCCGCTTTCGATGGGACCGATCGTCAGCGAGGCTACTGCGCTGGGCGTGAGTGAAAGTACAGTAACGAATTTTCTGGTGCCGGTGAACGTGCAGAGCCATCCGCTGTACAATCCCGATCTTGACTATTCGGTTTACCTGAGTCATCCTTTTTTCTTCATTCTGTTCCAGGTACTCATATTGCTGGTGACGGTTTATGCCCTGGGCAGCGAGATCAAGTTTCGCACCGGAGATGCATGGCTGGAAAGCGCCGACGGCAATATCTTTACGGCCGTGGTTGCCAAACTGCTCCCGTATGCCGTGATTTTTATCGTGATGGCGATTTTTGCCAATTACGTCATGTTCGGCGTGCTGCACATCCCTTTTTCATGCGGTTTCTGGCCGTTGAACCTAACCGCCGTACTGTTCGTGATAGCCACGCAAGCGCTGGGTGTCTTCATCTTCTCGATTTTCCCGGCGATCAGCATCATCATCAGTATCGCTTCGATGGTGGGATCGCTCGGAGCCACGCTTTCCGGAGTGACTTTCCCGGCCCCGTTCATGTTCCCGGCCGTTTATTATGCCTCGTTCCTCTTTCCGGTGCGCCATTTCGTCGAAATCAACCAGAACCTACTGTACGGGGATTACGGCTTTGCGTATACCTGGCAAAACGTGGCCGCGCTATTCCTGTTCATTCCGGCGGCACTGCTGCTGTTACCACGCCTTAAACGGGCCGTTTTGAGCCATCGCTATGAAAACATCGATTAAAATAAAAAACGGATTGTCGGATATCGCGGCGATCGCGGCCCGGGAATTCCGGATCATCTCCACGAGCTACGCCATCCTGCTGGTGCTGATCGGAGGAATCTTCATCTACGGCTTCCTCTACAATTATATGTACGAACCGAACCTGATCCGCAATGCACCCGTCGCGGTGGTCGATCGGTCGCACAGCGCGCTGAGCCGCCAATACACCCGACTGATCGATGCTGCGCCGCAGGTGAGCGTCTACACGACCGAACCGGATTTTCCCGGCGCCAAAGAGTTGCTGAAAAAGGGCGAAGTAATCGGAATCATCTACATCCCCGACGACTTCGAGACGCGTGTCAACCGGGGCGGGGAGGCGGTCTTCATCATGTACGGGACTACCGATGCATTCCTCTATTATCTGGCAATGCAGGAAGCATCGGCCGGGGCCATGATGGAGCTCAACGGCCGGTATCGTCCCGAGATGCTGGTTTTTCTGCCGCAGCAGGACGTCCAGCAGATTACGCAGGCCAAAGCCATATCCGTCGTGGGCACCGCCCTGTACAATCACACCGAAGGATACGGCAGTTACCTGATTCCGGCGGTTCTTATGGTGATTATTTTCCAAACCCTGCTGATGGTCATCGCCATGATCAGCGGCGGCGAACGCCATCAGGGAACGATCCGTTGGTTTGCCCCGCAAGGGTTGTCCATGGGGCACATGGCCCGCATCGTGATCGGCAAGACCTTCGTCTATTGCATGCTGTATGCGGTATTCGCCCTTTTCCTGCTGGGCCTGATGCCGGTCATATTCAGTCTCCCCGACATCGGACTGCGTTATGAAATCGTCATGCTGATGATTCCGTACCTGTTGGCCACATCTTTTTTCGGGCTGGCCGCTTCTGTCTTTTTTACCGATTCGGACGCTCCGTTGCTGATGATCGCTTTCTTCTCGGTAGGCCTCATCTTCCTGTCGGGCGTCTCTTATCCGCTGGAGCTGATGCCGTGGTACTGGCGCGCCGCGCATTACATATTCCCGGCCGCCCCGGGCACGCTGGCATTCGTAAAAGCCAACTCCATGGGTGCTTCCGTGTCCGATATCCGCCCCGAATACATAACCCTGTGGATACAGAGCGCCGTCTATTTCCCATTGGCCTGCCTCGCATACCGCCACAACATCCGCAAGGCCGCTTTCACGGCACCACAACCCGCTACCGTTTCGAAATAGCAATTATTTAGATACATATCGGGAGTATTCGATACTCCTTTGGGTATGTAGAAACCTTGCTATCTTCTTTGTTACGTCCAGTAATTGCATCTCTCTTCGCATACGAAAGCCGCGGGTGCCAAAGAACGTGCGGCTTTCTTTCGGATATGCTGCCTTATTTGCCTTTAGCGGGTTGGTGTGTCGCTATCCAATCGGCACAATAGAGTTGCAGTGAACCGAAAAATGGCTTGAAATCCACCCAAAGTTCCTCTTCGTGCGTCGCCAGGTAATCCACGGCCCTCTCTACCGGAAGTTCGATCCGGCCGACGCGGACCATAATCTCCAGTGAATTGCGGATACCGCCTACCGAAGCATATTTGTCCAGGCGGCCGGTGCCGATAAAATGCCACATGAACCGTTTGATCCGTGCCGGCAAACGATGACGATAAAGGATCATCGTCCAGTAAAAGTTTCTGGTGAATCTTTTTAACGGCACCTCGGAGAATTCCTGGAACCGCGACGCCAGCAGATAGTCGAAGTAAATGTCGGCCAGAATGGACGAATATCGTCCGAAACAGGGCTTGAGCCGCCGCACACATTCGATGAACGCAGGATGGTGGTCCGTATAGTCGTCTATTGCACGATGGAGCAGGATGCCTTTCCGGATCGCCGGCGGATAATCGTTGTAAGAGTTGCCTTTTACCGCGTCGCCGATGAAATTGCCGAGTCGGATTTGCCGGTCCGGTCCGGATAGAAAAATATGGGCAAGGTAGTTCATAGGTTCTGTTTGCAATGACCGACTGCACGGTAGACATGTGTCAGGAGCGTTCTAACGTCAAAATATATTTGTCGATATACGAACGCTGATCTTTGGATTTGTATTGCTGGATGTATCTCGGATGTTCGAGTACGGTCAACCGGCCGAACAGTTTGGCTTTCCTGTTGAGTTTTTCGATATAATCGGCATTTTTCTTTCCCAGGATAAAAACTTCGGAAGTATCCAATCCGAGGCCGATGTGTTTCTTTAGCGAGTCGATCATGAAATTTTCCGTCATCCGAAATAGGGTGGGGTCGTCATAATAGTTGGCATTTAACCATTTGCCCTCTTTTGTCTGACGGACGATGGCCAGCGGGAACGGTGAGTTGATGTAAAACTGCCGGTAAAACTTTCCGGCCCCGCCATACTCGCGGATCATTTCGTACATGAAAACGGAAGAAACCTCATGCGTATGCGCCGAAGTCATCCGAATGCCGCAAACCTCTTCCAAACGCTTCGTATCGGTAAACGGCACGCCGGTCACTCCCGCACCATGCCTGCTGGGGTTGATTCCGACGATAAACCTGCGCGGTTCCGAATCGTTGTAATATTTCCGGTAGAATTGCTCCATCACTTGTAGCGTCTCCGGATTATCCAGATAAGGATTCATGACCTGAAAACCCTCGGGCAGCTCGCCGGTATAATGTAAATTCCGGTTGAATTCAACGATCCTATCCGCAAATGTGTTAGCCATGGCCATACTAAAATTGAAAGCAGTACAGGAATTTCCGATAAACGATTTGCGAGAAACCTTTATCGGTTTTGCTGCTGCATCCATGCAACGGGGATAAAAGCAAGATTCCCCGAACTTAGATAAGTCCAGGGAATTTGCGGTTTCATTAGTGGTGCCACCAAGAATCGTAACATATCTACAAGTGGCTGTATATCATTACTTTTCAGAATCACATTAACAGCAATCTCCTCCTATTGCTCCACCGTTGGACTTCTGTGTTTTGCGCATTGTGGAAACGGATGATTTCTTGGTGCAAAGGTAGTGAATTAGTTTGGATTATTATCGTTCTTGTCCTTTAATCTTTTGATTTCTCTATCAAAATCGCTTTCAAGCAAGTCCATTTCACGTTTGCGATAGATAGCAAACTCCTTTTCTGCCTTTTCAATCGCCTGTTTATGTGAAATACGTCCTTTACCAATCAAGACCTTCCGTTTGTGTGCAATAATCTGGTTGTCCAGTGCTTCTATCCAGTCTTTCATTGTCATGGGATTCATTTCCAATGCTTGGAACTCGGCAAAGTCCAAGAAACCGGAAACAAGCAGATTCAAGCGTTGTAGTTCAATCTCAGACAAATAATTTTTAGCAATCTTCACATCATCTTTAGTCACATAATTACCCTTGAAGTTTGTCATACCCACAAATGGCTTTTCATTATCCACGCGATGATAGATAACTTCGGCTGCCGTATTCTCATGAACCGCATAATGCAGCTTGTTCTGTACTGTGGCAAAAAACATTTTTGTCATCTCGTCACGAGGGTCGTAGTCTGTCGCTGTGGCATAAATGTCCGTAACCTGTTGGTAAAAATTACGTTCGCTACTACGAATATCCCTGATGCGCTGTAACAATTCACGGAAATATCGGTTTCCTCCCTGTTTCAATCGCTCGTCATCCATAGCAAATCCCTTTTGGATGTATTCGTGAAGCCGTTGGGTAGCCCAGCGACGGAAACGAGTCGCCACCTGCGACTGGATACGATACCCCAATGCTATAATCATGTCAAGATTGTAATGGTCAATGTTACGTTTTACCTGACGATTGCCTTCCTGGCGAACTAACAAGAATTTCTTGTTAGTTGCCTCTATGGTCAGTTCTCCATCTTTATATATATTATCCACATGTTGGCTGATGTTCTGTTGTGTTGTACAATATATTTCCGCCAACTGATTTTGCGTCAGCCATAAATCCTCATCGGCAAAACGTACGGACACACGAGTTATCTCGTTATCGTCTTGATAGAGTATTATTTTGTTTTCTTCGCTCATAATTAGTGATTATCTTTTTTCTTTGAATTTGAACGATAAAGTCTGTCGGTAATTACACCCCTAAATATGTCCTCATTGAGAAACTCTAAAACACGGTTCAAATCTGCAACATTATTTGTTGGTAAAACCAATTCTTTATTTTCATTTATTTGGGCATTAACTCCGTATTTATTTAATAGGCTTGTTTTTGTTCGAGATGCTTTTCTCATAAAAGTTGAAATATTGTCAGTGTTCGACAACAACTTTATAAGCCGACGTGTCTTTATGTTTGCTATATGCTTTATGCTTTCGGTATTTACATTAATTCCATCTAATTCTCCAAAGGATTCAATTTCAGCATTTGTAGCTTCTGTAACAAAATTTATTAGTGAGAATATTTGATTTGCGACTGTATAACTTTGGAAATATAGCTTTCCCTCCTCGTACAACGCATGAATCTTATCTTCGACAATAAAAGCAGAGTTATTCATTTTTGCAAATACATTTCCATATTCAAACCGCAAGACCATTTTGCGTTGCAACATATTTTTCTTATTAAAGATCTGAAAATAGAACTTTCCATCATCGTAATAAAAGATGCTTTTAGGCATATCTTCATTTATATTGTATTCGGACATGTCAGCCTGATTACATGGTATACGAGCAAAATCTTCAGGTAAGTCATAATGCACGTACGTTATATTTTCTCCGTTCCGACTAACAATATTGCCATCGAAAACATCTTCTTCTATACCTTCTGGTTTGAATGTAGCCCCACTATTTATAAATAGGTTTTTAATCTCTGTTATTATCTCTTCTTTTAGAGGGATATGTTTTACTGTATTATCAGGCATCAATGCATAAAATTGGCTCATATTATTTTTCATTAATGATTAAACCCATATAATCTGTCACTTCAACAAACTTTTTAATCTCATTCTTATTCCTGATACATTTTTCAGAAATTAGTATATAGGTGTTTTCTTCTGTATATACTTCATAATAGCGATACCCCCATATTGAACAAAGTAAATTATAGTTGTTGTTATTATAACTTGCAATCGCAATAAAGCAGCATTGAAGTATTATGCAAACAAATAATACCATAAAATCAAGTTCGTCGGCAAATATTGTCAACCAAGGGATTATAGACGAAATTACCTGCTCCGCACTGTTCAGAGATAAATTTGAATAAGATTTCACTTGAATAGTTTTTCCCTCCTTGTACTTGCTAGATTTTTTACAAAGAAAAATTTTGATGCCGATAAGACATATTAATGTGAATCCAAAACTGATATTGATGCCCCACCATTCAAAACTAGTAGGAAATATCCTATTTTCTAGCATTTCATCCCAAAATCGAAAATAATTCGTGCTATCCTTAATGACACCTATTAATCCTAGTGACAAGAATGTTGGTGCTGTTACCGTGGCGGTGAACAGAAATTTAGAAACAAAACTTACCATCGGAAGATTATTTTAAAGATGAAAATAATTTGTTTATCTCCTCTTCTGTCTCAAATATGGGGGTTGCGCCGTACTCGCCATTAAGATAGCTGTTTTGAAGCATTTTATCAAAGCGCACATTATATAAATTATCCATTCTTCCAAATGAACTGATACCGTTATTGTCTTTTTTCATCAACCATATTTCATCTCTCCTGAATATCTTTTGATCCATTAAAGAACTTTCATGAGTGGTGAAAATCAGTTGACTTGAAACATCTTTTGAATACTTATAAAACAATAAAATTATTTGCTTAATAAGTGATGGATGCAAGCTACGTTCCATTTCATCAACAATAAAGACTTTCTCTCCTTGAATCAAGTCCAAGATAAGTGGAATATAATCAAATAAACGTTTTGTACCATCACTCTCATCGCCAAGCGAAAAAAGCTCGACATCAGTTTCATTCATTTTTTTATGTACTGTCATCAATTTCTTAGCCTTAATTTCACCATCAATCAAGTTGATTAAATACAAGTTATCGTCAAATCTTAATGCTCCAAATGCTTCATCTGTGTTGGATTTTGACAAATCTGCTTTTATTGCACGTTGTAAATCTTGTGGAATACCAAGTTTTTCAAATTGTACTTCTATTAATTTTACACTATCAACGCCAGTATTGAAATATCTTAAAAGTGCCCCAAAACCACGTTTTAAATCATTATCATCAGCAGCTTTAAGTAATACACCTTGCTTATACGGAGTATCAGGGAATATAATTTTAAGAGAATTTACGAACCAGTCTATAACAGAATCCAAATCTTTAATATTTGATACATTCTCATGAATGTTACGACTCATGACCTCATGAAGAAACAATTGTCTTTGTGGTGTCGCTTTTGCAAGAAATGACAAGAATTGTGATTCTTCTTCTTTTGGATTGAGTTTAAGAAGATATGAAATATCAAAATTGGATTTTTTTGTATTCCTTTGAAAAATAACACATTCATTGTTTTTGTTTATTTGCTTAAGCCATTCTAAGCTTATTTGTTCTGCATTGTAGCTAAAGCCATATTCATATTTTTTGTTTCCACAAAGTATATGATAAATAATGGTTGTATCTTTTTTCTTATTTTCCGAGCTCAAACGAAAGGGGTAAAAATCTATTAAATCATCTGTACGAGTACCCCTTAAAACAAGTTTTTTACCTAACTCTATCGCCTTGACAAAATTGCTCTTTCCGCCAGCATTTGCTCCAAACACTGCTGCTGATTTTAGCACCCACTGTCCTTTAGTCGGCTCCATTTTATGGTCCTTTTTCAAAGAACCTTTGTTGGGCTGAAGGAGTAATATTTCTTTATCCTTAAAGGATAGGAAATTTTCTATTGTGAACTGTTGTAGCATAAGTATTGACTAAATAAGTTGTTTAACACTGCAAATATAGTGATATTTTCTCATTTGCACAATATATTACGTATGATTTTGTGATATATAGTATTTACAATGTGATTTTTTCTCATCTTGAATATATAATACTGAAAAAGTTTGTATATTTGCATCGTGAATTCGAAATTAAGACCCTGGTGAAGGACCAGAGAGTTCACACTCTTGTATTATGTACAGAATATTTATTTCGCATTCGTGGTCATATTCAAGCGATTATGACAAAATTGAATTATTTTTACGTCAAGAAGGTATTCGCTTTTACAACCATTCTGTCCCCCAGAATGACCCCATTCATACAAATGGCTCAGACAAGCAATTATCTGATGCAATAGAAGCAAAAGTTAAAGGGTGTAGTTGTGTCATTATCCTTGCTGGAGTATATGCCACTTATAGCAAGTGGATTAACAAAGAAATGAAATGGCACAGAAATATCGCAAACCAATTATTGCGGTTCAACCATGGGGGGCAGAACGCACATCTTCTGTTGTGAAAAATGTAGCTGATGTCATTGTTGGCTGGAATGCCAAATCCGTCGCAAACGCGGTTCGAGAATATGCTATATATCAATACCTTTAACACAGAGGCCGTATGAAAAAAGCACTGTTAATTGGAATCAATGATTATCCTGCGGGAAATGAACTGACAGGATGTATAGAGGATATCAATAACGTTAAAGCTGTAATTGAACGACATGGCGATGGTTCTCCGAATTTTGGAGTTAAAATGATGCCAAATGTACAGACTTCAGGAGAAGTAATGGAGGCTATTCAAAAACTTTTTGCTGGAGATAATGATACAGCTCTTTTATATTTCTCTGGGCACGGTTACGCAAATAACACAGGAGCAGAGATTGTTATGCCACAGGACATATCCACTCCCGGTCTGTACTATACAGGAATACAGATGTCAACTATAATGAATATTGTCAATAATTCTCATGTTCATAACAAAGTTGTAATCTTAGACTGCTGTCATTCTGGAAATATGGGGAAGTATAATCTTCAAGATGCTGGCAGCATTTTAAATACAGGAGTTTCTATTCTAACAGCTTGTCGTGAAGATGAAGTTGCGATGGAAGCTGGTGGCCATGGCCTTTTCACAGAGTTACTCTGCGCTGGACTTAATGGAGGAGCATCAGATTTCTGTGGGAATATTACTATAGGTGGTGTGTATGCATACATTGATCGTTCTTTTGGACCATGGGACCAAAGACCAGTCTTTAAAACCAATGTTACAGAATTTGCACCATTACGTAAAGTAGAACCACAAGTGTCGTTGTCAGTCATTCGTGAACTAACAAACTTGTTTGTGGATCCGAATAAAGATATAGCACTAGATCCATCTTTCGAGGACACAAACGACCCGTCTGTGCATCATGAATACGTAATACCCTATGCAGACCTAAATAATGTTAAGAAATTTAAACTGCTGCAAAAACTACAAAGCATAGGATTTGTGAAACCTATAGATGAAGAATTTATGTACTTTGCAGCAATGCATAGTACCGGATGTAAGTTAACAGAGTTAGGAAAATATTATTGGAGATTAGTAAACGAAGGAAGAATTTAATTTGAATATGGAATATTTTAGCGAGGCACATTTTCGTGCCATAACGAACAGAATGTCTCTTTACGAGCAACGCACATACAGCGATAATTATCAAGGATTACCAATGAATGAGCAGTTTGATATATTTCTTTCTTACAACATTTCCGATTCGGATGTTGTAAAAGGTATATTTTATGCTTTATCAAACATGGGATTCAAGGTCTATCTTGACTGTATTGTCGATGCTAACATGAAAAGAAATGAGACAGATAAAAATACTGCGAAAAGGATACAGCAAAGATTAAAGAATAGCAAATCTTTAATTTACGCTCAATCGCCTGATGCTGGAAAAAGTAATTGGATGCCATGGGAATTAGGGGTAGTAGATGGACATACAGGCAAATGTATGATTATGCCTGTTACGAAAGATGCTAAGCCTGTAAGTCCTCGGCGTGAATATCTACTTCTTTATCCTTACATTATGCCTTATGGAATTAGAGAAGAAATGAGAGTTTTCACAGAGCAATATTCTATTTATGGGGAAGATATTAATTCGTATATACGGAAATAATTTGTAACATCAAGCAGTGTGTTCTCGACTGCATAATTCGAGATGTGCATAATAAGGAAGAATATGGCAACAAATCCACCGTCTGGAGACGGACATCGCAATGGCGCAGTGAAAAATCGTTCACAGGTTTTTAATCCCAAAACAGAACAATGGGTAAAAAGAGATAAAGATACCGGGCGTTTCATGGATGTCAAACAAGATGGTACCCCGTTTAAGGGTGTGCGAAAAGAAAAGTGAGTTTTTAACGAGGGCAAGAGTTTGATACTTGCCCTTGTTTACTGCTTATGGTTACAATTTACAATTCAATTCCATATTCTTTCATCTTTTTATACAGCGTTGTCCTGCCTATTCCCAACAACTTGGCAGCAAGATGTCTCTTTCCCTTCGCCTGCTCTAAGGCACGGATAATCCGTTCTTTCTCTTCTGCTTCACTTTTGAGAGCGAAGCTGGAAGGAAAGGAAGATAGCTGTTCTCTGCCTAACTCCAAATCGTTATCAGTTATCATGTTGCCTTCCGCGTGCAGGACAGCCGTCTGTATCTTTTGTTTTAATTCACGGACGTTGCCCGGCCACGGATAGGCAAGCAGGATGTTATTGGCGGAAGCATTGAATCCTTTGATGTTACGCTCCAGTTCCTTGTTCGCCAGTCCGAGAAAGAACTCCGCCAACGGCAATATGTCCTCTTGACAGTCACGCAAGGGTGGTACGGTTATCGTGTATTCTTTCAGGCGATAGAGCAAGTCCTCACGGAAACGCTTTTCGGTGACGGCTTTCTGCAAGTCGTCGTTAGTAGCCGCCACGATACGTACGTCGGCGGTCTTGTCCTCTTTCGCTCCTATCGGACGATAGCGGTGTTCCTGTATGACACGGAGTAACATACGCTGCATTTCCATCGGAAGGTTGCCCACTTCGTCAAGGAACAATGTGCCGCCTTCGGCTTCCTGAAAATACCCCACATGGGCAGAATCTGCTCCCGTAAATGCCCCTTTGACGTGTCCGAAGAAGGCGGACTGTGCCAATGTCGGGGACAACGCTCCACAGTCCACCGTTACGAAAGGTTTTTCCGCACGTTTGCTTTGGGTATGCACATAACGGGCGATGTGTTCCTTGCCCGTGCCGTTCTCTCCGCATATCAGCACTCCCAAACGGGTGGGCGCAACCAACCGGACACGCCGCTTGATTTCCTGATATGCCGCTCCCTGACGGACGAATATTGGCACCTGCCCCTGCCTTTTCTGTTCCTGTGCCTTGTGCAGTAAACGGATGAGAGGGACAAGCCTGTCCTCCACCAACAGTTTGGGGATATAATCGGCAGAGCCGAGTTTCATACTTTCCACCGCCGTATGCACCTCGGCATAGTCGGTCATGACGATAAACGGTTGCGGCTTTTCCTCCTTGCGCATCCATCGTAACAGGTCGATACCCTCTCCGTCAGGCAGACGAAGGTCGGCAAGCACGATGTATTCCTCTCCGGCTTTCATCAACAATTTCTTGGCGGTGGAAAGCCGATACGCCTGTGCGGTGTCGAAACCGCTTTCTTCAAAAGGTTGCAGATATAATCGTTATATACGGGATTGTCCTCTACCACTATTACTTTCATTGCTTGTCCTCCTTTCGTGTTTTAGCTTGTCCCACTATCTTGTTACCCATAGCCAACATTGCATCTATGGCTTTGCTGATTTCTTCGTCCGCACAATTCTCCTCCATACGCAATAGGCGGTGCAGCTCCCTGAGTGGTTTGTCTGCACGGATTACCGCCCACGAACTGCGCAAACGATGTACCTGTATATCCAAAGCCTTGCGGTCAAGCATTGCCCCAGCTTCCTTTATGGCTTGCATATCCTTTTCCGTCTCGGTTATCAGCTTGTCGAGCATTGCCACCTTGTCGCCATACGCCAACAAGGATGTCAGGTCGGGCTGTTCCTCCTTGTCAGACAGCAAGGGGGAAAGGCATTTCTCCGACACCGCCATCAGTTCCGACAGGTCAAACGGTTTGAACAGGCAGGCGGAAAAGCCTTGTGACAGCAGTTCTTCTTCGGTACAGCTTCCCGATGCCGTAGCGACTACCACAGGAATGGTCTTCGAGTTACCGATGTCCGATGAACGGAGAAGTTCCAACACCTCGTAGCCGTTCGTTTCCGGCATCTTCAAGTCGGTAATCAGCAGGTCGTAGTCATTTGTACGTATGGCTTCCATAAGGTCGCCCGTATTGTTGCATATCTCGCAATGGATGCCGTAATGAGCATACATATCCCTTGCCATCGAAAGAAGAATGTCGTTGTCGTCCAACATAATGACCGAATATGAGCGTTCAAAGTATGGCTCTTGATATTGCTCTTGCATTTTCTTCTTTTCGATGCCAGCAATATCAGCGGTTTGCATGGGTAATTCTATTGTGAAACGACTGCCTTTGCCTTTCTCGCTGTCCAACCGGATTGTACCGTCCAACATATCCACGATACGTTTCACTATCGACAAGCCCAATCCGAAACCGTCCTGTGTGGCGGCATTGGAGAGACGTTCAAATGCACCAAACACACGTTGCTGTTCTTCTCCACTCATTCCGTTGCCTGTATCTTCAACTACAATAGAAAGAACACTACCGTTATATTCCATACGAAACGATACGTTTCCGCTTTGCGTGAACTTGACAGCATTGGATAAAAGATTGCCGCAGACCTGCATGATGCGCTCCTTGTCACCCATCAGGATAACATCATCGCAACATTCCACCGTAAAACGCAAGTCTTTTGCTTCCGCCAAAGGAATAAATTCTGTCAATAAAGCGTCTGCCATGCCCTGCAATCGAAACGGGGCGCTATTCGCATTCTCCTTTCCACTATCCAGCCGGAAAAAGTCAAGTAATGTGTTCAACATGGCAATCATCCTACCGGCTGCCTGTAAGATACTTTCTGCATAGCGGCTTATGTTGTCCGTATCGTGTCCTTGTATCAGTTCCGCATAGCCGTGTATGGCTGTCAGCGGTGTGCGCAGTTCATGGGTAATGGTGTGCATGGCTTTCTTGCGGGAGGAAATCAGTTCCTTGTTTTGCATATCTGATTCATAGAGTTGCTTTATCAGGCTGACTGTCTTTGATTTATACCGTATAATACGGCGTATATCCCTGTGAATAATGATATAAGAAACAACCAAAAGAAGAAAGAGACAACCTGTCAGACTGCCGATTTGCAGGAACGAACGTTCACGCATGGCGGTTATTTCCATCTCACGCCCTTGCAAGTCACTTTCTATTTTCCTGTCCATCTGCCCGATAAGCGATTGCAGTTGTCGGTTCAGCTTATTGTTACGCATGGCGAGGCTGTTGGTTTGTGCTGCTAAACGGCGGCTTTGTGCCTGTTGTTGTGCTATCTCCTTGCTGTTCAGTGCATGGAGCATGTTAGTCGTGGCGGTTGTTTTCGGCTTTTCTTTTTTGCCAAACCTAAGAAACCTTTACGTTTCGACTTCTGTGGTTGTTCCTGTGCGCTTCTTGCCGCAATGACGGGTACACGCTCGGCAATCCTCTGGTTCAAACTTTCCTGTTCATCTAATACTTCCACAATGCCCTGAAGTAACCTTTCCTTGCTTTCCAACAAGTGGCGCACACTGTCTATTTGTCTTGCTGGATAAACCGTTTTGAAACGGCATAGCATACTGTCCACTGCCATACGCCGAATATGGTAATGCTCCAAATCCTCGTCTTCCCACTCCAACACACTTTCGCCCAAAAGAGAAAGCCCGGTCATTTCACCGTAAACATGATGTATTTCTTGGCGGAAGTTGTTTATCCGTTGGTTCTCCGTTTCCAATGCCTCAATCTCTTTCCATTCATAATGCCACAGATACATGATCCCACCTGCCAACAGGCACATCAACAGGTAACCAGCGGCAACCAGTATGCGGAGAAATCTCGTACTCATGAAATTCAGTTTCATTCATATATTCTTTTTATCAAACAGCCCGCAAATTTCTTTGACTCATGGGCAGTGCCTCTTATTTCCTTTTCTTTCACCCTTGATTTGTCAATGTCTGACTTTGATAATTGCGAAGCGCCGCTTCGTTTTTTACCTGCATCCTCCACCCAAAGCATGGTAGAGGTTGATGATTCCCTGTATCTCGCCAAACCTGTCCTGCGCCTGTGCTTGTTCTGCGCTCAGCAGGGATTGTTGTGTTGTAAGCACTTCCAGATAGCTGGTGGAAGAATGGCTCATCAGCAGTTCTGTCTTTCGCACAGCTTCACGCAAGGTTTCAACCT
>ERZ773146.686-NODE-686-length-25033-cov-17.442710_pt1 | contig 25033 bp, 21 predicted proteins | sample MGYA00580847_ERZ773146 | MGnify/ENA primary metagenome ERZ773146 (study PRJEB29015, sample SAMEA2737830) | human gut metagenome | biome: human gut; feature: human-associated habitat; material: faeces | place: China | collected 2012 ...
CAGCAGTTAAAGGCATGGCGGCCCACGGGAGGACGCCGCCATGCTGTTTTACTATGAGGAAAAACGAATTGAAGTAGAATTTAACTTTGCAGACCAGCACCAGCGGATATTGGACTTCATAGAAGCCAACCAACCAAAGCTGCGTGTTGTCAAGAGCTAGGCCGTCTAACTAGCGGCTTCCACCTCTTGATTTTTTCAGGCGCAAAGTTGTGTATAAAAGAACGAGGCTGTTGGGACTGAGGCCACTGGCAACCTTGAAGGCGTAGTAGTCCTCTAGATCACCGGCGGTCAGTTTACTGACGGTGATACCCCTGAGATCAAAGTACGGGCGAATGTGCGTATTCAGAATATTGGGGTACTGATCATAGGTTGTTTGTGCAATATCGCTTGACTTTATATCACTTTGGTGATACTATTTTTACAGTGATGCTTAGGAGGATGCGGAGATGAATCAGAAAATTACCCTATATCATGGCTCCGAACAGATCATCGAATCTCCAACCTTTGGGTTGGGTAAGCAGAACAATGACTTCGGGCTGGGCTTCTACTGCACGGAAAGCGAGGAACTCGCCAAAGAATGGGCTGTATCCTCTCTGCGTAACGGCTTCGTCAATTGTTACAGTCTTGATACGAAATACCTGAAAATTCTGAATCTGAACAGTCCAAACTATACGATTCTGAACTGGATTGCTGTTCTGGTAGCGCATCGGCTGTTTTCTATCAAAAGCCCAGCCGCACAACGGGCAAAACGATATCTGATTGACAATTTCGGCGTCAACGTCAATGCCTACGACCTGATTATCGGATACCGTGCCGATGACTCCTATTTTGACTTTGCTGCGTCTTTCCTAAATAACGGAATTTCCGTACAGCAACTCGCAAACGCTATGCGACTTGGCAAGTTGGGCGAACAGATTGTCATCAAGTCTAAATACGCCTTTTCGCTGCTGCATTACGATGGATTTTCTATTGCAGAAAAGGAAAAATATTATGTTCGCCGCAAGGCTCGAAATGATGAAGCCGACCAACTTTATTCGGATATACTTGAAGAGGAAACAGATGGTCTGTATATCCTTGATATCATAAGAGGAGGCATCCAAAACGATGACCCACGCATACCAAGAAATCTATCTGAGTAACGCGCAGGCATTACTGGGCGATGCTTTTGATTATGCTATCAACGCGTGCGGAGTTGCCGGAGATAGCTTTATAAAGCTGTTTTCCGTCAGTTCCGTCAGTAATCGGATTGAGAATGGTGAACCTTCATATCTTTTGGGGAAAAGCGGGATTGAAACTGCTGTTGATGTTCTCGTTGAGACTACGGGCAAAGCGCCGACCGCCAAGCCTCAAGCGAATTTCAGCCGTTCCAGAGAGTATTGGATCGGCTGGGCAGTCGCCTACTACCAATGGTTTTCCGGAAGAAAATTCAGTGATATTTTTAAGGTTCTTTCGTTTGAAGATTTGCAGCAGATGTATTCCCCCCTTCATGAAGCGGATGTCACTAAATTCGCTGATATTGTCGATGCCAAAGTGCGCGAATACTTCGCTGATACCAACCTTAAGCGTATCCGCACGCTTTATGGCTGCACGCAGGCAGAGCTTGCCAAGCGAAGCAATGTCAGTCTTCGCTCAATTCAAATGTACGAACAGCGCAACAAGGACATCAACAAAGCCAGTGCGGAGACTGTTCTTAGCCTTGCAAAAGTCCTCGGCTGTACGATGGAGGATCTTCTGGAAACGTAAGTCCGTAACAAAAAGGGTAGTCTTTCCCTTAAAAAACTACATGAATTACGGGAATGTAATAGCTGTTAAGGGAAAAACGTGATTCCTTTCAGGAGGGGCAACTGACATGGATAAAGAACGTATGGCACAACAGATTATCCGCGGCTGCTCAGGTAAGCGCTGCTGCCAGATGCAAAACAAAATACTCTATATGAAATAACTCAGCCAACACGGAAACTTACGATGGGGAGCCTGTTCGATGGCATCTCCGGCTTTCCTCTGGCTTCGGTGCGGTGCGGTATCGAGCCGATCTGGGCCAGCGATATCGAACCATTCCCCATCATTTCAATCTGCCAATTTCCCCGAATCCTCCCCACCATGAACCATATCCATAATGAAAGGATCTCCCCGACCAACTCTGGCGGAGAGATCCTTTTTTAATGTCGAACAACTCTAGGTCGTCACCATCTTCTCTTAGGTGCTCGTTTCCTTACAGGCAGCCCCAAATCTTGCAGTTTTCTGGCTAGTTCATCGTCTTTGGCTACAAGCAACAAGTCCCTATCCATATTATTCAGTGCATGGAGGGCAGCTGCATAGGCACCAATGGATACTGTTGATGCTCCTTTCTCAATCGAGACAAGGGTAGCATGGCTGATTCCAGCTCTCTCGGCTACCAATTCTAAAGTTAGTTTACGTCGCAGACGAGCAAGGTGAATCTGCTCGCCCATCTGTGCAAGAATTTCTCGTGTCCGCGGCATAATAACTACCGTTTTCTTTGCCATACATAACACTCCTGCGAAGATGATACTCTTTCTGCCTTCTGAATTCTCTCGAATTATCCGGTCTTGCCACGACGCTAATCATCTATCACAAGACAATTTACCATTCCGCTATGTGCCGTACAAGCATCTATCGCAATTACGCCCGGCCCGTAGTACGGTGTGAAGTCAGCGTCATCCCCAAACTCGCTCCCCTTATGGCGAGGCGAGTATCGTCAAAGAGTCATTCGATCTCTGCGCTTAACCGATTTGGGGCTCGACTACATCAGTTTCAAAGATCCAGCTGCATTAGAATACATTCTTTCACAGCCTCATGCCGGCATTATCAATCGAATCAACATTGAAAAAACTCTGAGACTCCACGCAGTTGCAACCGGCCTTATGATGGCTTTGAATGCAGGAGCCGAGATCCTCCCTGATCGAAAACCATCTCTCATGCCCCCAATCACAGAGCAATACCGATTGACCCTCAGAAAATCTATTACTACTCTGCAGGTGAGCTCCGCGATGGCATACAAGCCTTCGAAGCGGACAGCGTAGCCAAATCATCGCGGATTCTCGGTGTCATTGTCCGAGGCACTCACTGTTACTGTCTCTATCACACCGGGCATACGCGAATGTACTGGATGCAGAACAACGAGGAAAACACCGTTGCATCAATCGATACACTTTTGACTTCACGCGGTTTCGCATGCAGAAGTTTCAGCCAAGTCATTATAGCAAGCAGTCTGAACGTGGCTCCAAAGATAGCTAAATACAGTGTCAATCAGCGCAGTCGTTACTTTACGGTATCAGACGCTTATAGCAACTGCTATTTTGTAGAAAACAGTTATAGAGGTGATTTTCAACTCAAGACAATTTGCGATCCTCAATGGCAGCAGGAAGTAAATCACGCAGCACTCCAAGGTTTTAAGGAACCTCCTACACCCACAAGATCTTACGATGCTGTCACACTGGACAATTCGAGAGCCGTCATTTTGGGCTATCAATTTGACCTACTCTCCCTGCTTAACATCGACGCTGCACCGTCTGGCTTCAAATACAGCCCCATTCTCTTATGTTTTGAATATCAAGTTGAAACGCTCCAACTCATATTAGGGCCCAAAATTGAAGTCCGTGCAATTCCAGAAGGAGGTCTGTATGAATGGGAAAAAGAGAATAACAAGTCTCGCTAGCCTTAGCGTGCTAATCTCTTTGCTTTTGTATGTCGCAGGTATCATTGCTCAATTCCTCATCAACATTAACAAATGGAAAGCAGCCGGAAGCGATTACCATGTTTCCCCCGGTCTTCCGTCTTTGCACATTATTGATGCATTCACAGCACTGTTTCACTTTCCTGAGGGACTGATCGCTCTTAGCATTGTCACTATCGGCATCGTTCTTCTATGTGTTTTCGGTCTTCGGCTCGGTTGGGGCTCGCGTGGTACTACCGATCGTGACCGCAACCTCACTATCTCCAGTAATGGCAGCTATGGAACGGCAGCCTTTATGACGGATAAAGAAGCTGCTGAGTGTTTCGATATCACATCCTGCTCCAAAACAAAACAAGATATTCTTGGCATGACCCAGAGTGGTCAAGTCTTCACTCTTCCGGCGAACACACGGCTCAATGCTAATATGGCAATCTGCGGTGCCTCAGGAACCGGCAAGTCCAGATCCGTATCGCGAAATCTCATTTTACAAGCTGCCAGAAGGAATGAGAGCGTCATCATCACCGACTGCAAATCTGAACTCTATGATTCGATGTCGGAGTATCTCAGAGGCCAAGGTTATACAGTGAAAGTTCTCAATCTGATTGAGATGGATCATAGTGATTCCTGGAACTGTCTGGGCGAAGTCGGCTCAAGCGAGTTGATGGCTCAGACCTTCTCTGATATTGTGCTTTCCAACACCACCGGCGAAGATCATGACGCATTCTGGTACAACGCCGAACTCAATCTATTGAAGGCGCTGGTTTTGTATGTGTCTTTAGAGATGCCGCAAGATAAACGCAATTTTGGCACGGTGTATGATATGTTGGTTAATGAGAATGAGCGCAGCCTCACCAAAAGGATGCACGCGATTCGTGGCGAACATGTCAACCCATTTACCGGCGAAGTCATGCCTCCGTCTCCAGCCTTCGCCCCCTTCTCTCTATTCATGCAATCCAGTGAAACCGTCCGCACCAGCGTAATTATCGGTCTTGGCAGCAAGCTGCAAGTAATGCAAGCTCAGCAGGTAAAGAATATCACCAGCTACAATGAGATCGACTTAGAATTACCAGGGAAACAAAAATGCGCATACTTCTGCATTGTATCTGATCAGGACAAAACCTTTGAATTCCTATCCACTCTCTTTTTCGCCTTTCTCTTTATCCGCCTGATTCGTTACGCTGACAGCCGCTGTGAAGGCGGGTGCCTTTCCACGAAAGTAAAATTCATCTTGGACGAGTTTCCAAACTGCGCAGGTAGTATTCCTGACTTTTCGAAAAAAGCAAGCACGATCCGAAGCCGTGGCTGCTCAATTGCGTGTTTCTTCCAAAACATCGGTCAGATGAAGAACAGATATCCCGATGACGAATGGCAGGAAATTCTCGGTGCGTGTGATACGACCATATTTCTTGGTTGCACAGATCTACTCACTGCGGAATACTTCAGCGATCGCATCGGTGTTTCCAGCGTAGAAATAGAAGGTACCATGCGAGAACTCAATACCATGCGCATCACAAACTACACAGCATCCTACCGCGAAACGAATTCCCTCGGCCGTCGTCAACTGATGACTCCTGACGAAATTCTCCGAATTAAGCCAGACGAAGAGCTGGTATTCATTCGAGGTCAGAAGGTTTGGAAAGCCCATCGCTTCGATTACTCAAAACACACGGAGTATAAAAAACTCCGTAGCACAAAATCCATATATCACGAGCCCGACTGGAAGAAAGAAGCTGCCAGCCGGGCTCTTTCCACATCTGAATCCAATCAAGCCATTTTACATGCGTCGAAAGCCGAAGTGCCACCGGTATCGGAATTCGTGGAAGAGAAACCACCTACTACGAATCCGACCGCAGCAGCACTTGGCCTAAAGCGCACTGATATAAATGAGACTATTTGAAAGGAAGGTTTTAACTATGCCCAGCAAAAAAAATGATCCTGAACTTCAGGCAAAGGAGGTACAAACCGCCGAATCGCCTCCCACTACAGTCGCCGCTTTGGGGCCTATCGCACCCATCCGCAGCGACAATGATCTTCTGACCATCAATGACCAAGAACGCGGCATTATGCCAGCTGACAGCGACGATGTAAAGTGGAACTACATGGCAGGTGCAGCTCGTCGTAAGCTCGTTCTGACCGGCATTGTTAGTGGCCTTGAGTCCATGGATGGCAATTCTCCTGTCTGCGTTGTTGACTACGAAGGCATCCGCGTTCTGATTCCTGGCCGGCAAATGTTTTTGGATGATTGGCCCGAGAATGAAGACATCCCTCTGGAGCATCGTATGCGACTTGGCAGGATGCTCGGAGCAACCATTGACTTTATCCTCGTCGGCGTAGATCTCAAGAACCACGCCGCAGTCGCAAGCCGAAAGGCTGCGATGCTGCAACGGCAGGCTAAATTCTATGCAACCGGTCGTGCCAAAGTCGGCATCCGCGTTGCCTGCCGAGTCATTGGTGTCGGCAATAATCGAATTACAGTTGAGGCAGTAGGGGTTGATTCCGTCATCTCCGCATCCGCGCTCTCTTGGGAGTGGTTTCCTGATGTGACTGACCTCTATTCCACCGGAGATCTTGTTGTTGCACGCGTGATGGCTATTGTACAAGATGAAGCAACCGGCCAATTCAGTGTCCGGCTCTCTGTCAAAGCTGCCACCGAGAACCCCGACCTCCCGGCACTTCGTAAGCTGGTACCCGGCTCCAATTACTTTGGCGTTGTCACCGGTGTCTATGACCGACTCATCTTCGTTCGCCTTCAGGCCGGCGCAAACGCCAAAACCAAGCTCTATCACACCAAGCAGATCCCCAGCAAGCTGGATACCGTCAGTTTTCAGGTTCGTAGCGTTGATGAAGAATCCGGGGTTGCCTTTGGCCTGATCACCCGAATCATCCGGCGTCACTCCAAATTGAGGTAATTGCCATGACGAAGAATAATCACAAACTCAACGAGAACTGCAGGTCGGTCATCCGCGCTTGTTTGAATATCGTTGAGGAAAATGGCGACACCTATGTTGCAATCCATAAGGACGACGATATTGAATGCGTCGTCCTTGTTTCAATCATCCGCACTTATCCGATCCTATCCGAGGCTGGCGCTCATCGGCGTTCGGATGTCGTGCGACATGTTGAGAAGGAACGTCGTTTTTGCCTCGTTTGCGCGCTCGGCCACCTGATAGGCGATGTGCAGACGCTCCTGCTCCATCTCCTGCCGCTTCTGCTTGCTGACGTTGCGCGTCACATAGAGAATGTTCGTCACCCTGCCGCGCCCGTCGCGTTTTTTCTCGATAAAGCGCGCCTGATGCCAGCTTGCATCGTTTGCCTGATACTCAATCTCGATCGTGTCCGACTCGCCCATGCGGCTCGACACCGTGGACAGGTCGAAAAAGTCCGTCACCGCGTCTTTGTAGTCCGGCGCGACCAGCGCATCGCAGAGCTCATTCAGCTTTTTCTGCGCGTCACCGCCGTGGCCCGTGGGGCGGTGGACGGAATGCTCGCTGTTGGAGATCTCCTCATAGAAATTTTCGATCAGATCAATGCTGCAAATGGAAAAGTAGCCGCGGCTGACCGCGGAGATGACCTCGTGCTCCAGCAGGAGTTCATTTCTGGCGTTTTCCGTCTCCTGCAGGGCACGATGGAGGCACTCGTTCGTCTCATGCTTTTCATCCGTGTTGATGAAAACGCCGTCGAAGGCGATCGGCGAACCGTCCGTGCGGCGCGAGAGGCGTCCCGCCGCGCTGAACCAGTGGTAGGTATCATCCTTGGCACGCACGCGGTACTCCACATCGTAGGTTTTCCCGCCCGTGTAGTCGTACACCGTGTCGCGGTACTCGCGCAGCGTCTCATCCCGGTCCGCCGGGTGCAGCCGGTCCGACCAGCTTGAAAACTCGTTGGGAAAGTCCTCTGTCGAGGTAAAGCCCAGCATGCGGCGCATCGTATCCGACCAGCAGCAGTCAGTCATCTCGCCGCGCTCGTCATAGCTGAGCTTCCACGCGCCCGAGCCGAGCGCCTCGTGGATGTTCCGCAGCGCTGCGACCTCGTTTTCAAGTTTTCTCTGCCGCTCCCGCTCCTCTGCGATGATATCGTCGATCGGGCGGTAGTCCACGATGACCTTAAAGCTTTTTTCATCAACATAAAGGCGGACGACCGTCCCCTCAAAATACTCCATGCCCGCGCCGTTCGGCAGCGTGCGGTGGCGGTAGACAAAGCTCTCCTCCCTTTGCAGGCGGCGCATCACGTTCTGCGCGTCAAACACTTCGAGGTAGTCCGGCGCCGTCCCTTTGACGACAAAGGTCTCAAAGGCGTGGCGAATCCACTCGGAATAGCTGAGCGCGGCGCGCATTCTCCCTTTTTCCTGTGCGCAGTGGGAAAAGTTCTTCTGCTTGATGACCTCCATGCGGTCGGCCATCAGATCACAGCAGTAGGCGGCCGTGTAGTTGACGCACAGCGCACCGAGCATCTGCCGCTCCTTCTGCACGCCTGTCAGGCTTTCGAGCAGGGAGCCTGACGGGCGATCCATTTTTTCGTTGGTCTCATTCGGCATGAACAGATTCCTCATGTCTCTCTATCTTCTCGTGCGGCGCAAAGCGAATGCCAGTGCGAGCGCTGTCACCATCATTGTGACAGCTAACGCTTTTCCGCCAATGTGTTCTGATTATACGCCGCCGCTCCGCCTATTGCAAGCACGAACACACCGGCCGCGCCTGTGTTTTCTGATGGCCAAGCCACATCAACAAAAGTCCCGTGCCAAATCCTCTGCGCGTTGTTTACCTGTGCAGGGGGCTTTTTGTCACTTCGTCAAGAGTGTTCAAAAAATATCTGCTTTTGCAAATTTAATCTTGCTTCTTCCGGATATTTTCATATAATGTTGACGACTGAACAGGAGGTACCACCATGTATGTTACCTACAACAACCTTTTTAAGCTCCTCATCGACAAGGGCTTAAATAAAACGGAATTTGCGCACGAGGTCGGCATCAGCTCCAACACGCTCGCCAAGCTCTCGAAAAATGAGCTCGTCTCGCTCGAGGTGCTTGTGCGCATCTGCCGCCAGCTCGACTGTTCGCTCGGCGACGTGGTGCAGCTCGCCCCGCCCGAGCCGCCGATCAAAAGCGGCCTTGAGCGCATGAAGAAGCGAAGACCCACCCACGAGAAAGGAGGCAATGCGTACCGCCATGAGTAATGAAACCAAGGAGACCGGCTCCAGCTTTATGGAAAAGCTGTCGACGGTCATCGTCGACAAGCGAAATCTCATCTTTCTGCTCACAATCATTCTGCTCGTATTCTCCGCCTTTTCCCGCAACTGGGTCGAGGTCGAGAGCGACCTGACGTACTACCTGCCGTCTGATTCCGAGACGAAGCAGGCGCTCGACATCATGGACGAGCAGTTCACGACCTATGGCACGGCCGAGGTCATGGTGGCCAACATCACACCAGAGCAGGCCGCCGCGCTCGAGCCCAAGATCAAGGAGATCAAGGGCGTGCAGAGCGTGGACTACGACGAGACCACCGCACATTATAATAACCTCTCCGCGCTCTACTCCATCACCTTTGCCTACAGCGAGGATGACGAGGCCTGCCTCGACTCGCTCGAAGCCGTGAAGGAATATCTCTCCAACTATGATCTGTATATCGACACCGACCTCGGCAACACGCAGCAGGAAACGATCGACCACGAGATCAGCGTCATCATGGTGTATGTCGCCATCGTCATCGTGCTCGTGCTGCTCTTCACGTCCGAGACCTACGGTGAGGTGCCGGTGCTCATTCTGACGTTCGTGGTCGCACTTGTGCTGAATCAGGGCACGAACTTCCTGATGGGCAAAATCTCGTTCATTTCAAACTCGGTCACAAGCATCTTGCAGTTGGCGCTGTCCATCGACTACGCCATCATCTTCTGCAACCGATTTAAAGAGGAGCACCGGCTGCTGCCGCTGCGTGAGGCCGTCATCGTCTCGCTGAGCAAATCCATCCCCGAGATCGGTGCGAGCAGCCTCACGACCATCGGCGGCCTTGTCGCAATGCTCTTCATGCAGTTCAAGCTCGGTCCCGATATGGCGCTGTGCCTCATCAAGTCGATCTTGTTTGCGCTGCTCGCAGCGTTCATCGTGATGCCAGGCCTTCTGATGCTCTTCGGCCCGCTGATCGACCGCACGCAGCACCGCAGCTTCGTGCCGAAGATCCCGTTCGTCGGCAAGCTCGACTATGCCACGCGCTACATCATCCCCATCGTCTTCGTGGTGCTGGCCGTCATCGGCTACCGCCTGTCGTCCGACTGCCCCTACGCCTACGGCTACGGCCTCATCTCCGCCCCCAAACAGAATGAGACGCAGTTTGCCCAGCAGATGATCGAGGATAACTTCACCTCGAAGAACATGCTGGCGCTCATCGTTCCCACGGGCGACTACGACAAGCAGTCCGCCATCTTAGACGAGCTCGGCCAGTACGACGAGGTTGACTCCACGATGGGTCTTACCAACATTGAGGCGCTGGATGGCTACATGCTGGCCGACAAGCTGACGCCGCGCCAGTTCGCCGAGCTCGCGGGCCTCGATTACGAGGCCGCGCAGGTCGTCTACGCCGCCTACGCCGCCCAGCAGTCGGAATATGGCAAGCTCGCGGGTAATCTTTCCACCTATAAGGTGCCGCTCATCGACATGTTTCTCTTTGTCTGCGAGCAGGTGGATTCCGGCATCGTGACGCTCAGTGACGACCAGACGCAGATGCTCCAGGATGCCGAGGTCCAGATGAACAGCGCCAAGGCCCAGCTTCAAGGTACGGATTACGACCGCATGCTCATCTACCTCACGCTGCCCGAAAGCAGCGACGAGACCTACGCCTTCACCGACAAAATTCTCGAAATTGCCGAAAAGTATTACCCCGATGAAAACGTCTACCTCGCGGGCGAATCGACGAACGAATACGAATTCGAAAAGTCCTTCGCCGTGGATAACAAGGTCGTCAGCATCGTGTCGGTGCTCGTGGTTATGCTGGTGCTGCTCTTCACGTTCAACTCCGCCGGTATGCCGGTGCTGCTGATCCTCGTGATTCAGGGCTGCATCTGGCTCAACTTCTCGTTCCCGACCATCACGGGCAAGTACATCTTCTTCTTAGGATATCTAATTGTTTCTTCCATCCAGATGGGCGCGAATATCGACTACGCCATCGTCATCGCCAGCCGCTATCAGGAGCTCAAATCCAAAATGCACCACCGCGACGCCATTGTCGAGACGCTGAACTTCGCCTTCCCGACGATCATCACCTCCGGCTCGATCCTCTCGATCTGCGGCTTTTTGATCGGCAGCATGACATCTGAGCCCGTCATCGCGGGCATCGGCGAGAGCCTTGGCCGCGGCACAGTCATCTCCATCATCATGGTCATGTTCGCCCTGCCGCAGATCTTGCTCATCGGCAGCGGCATCGTCGACAAGACCTCGTTCTCCGTCCCGTCCATCACGGAAAAGAAATCGGGTCACGGTAAGGTCTCCGTCAACGGCATGGTGCGCGGCAGCATCAATGGTACGGTGCATGGCATCATGCACGCCACGGTCGAGGGCGACATCGACCTGAATCTGATCTCCGGATCTGCAAATGAGGAGCAAGACGATGAAGAAGACTAATCCTTTCTATCGCTTCTGCGCGCTTGCACTCTCGTGCCTGCTGCTCATCTCGCTTCTCCCTGTCACGCAGGTCTTGGCAGAGGGGGACGGCGCCATCCATATCAAGAGCGCAGAAGACTTACGATCCCTCGCGCATTCCTGCACGCTCGACTCCTGGTCGCGCGGTAAAACCGTTGTGCTTGACAACGATATCGAGCTGACCGACGATGACGAGCTCCCCATCCCGACGTTCGGCGGCACGTTCAACGGCAACGGCCACACCATCAGCGGCCTTTCCATCACGCAGAGCGTCTCCCCCGCCGGTCTTTTCGGCGTGCTGCAAAAGGACGCCGTCATCAAAAACCTGAATGTTGAGGGCACGGTCACCCCGTCCGGCGACAGCGAAAATATCGGCGGCATCGTGGGTGAAAACCACGGCACGATCGAAAGCTGCACATTCAGCGGAAGTGTTTCCGGCAAACGCAGCGTCGGCGGCATCGTGGGCCGCAACCTCGCCACGGGCATCGTGCGCGCGTGCGACGCCTCGGGCGCGATCTTCGGCCAGAGCATGACCGGCGGCATCGTGGGCGAGAACCTCGGTTCCATCGTCTCCTGCCGCGGCCGCGCCTATGTAAACATTGAGAGCACCGACCCCTCCATCGACCTGAGCAATTTGAACCTCGAATTCTCGCTCGACCTCGCCAAGCTCTCCCGCGCCGACACGCTCAACACCGCCACCGACACCGGCGGTATTGCAGGCTATTCCTCCGGCGCGATCGCGTCGAGCACGAACTATGCCGCTGTCGGCTACCAGCACATCGGCTACAATGTCGGCGGCGTGGTCGGCCGCAGCAGCGGCCAGATTCTCGCGTGCAGCAACGAGGGTGCGGTCTGCGGACGCAAGGACGTCGGCGGCATCGCCGGCCAGATGGAGCCCTATGTGCGCACGCAGGTCTCCGCCAGCCAACTCTCGCGCATCCAATCGCAGATCAAGGAGCTCGACTCGCTCGTCAAAAAGGCCGTCAACGACGCCGAATACGGCTCGAGCGAAATTTCCGACCGTCTTGACCTGATCTCGGGCTACCTCTCCGATGCATCGGACGCGGCGAACGACGTGACCATCGACGTCGACCCCGACGCCATCCCCCAGCCGAGCATCAGTATCGACGGTGATTTTGACCTCGATGACTTCGATCCTGAGAATCCCACCCTGCCGGATATCAACGTCAGCTTCGATCAGGATTTTGACGTCTCCGATGTCGTCACCGTGTCGAACATCAACATGGTCGTCGGCTCGGTCACTGCGGCGAACAGTCAGCTCTCGATGATCACCGACAACGTCAAAAACACCAGCACGGCTCTTTCCGCCGATATCCGCAACATCAGCAGCAAGTTCAACGAGCTCACGAACACGATGTTCTCCGCCATCTCCTCGCTCACCGGCGGCACGGGCGATCTGATCGTCGACGCCTCGAGTGTCGATATCAACTCCGTCACGCTCGGTAAGGTATCGCTCAGCCGTAACAGCGGCGCGGTGTACGGCGACGTCAACACCGGCGGCATCGCCGGTTCCATGGCCATCGAATACACGCTCGACCCCGAGGACGATGTCACGGGCCATCTTTCGAACATCTACCGCAAGCAGTATGAGTACCGCTCCATCATCCAGAAGTGCGTCAACACCGGCGATGTGGCCGGCAAGCGCAGCTATGTCGGCGGCATTGTCGGCCGCATGGACCTCGGCTATCTGACTGCGTGTGAGACGTCGTCCTGCACCATCACGAACGAAAACGGCAGCTATACCGGCGGCATCGCCGGTCTCACCGGCGCGACGGTGCTCGGGAACTTCTCCAAGTGCACGCTCAGCGGCAAGAAGTATGTCGGCGGCATCGTCGGCTCCGGCGTGCAGGAAAATGTCGACGGCAGCGGCAGCAGCGTCCGCTGGAACTACTCGCTCGTCGACATCACCGACTGCCAGCAGTACCAGGGTGCGATCTCCGGCAGCGACACGGGCACATTTGAGCATAACTACTATGTCTCCGACGATCTCCCCGGCATCAACCGTCAGGGCTACGCCGGACGGGCCGAGCCCATCAGCTATTCTCAGCTGCTCGCACTCAGCGACCTGCCCGAGAGCATGAAGTCCTTCACGCTCACCTTCGTTGCTGACGATAAAACTGTGCTCAGCCGCACTTTCAACTACGGCGACTCCATCGACGAAAGCGACATCCCCGAGCCGCCCGCCAAGAGCGGCTGTCACGTCCACTGGGACCGCACCGACCTCTCGAATCTGCACTTTGACACCGTCGTCACCGCTGTTTACGAGGCCTACACCCCCGGCCTTGCCTCTGAACAGACGCGAGAGAGCGGACAGGCTGTCATCTTGGTCGAGGGCAACTACAACGACGGCGACGCCATCACCGTGACCGCCCAGCCGCTCACGCCCGCGGCGTTCGACGTGCAGTCCGGCACTGTGCTCGACCGCGTGAAGGGCTACTTCTCCTGCCTCAGCCGCGGCGAAATGCCTTCGATGGTTGCCAACGCCGAAGTGCTCGAGCAGTGGCGCATCGAGCTTGCCGACGACGGGCAGGACACGCACACCGTGCGCTATCTCCCGCCCGACGGGCAGAAGGAGCTGCGCATCTACACCCGTGAAAACGGCGGCAGCTGGCAGGAGGCCGACTGCGGCACGATGGGCAGCTACCTCACCTTCTCCACGAGCGGCGACAGCGTTGAGTTTGCCGCCGTGCGGACGCTCGACGTCTGGGGCATCTGGCTCGGCGTGCTCGCCGTGCTGGCTGTTCTGATCCTTATCATCGTTCTGCTCGTCCACCGCCACAAGCGCAAGGCGCGCAGACGCGCCGAAGCGCTGGCGCGCAGCGCGAGCGCCGTCTCGCAGGCCGAGCAGATCGTCCGCGGCGAGGACGCCAATGCGTCCACAGCAGACGAAGCCCCTGCCAAGACGGGTGCCCCCGCGTCTACAGCGGTCGAAGATGCCACTCAGGCGGATGCGCCTGTGTCCGCTGAATCTACGGCAGTCCCCGCCGCCGTGGTAGTAGCAGCGACCGCTGCGCCGGTCGTCACCGCCGCGGTCGAGGGCGCAGAAAGCGTTCCCACTTCCGAACCCGCTCCCGCAGCCGATCCCGACTCCATCGAGGCGCGCCTTGCGCGCGCGGAAGAGGAACTTCGGCTTCTTCGCGAGGAGCGCGAGGCACGTGAAAACGTGCTCACGCAGCCCGCAGTACCGCCCGCGCCGAAAAAGCGCAGGCACCGCCGCTTCCTCCCTATTCTCATCACGATTTTAGTCTTGCTCGGCGCGGCTGCGGCGTTCTTCCTCCACTCCGACTTTAAGAAGGACCTCGAAGCCTACCGCCTTGTCGAGGCGCGTGTCAAAGAGGACCCGATGACCATGGACGTCACGGTCGACGCCTCCTATGGCAAAATCAGCCTGAGCGCGGATGCCTCCGTCGCCCGCACGAAGAAGGACGGCGCTCCCATCACCTGCATCGACCGCGACGGCGCGGCGCTCTACTACGCAGATGGCGCGATCTACCTTGAAAACGGCAAGTCCTACGCTGTCGGCGGAGCATTCCCAAATTACGCCGAGCTCATGGATGAGACCGCCGAGCTCTGCCGCACGCTCACGGTAACGAAATCCGTTGACGGGCAGGAAAAGCGCTACACCTTCACCGCCGAGGGCGACGACGCGAGCACACTGATGCGTCTTCTCACCTCGGACGAGATCGCGAACGCCGCATCGCTTTCCGCGATCCGCGTGGATCTCACCGCCGAGAGCGGCGAGCTGATGGACGTAAGCTTCACGGCGGAAAACTCCGGAGATCTTCGCGTGGAGGCCGCCGCGCACTTCACCGACGCGCTCGCGCCGGTGATCCCCGACGATGTGCTCACCGCCATCCATTCGGGCAGCAATGACGACGCTTCCACGTTGACGGACAACGCGCTCCGTCTGCTGGGTGCCTGGGGCGAGCTGACCGTGGACGATCTGTCCGCCGACATTGCTCTTTCCGCCGACTGCGGCCCGATCGTGCTGAACAGCACGCTCCAGTACGACCGCAGCAGCATCGACGGCCAGAGCTACGGCAGCATCCAAAAAAACACCCTCGCCGTCTACTTCTCCGGCAGCAAGATCTGCGACGCGGATGGCAACAGTGTCGACACCGCGAGCCAGCAGCTCATCGATGCCACGTCGCTCATTGACCTCTGCTACCAGTCCATTCTGAACGGCAGCGCGGGCTGCGATAAGGTGAGCGACGGCTATCTCTACGGTCTTTCGCTCGACTCCGACGCGATGAGCGAGCTCGCCGCCGCCATCGCGCCGGATATCAAGGCACAGAATGTGACCTTCTCCTCCGGACGCATTTCCGTCCGCGTGAGCGAGCAGGGCGAGCTCCAGTCCGTCAACATCTCGTGCAGCGGCGCGCTGCACCTCATCCTCTCCGACGCTCCGGTGTCGCTCTCCGCCGTCATCACGCCGGCGGATCGTGCATTCTCGATTCCCCAGCCGGCGCTCAACGCGCTGAAACAATAGAAAAGCGGAGGGAGATTCATACTATGGGAAATCGCATCATCAGCATCAGCCGCCAGTTCGGCAGCGGCGGCCACGAAGTGGCCGTGAAAACAGCGGATCTCCTCGGCATCCGCGTCTATGAGCGCGAGCTGATCCGCCTCGCGTGCGAGTACGGCGAGCTTTCGGAAAAAACGCTCTCCCCCTCGGACGAAAAGGCGACCAACCCCTACCTCTTCCAGACCGTGCACGAGGGCAACCACCATGTGCTGCGCGGCAAGCCGACGAGCGAAGTGCTCTTCGCCCTGCAAAGCCACGAGATCCGCCGCATCGCCCGCCACGAGGAGTGTGTGTTCGTGGGGCGCTGCGCAGACTATGTGCTGCGCGGCGAAGACGTGAGGCTTCTCACCGTGTTCGTCGCCGCGCCGGACGAGCACCGCATCCAGCGCAAAATGGCGCAGGAAAAGCTCACGCGCGACCAAGCCATCCGCCTGATCCGCAAGATGGACAAGCAGCGCCGCAAGTATTACGAGAGCTACACCCACAAGACCTGGGGCGCGCCGGAGGGGTATGATCTTTACCTTGACACCGGTGCGCTGTCGACCGCTGACGCGGCGGCGGTCATTGCAGAGCGCTTCCGCAAGCTGTAAAAAATTGGGGGCCACCGAACGGTGGTCCCTTCTTTTTTGCGTCCCGAAACGGCTGCGGTTTTCCCCGCTTGACGCAGGGAAGCGAGCAAAGGGGGACATTCTCTCACGTGAGAGAATGTCCCCCTTTAAATCCCCCAAGAGAACGCAAGGGGCCTTGCCCCTTGACCCCGCCATTGGTCGCGCTGGGCTTAAAAACTGCACGCGCTGCGCAATCGGGTGCGGTGTACATGGCTTCGCCATGAGCCCCTACGATTCGTTTTCGTTTGCAACCGCGCCTTACTATCGTGAGGCGCGTGTGACGACAGCACGGCGGCAGACTGCGTGCCGAATGCGGCATTATTGCACTCGCCGCATTGATGAGTGCCTCGGTAGGCGGAAATTAGGCTGCACTGCCACGAGACTGGCAGAGCGGCAGCGGATAATAGAAGCAGAGGCAAGTCGTATAGCAGAACCAATGGCGGTGAGCGTCAGCAATACCGCCACGCAGGCAGTTGCATTCTGGAGGCAAAAAGCCCCTTCGAGCCCAAGACTGCCAATCTAAGCCTTTCTCTTGGGGTTCCAAAGGGGCCATTCTCTTTCGCGAAAGAGAATGGCCCCTTTGACTCGTGCAGCGCCTTCGGCGCTGCGATCCCCGCGGCACAAGTGCCGCAAAGTGCTTTGCATTTATGCAAAATAGATGGTAATAGGACAAATCTCTGCTTTTGTCCCCACGCGCATGTTGGGTCCGAACAGGCCGACGCCGGAGGTGACGATGTTGTGCATCTTTCCCTTTTGGAGATACCCGCAGGCATTTTCCCACATCAGCTTGATGGTGAGATTTCCCGGGAACATCTGTCCATCGTGCGTGTGGCCGCAGAGGTCTATGTCGACGCCCGCGTCCGCGAGCTCCTGTAGCTCCTTGGGCTGGTGGTCGAGGACGATGATGGGCTTATCCTTGTCCAGACCTGCCGTGATCTCATCGGGCGTCTTGCGCGTTTCGATGCCGCGGCCCGGGCGGTGCGCGTCGGGGCGGCCATAAAGGTAGAACTTTCCGTCGATGAGCGTGCCCTCGTCGCGCAAGAGCGTAATGTTCGCGTTCTTCAAAAATTCGTCCATGCGCGGGTCGCTCTCCTTCTTCTCGCTCTGGCGGAAGGTGAAGCCTGCGAGCACCGGCTCTTCGATGTCGTGGTTGCCGTAGCAGGCGTAAACGCCGTATTTCGACCGGATGCTGCGCAGCGTGGCGGCGATGGTCTCAGGGTCTTCCACCGCCTCCCACTCGTTATCGAAGATGTCTCCCGCGATGACGACGAGGTCGGCGTCCTGTTCGTTGATCCTGTCTACCATCTGCTGCATCTGCTTTTCGCCGATGTTGTAGCCAAGGTGCAGGTCGGCCACAAGCACAACCTTCATCTCGTCCATGCCCTCAACAGTCTTATCGACCGTCACGTCATACGGCGTCACGTGGATGATGCGCGCGTTGACGACGCCCCAGATGGATGCGATCAAAATGACCAGCGCGCACACACAGCCCGCGATGCGGTGCATCTGTGTCGTGACGAAAATGTGCTTGAACGGCAGCACGTACCCCAGCAGCAGCCGCAGCAGATCCGCCGCGATGACCGCGAGCAGCACATACAGCAGTACGCCGAGCCAGTAGTTGCCGATGAGCTTCATCACGCGCCGCGCCCGCCCCTCCGGCAGGAAAAACGCGATGACGATGGAGCAGGCCAGAAACGCCTGCACAGCCACGGGCAGCGCCCAGTGGCGCGCTGTGCGGAAAAACGGGAACCAGGCTTTCACCCAGCCCATCACGCGGCGCAGTAAATAGTAATTCGCCAGCAGGTACACCGGCGCAAGCAGAATCGCGATCATGTCAACGCGGGAGCATCGCTCCCCTCGCTTCCTTTCGAATCAAAAATCTTCGGTCATCATAGCACGTTTTTCTATCCATTGCAACGCATCCCCGCGGTTGACATTCCGCATGCGGCATGGTACCTTTAGAGTCGAAAAATAACATGGATCAAGGAGGACGATCCGATGAAAATGCTCGAAACCATCCACATTCTCCCCGTGCGCGCGGAGAGCGCTGCGCCCGCGCCGCTGCGCGGCAAAAAGCTCGACCAGCGCGCCGTGCTGCAAGTCGTCCGCAAGGTCGACTGGAAAAAGGCCGGCCTCATCGCCGGCGGCGTGACTGTCGTGTGCGCCGCAGCCGGCACAGCGAGCCGGTACAAATTCTATCAGGGCATCGTCGCGCGCGAGCTCAAAAAGCAGCTCGCCCCGCTGAATGACAAGCTCGACGCCCTGCAGGCTGAAAACCGCATGCTGCGCGCGGAGCTTGAAAAGAAGAATACCCCCTCCGAGGAACAAAACTGAACCAAAATTGCCCGAACAAATTCCAGTTCGGGCGATTTTTTGCTCTCCGCTGGCGCTTTCCCCCTCCGCATGGTAAAATGGGCAAAAACAGGACTGTTTTCCGCAAAAAGTCTTCATTGCTACCCACGGTTGCGCAATTGTCTACTGCAATACATGGCATTTTGCGCACACTAACGCTATGCTTTTTGCGAAAGGAGGAACCATGGCACTACCTGAAAAACTCTATGCACTGCGCAAAAAGAGCGGTCTTTCGCAGGAGCAGCTTGCAGAGGCGCTGAACGTCTCGCGTCAGGCCATCTCTAAATGGGAGAGCGGCAGCGCAATGCCTGAGAGCGACAAGCTCCTCGCGCTGAGCAATTACTTCGGCGTCTCGCTCGACTACCTTCTAAAAGACGGTGCGCCGAATGCCGCGACCGCCGAAGCGCAGGATGAGCACCGGACGATGCGGCTTTTGAGCCTCATTCTCTGCTTCGGCGGCGCGGCCGCGCTGATCGTCTATGGCGTTTTGTCGATCCTTGTCCCGTCCGTTCCCGCGCAGATCAGCGGATCGTCGATGATCCGCATCGACGGCAGTGGCATTTTTCTGCTGCTCTGCGTCGCGGCCATCGCCGCGGGCGCGGCGCTGCTGCTCAAAAGCACAAAACACAAATAAGGAGGTCTCTCCATGAAAGCTCTGTCCTGTACCTTCGCCGCGCTGGCGATCCTGCTCTCCGATGTGATGTGCGCCGCCGTCGCATTCAACTACTGCGACATGCTCTGGGGCATCCGCTACGCTTCCTACAGCGCACCGGCGAGCACCGCGTTTCTGCTCGTCATCCCCTACGCCGCCGCCATCGCGGTCTGCACCGCGCTCGCGGTCATCTTTTGGCGAAAAAGCGCAAAATGCTGAAAAAGAACCACCGTATGGCGAGCCATACGGTGGTTTCTCCTTTACTTTCTCACAAACAGGATGCCGAGCGTGTTCGGGCCGCAGTGGCACGAGACGGTGCAGCCCGCCTGCGTCTCTTCGACGGTCTCAAACGATCCGTACTGTGCCGCTTCCTCCTTCGCCGCGGCCACGACGTTCGCGTCCGCCGCCGCGTGGGTGATGAACGCGAGCTCCGGCGCGATGTCCTCGCGCCCGTCAAGGCGCTCTTTTACATACTGGCGGATGCACTTTTCAAACGAGCCGCGGTACTTCTTGCACACGGCCATCTTGCCGTTTCGCACCTCGATGCAGGGCTTCAGGTGCAGAAGATTCGCGCCCAGCGCGGCCACAGCCGAGCAGCGGCCGCCCTTTCGCATGTAGTCGAGGCGCTCGATCAAAAAGCTCGCCTCGACCTTCGGCGCGAGCGCGCGCACGCGCTCGGCGATCTCCGCGCCGGAAAGGCCCTGCTCGGCGAGCTTCGCCGCCGCGACGACCAGGAGGCCCTGGCCGGTACTCAGATTCTCCGAATCGACCACAAAGACGTTCGCATACTCCTGCGCCGCGGCGCAGGCATTCTGATAGCAGCAGGAGAAATTCGCGCCGATGGTGATCTGCACCACCGCGTCATACTCGTTTGCGTAGCGCGCGAACATCTCGCCGTACTCGTACTGGCTGACCGCCGACGTGCTGCAAAGGTCTCCGCCGCCGTCCACGTGGGCAAAAATGTCGGCAGGCGTGATGTCCACACCATCGTGGAAGTCCTTGCCGTCCATGATGACGCACAGCGGCGTGACAGCGATATCATAGCGCTCGAGCAGCGCGGGCGACAGGTCGCACGTGCTGTCGGAAATAATCTTCACTCGCATCGTTCGTTTCTTCCTTCCTGAAAGATAAAAACCTCATCTGCGGGCATCCCCGCCGGAACTTACAACATCAGATTTTATATTTTTACCGCAAGCAGATGAACTCTTTCTCAACGCAACATCAACTTCTGTTGATATTTCTCCCACCCGTTCCGCAAAAAAGGCCCCCGAAGGTTTTCTTCGGGGGCTCTCCTGTTTGCTTTTATCGCTTACTTGCTCAGGCAGCGATAGAGGAAAGTGACGATCTGACCGCGCGTGCAGTCGCCCGCGGGGTCGAAAGTCGTCGCGCTCGCGCCGGTGGTCACACCGTTTTCCACGGCCCACAAGACGGCGTTTGCGTAGTAGGCGTCCGCCTTGACATCGGTGAACGGATTCTCTGCCTTGCTCTCAGGGCTGTTCTGCATGCGGTACAGGAACGTCACGATCTGGCTGCGCGAGCAGGTCGCGTCGGGCGCGAACAGCGTGTCGCTCATGCCGGAGGTGATCTTGTTCTCGACAGCCCACAAAACGGCCTTATAGTAGTAGCTGTCCGCCTTCACGTCGGTGAAGGTCATCTCGCTTGCGGTCGGCTCGGGGCTGCCGGCGGCGCGCCACAGGAACGTGACGGCCTGCGCGCGGGTGCAGGAGTCGTTGGGGGCGAAGGTCGTCTCGGTCTTACCGGAGGTGACCTTCTTATCCACGGCCCAGTTCACAGCGTCCACATAGTAGGCGCCTTCCTTGACATCGGTGAACACGCTCGGCTGGAGCGCTTCATCCTTCGTGATGTACTCGACGAGCTCAACGCCAAGCTTGTGGGCCTTTTCAGCCATGGTCTTGCCGTTCTCGGTGGCAAGGGCGCGGGCATCATCCGCCTTGGCGAGCTGGTCGGTCGTGACGAAGTCCTTGTAGAGCTCCTGCTGGAGGGCGGCGAGTTTGTCGGCGACGTAGGCCTTGGCCTCGGCCTTCAGGGGCTTGCCGGTGATCTTGTCGGCGTTGGCGATGTAACCGCCGAGACCCTCAAACGTGAAGTAATAGGAATCCTTCCAGTTGCTCGGATACGCCTTGAAGCCGGAAACGCGCTGCCAGTTGCCCTCGGCATCCTGCGCCCAACTCGTGCCGTAGGTGCAGAAGGTGTCGGGCTTTTCAGTCGTAAACTTCGCGGACGCGGTGCTGACCTGATAACCCTTGTACATGCCGTCGATCAGCATGGGATAGTACGGGACAAACACGTTGTAGGACATGTTGCCGACGCCGACCCAGCCCACGGTCGCGGTCTCGACCGGACGATCCTTGAAGAGCTGGAAGATCTCGATCTCCTGGTTGCTGGCCTTGCCGATGGAGGAAAGCTTGTAGTAGCCGAACACATCGTCCTTGTCGAGCTTGCGGTCGGCCTTGATGTTGGTGTAGAGCGCGACAAGCTTGTCGCTCGCGTCAAGGTTGGAGATGGTGAACTTCGTGTTGTCAGCCACGAGCGCGTCGCTGTCGTACTTGTAAGTAGCGTTCAGGTAGTTCAGGCCGTCGATCATGCGCTGGTCCATCTTCTCGCTGATGCGGGCGTAAGACGCGCGGAAGTCGATGATGTTCTTCGCCTCGTCGCCGACGAACGTTCCGGCCTTCTTCGCCACCGCGATCAGGTCCTTGGAGGCGATGACGTTCTCATCGTCCAGATCGACACGGCCGATGACGGCCATGTTGGGCTCAAGGAAGATCATGTTGTCGTTGAGCTTGATGGCGACATACTGCGTGCCGCTGCAATTTTCAACGTACCAGACCTCGTCCTTATCGCAGACGAACACGCCGGAGGCGTACACGCAGCCGTAATTCTCGTAGATGTCGAGCAGCAGCTTCACACCCTCGCGCGCGGAAGAGGCCTCGGCCAGGATGATGGTCGGGATATCGGTCTCTTCAATGCCGATGCGCTCGCTCTTGTTCGCTTCCGCCCATTCGGCGTCGCGGTACGGGTCGGCTTCCGTCACCTTTTCGTTGCCGTAGAGCGTTTCGGTCGCGGAGACGGACACGCCCTTTTCGTTCGTGCCGAACTCGGTGTAGGAGTAGTGGTCGGCCTTTTCGCCGCACTCGGGGCAGATGCCGTCATAGTAGATATCGTTCGTAAAATAGGTGAAACGGTAGCTGTCGTGGGTGAAATCCCACTCGAACGGTCCGTATTCCGGGCAGCCGACGTAGTGGTCGCCCTGCTTCCACTTGCCGCTCTCGCTGATGAACCAGAGCTTGTTGTAGTCAGAGCCGTAGTCCTCCGTGCGGGCGACGAAGGGCGTGCCTTCTTCGACGAGGTCGCCGCCGACGTAGATCGTCGTGCAGGCGGAGGCGCTGATGGTCGTCGCGGCAAAGGCCGCGGCCGTCACCAGACAGGTGCAGAGAAACTTTTTGAGTACGCTTCCTTTCATGTGTTGTTTCCTCCTAAAATTTTCAGTGTTCGAACGAATGCCGCTTTGTCTGCAAAGTCGATGTATTCCCCCGTTCACTTTATCGCGCTACCGTAATATAGCACTTTATTTTGCGTTCCGCAAGAGGCAGATCTGCAAAAACACCGCTTCAGTCTCTCATTTCGTCACACTTGCACAAAGCAAGCCATATTATTCGACGCGATTTATTATAATATAGCATAGCGTCTGTTATTCCGCTACCATCAAAAGGGCGAAAGCCATTGCACATTTTTGGTCAAATCGTTCACCGGTGGTGAACAGCAAAAGCTCCGCAACAGAAGTTGCGGAGCTTTTGCATATTTCCTTTTATTCCGCCGCGATGCGCCAGAGCTCGGCCTGCTCGCGGATGGCGGTGAAGCGGCAGTAGACGCCGTTTTGCTTCACCAGCTCGTCATGCGTGCCGGACTCCGCGATGCGTCCGTCCTCCACCACAAGGATCCGGTCGGCACTGCGGATCGTCGCCAGGCAGTGGGTGATCGTGATGATCGTCTTGCCGCGCGTCAGCTCGGAGATCGCCTGCTGGATGGGGTGCTCGTTTTCGGGGTCGATGCTCGCCGCCACCTCGTCGAGGATGATAATGGGCGCATTTTTCAGGATCGCGCGTGCGATGGAGATGCGCTGCTTTTCGCCGCCGGAGAGCGTGCCGCCGCCATCGCCGACGACGGTGTCATAGCCGTTCGGCAGCGCCATGATGAAATCGTGGCAGCGCGCCTTTTTCGCCGCCGCGATCATCTCGTCCTCCGTCGCGTCGGGCTTGCCGAAGAGGATGTTTGCACGGATCGTGTCGTTGAAGAGGTAGACGTTCTGGAAGACCATCGAGATGTTCGAGAGCAAACTGTCGCAGGTAAATTCGCGCAGGTTGTGTCCGCCGACGAAGATACTCCCGCCCTACGGGTCGTAAAAGCGCGCGAGCAGACTGCAAATGGTCGTCTTGCCGCTGCCTGAGGGGCCGACGATGGCGGTCGAGGTCTTCTCGGGGATCGTGAACGACACGTCCTTGAGGACCTTTCTCGTATCGTACCGCATTGTTGTCGATGGTGAAAAGGTTGGCGGTGTAGTCATTAAAGTTTCGGGTGAAAATGGCGATTTAGAGCTATTGTTTGTATCTCCATCTGTTCACAGCAAGGGAATCGGATATGCCGCATGGTGCGAGGTTGAAAGGCTGCATCCGGAGATAAAAGTATGGGAGACTGTGACACCGTATTTTGAACAGCGCAATATCCATTTCTATGTGAATCGTTGTGGCTTCCATATTGTAGAGTTTTTCAATAAGTATCATCCAGACCCCAATGACCCCGAAATGCGTACAGAAGAACTTGATGAACAGTTTCCGTCCGGGATGTTTAGATTTGAAAAAAATATATAAATACAAAAAATATGCCAACCCTAAATGCAACGCATCCAGCGCCATGTGCTCTGTAAATACATGGTGCTGGGTGCTTTCTGTAATTTTTATCGACTTTCATCTCCGCCGCTTGACTTTGGCCTAACGGAGATTCTTTTATGGTTAAAGTATCCTTGACAAATCTCGTCTCAGAGGAAGATACTCCAAAAGGCCGCCAAGGACAAGGGGTTATACCGACACGATTTTCTTCGTGGATGACGGTATCACGGGTACGACGATGAAGCGTCCCGGCTTTCAGAAAATGTTGACCGCTATCGAGGCGGGGTATATCTCGGCGGTGTTCGTCAAAGACCTTTCCCGGCTGGGGCGCAACTACATTGAGGTCGGCAAGCTGACCGAAGAATTTTTCCCGCTCCACGATATACGGCTGGTGGCCGTTTCCGACGGCGTGGACAGCGACGAGGGTGAGGACGATTTTACTCCGTTCAAAAACATTATGAACGAGTATTACGCCAAGGACATTTCCAAAAAGCGCCGGATCGTGAACAAGATGAAAGGAAATGCGGGTGTTCCGCTTTCTCCGCCGCCTTACGGTTATATCAAAAACCCAGACGATCCCCGCTTTTGGGTAGTAGAGCCGGAGGCCGCCGAGGTGGTGCGCCGGATCTACCGCATGGCGCTGGAGG
>ERZ773146.692-NODE-692-length-24929-cov-8.077953_pt1 | contig 24929 bp, 25 predicted proteins | sample MGYA00580847_ERZ773146 | MGnify/ENA primary metagenome ERZ773146 (study PRJEB29015, sample SAMEA2737830) | human gut metagenome | biome: human gut; feature: human-associated habitat; material: faeces | place: China | collected 2012 ...
GATGCAGTTAGGCTCGGATTTTGCGAAAACCAGATGTGGGGGTGATGAACGAAACGAATATCCTATATGTACTTTGAAAAAATAATATCTGAATCATGCTTACGACCAACTCGATGAACAAAGCATGCCAGTGCTTCGAGGTGCATGGAATATTCAGCTCTCTTTAGCAGGGATACCTGATAAGGCAGATCTGCTCACGTTCAGTGATGTACGTGAGGAAGACGGAAACCGTCAACAACAAACATGTATCGCAGAGTTGCTCGCGCCAAATGGTACGGAGCTTTCGGACGCAACAATAGACGCTCGCTGTGTGAGAATAACCCTAAGGGATGCTGGCTTGGCCGCTGGCACAATAGAGGGATTGCCAATAATGCGTTTTGCCTTGAATCGAAGAAATTCGAGTATAACGAAAGTGGCCGGTAATAGTAGCCGAATGGCAATTTTTACAATCTGAATGGACGGTGAAGTTGCAGGTAATCAGTCCTGTACAGGTTTTGGCGAAAGCCGGGGCGAGAAGTTAATGATCGACGGATTTTTGGCTCAGACTCGTCTCCCTGTTGACCGAATGTTGGTGAAGGACAGCAATGTATGGCGAAGGCCAGGTCGTAAGTATGATTCAGGTATTATTTGCGAGTCATCACACTGTAGAAGCCCTTTGACAATTAAATATTTGAATAATCTCTATGGTCAACTCGATGAACAAAGCATGCCAGTGCTTCGAGGCGCATGGTACCTCTGGCCTTTAATACAAGAATACCTGTAAGATAAGGTCACACGAAAACAGTGATGTTTAGTGGAAGGCGGAACCGCCAACGGGAACATGTGTCGCAGAACTGTCTGCATTGAAAGGTTTGGATCTTCCGGGTGCAACAATAGACGCTCGCTGTGCGAGAATAACCCTAAGGGATGCCAGCTTGGCCGCTGGTACGACAGAGGGATTGCCTCTAATGCATCTTGCCTTGAATCAGAGAAATCTGAGTATAACGGAAGCGTCCAGAAAGAGTAGCCGAATGGCAATTCTACAATCAAATTCTGAATGGCTGGTGAATTTGCAGGTAACCATTCCTGTACAGGGTTTGGCGAAAGCTGGGGCAAGAAGTCTATGATCGACGGGTTGTAGGCTCAGACTTGTCTCCCTGTTGACCGAATATCAATGGAGGACAGCAATGTACGGCGAAGGCCGGGCCATAGGGATTATTCAAGTATTTAATTGAATAGAAGGTATTACTGTCAATGGAGGTGCAATCAAATGAAAAAGCGGTGTACTAACAGTGCGTGCCGTAAGATTTTTACTGCAGATTCTGTCTGCCCTTATTGCGGCAAAGAGTATCCTCGTATTCCCTCCATTGATCATGAGGTTTATCTCATTAATGTCGGCAAGAGCAAATTTCGTGTAGCTGAGGCGTTTCGTTCCTTAGATAAGAGCACTTCACTGCTTGAGGCTGGAAAAAAACTTAGCAACTGTCCTTGTGTCATTGGCAAAGGGATGACCCGAGAAGACGCCATGCTGTGGTGTAGAGTATTGGGTGAGGCTGGTGCGTTCGCAAAGATACGCTAACGGGTATAATCCACTTTTTTGCTTGTATAGGGAGGATGGGCTTTATGACAAGAGAAGAAAAGTGTATGCATGACGCAGGTGCTTGGAACTGTGAACAAAGATCCCCACACCATGTTTATTCTGTGGGAAAACACACAGAAGTTGTCGTGCGATATTGTATTGACCACGGAGCAAGCACTGAATTAATTAAAGCTGCATGGCTTCACGATGCGGGCAAAATGAAAACAAAAAGTTTTGACGGAAAGTGTGATCATTTTAAAAACCATCCTGAGGTGTCTGCCCAAATTGCAGAAAAATTAGGTGAGAGCGATTATGTGATAAGGTTGGTGAGATTCCATGATGCGGCTCTTGGACGTTCGGATGTAACAATACAAGAACTGGCATCATACGGACGCAAGTGGTGCGATGATCTTGCCATTTTGTTAATGGGTGATTTGGCAGGGCAGCATCCAACATATCAAATGGGTGAAAAGCTACAGCAACGAGGCATATTTCTTTCAGCACTGTATCGAGCTCTGGAAGAATGTGAGTGTACTGAATAATTCTTTTCCACATTTATGAGACACTGGGTTCCCAAAAGCACAAAATGAAACTTAAACCTGCCGTCATGGACAGCCGGGCTAAATAATATACTCTGGTTTCGAGACAAACTCTCAGCACCAAAGCTTTTTACATCGTTTAAATTGCCGCTTTCATACTACTAGTCTCGATGACAAGGCACACCGGCAAAAAGGAGAAGTGAAATACTCGGAACCGAAATTGAGCTTATAATTAAACAATTCAATATCAATCCAACTTTATTAGGACTTCAGACTTAACTCTGAGGTCCTCTTTTTTTGGAGAAAACAACTCAGGTTGCGTAATAAGAGACAGAACAGCACGAAAGGAGTCGCTTCAATGTCTACTATCACCAAAACCTGGACTGAGGACAAGATTCGCTCCATCATCCGCAAGCTGGATGAGAAAACCGGACTCAACGGAGCTGCGTTGCCCATCGCTTTCAACAGTTATGGGTGGTTCCTCGGGCACTACCGTTATGTTGAGCCTAAAGCGTTCGGGTTCAACCGTAAGTTTTTCAACGACTCGACCACCGGGGAATCCTAGGTGATCGATGTTATCCGGCATGAGTACGCCCACTACTATGTTGATGTCGCTCATCTTGAAAGATACATTGGCCACTCCCGTCGAGAGACATCCCATGGGGATGACTGGAAGTGGGCTTGCAAGATGGTCGGTGCCGATCCCACCCGCTGCCACAACAATTCGGACTCCATCAGCAAAAAGTGGTCCCTTACTGACGCGATTGCCGCATATAACGCTGATGATGTGGTCGAATTCGACGTGCTTGCCTATCTGAATAAGTGGCATCAGGCGCCGGGCGATTCTGAGACTGCCTCCAAGACTCTCACCCGTATCAAAGAACGCAACCCTTATGCCTACTATGAAATCGGCGATGAGATCCTCCATCCCAAGAGAGGATTCGGAATCGTTGAGGATGCCATCCCCCACGACTACTGGACGCAGAAAATCTATGTCCGCTTCGAGGACAAGAGCGATGGTGTGTTTGACGCTAATGACATCTGCAAAATCGTCGACGGGGTGGCTATCCCTTATAAGACGAAGCGTCGGTGAACAGACTCTGTGGTCGAGAAAAGACGAGATATATTCTCATATCTCGACCACAGAAATCAAAAAAGAATTGAAAAAGTGGAGATTCCCCAAACGCTCCCGTATACAGGGACAGAAAGCAAACACAAACCCACCAAAATACTAAAAGCGAAAGGATGTACGAAAATGAACAAGTACGAATTCAACGCAACCAACCTTATTGCAGAGACCTTTGAGGAGCGCGGCGTCAAGTTCGACGTTGTCAGTCATCATGGCATCGAACAGCTGCTGGCAGGTTTTTCCGTCGACTGCGGGCCCAACGTGATCATGAGGTTCATCAGCCGCGATAATGACAACGACGTTGCGGCAGGCATCTTCGGTCTGATCACCAACACTCCCACGGAGAAGAGAGCCCGTGTTATGGAAGCCTGCAATGTACTCAACCACAAGATCCGCTACATGAAGTTCTATCTTGATACGGATGGTGACATCAATGTTGAGTATGACTTCCCCATGCACAGCCCCGATAACGGCATTGGCGAGATGGCTTTCGAGATTTTCGCTCGCATGATGCATATCCTCAAATCCGAGTACAGCATCTTCATGAAGGCACTCTACTCTGAGGAGGAGCTTGATATCCGGGGGCATAGCATTCCTGCTGAGCTGATGCAGCGGCTTCAGGAACTCCGCAAGATGATGGAAGCCCAGATGACTGCCGCTGGCGTTTCCGATGATGAGGAATCCGATGGTGAATCCGATGATGTCAAACTGGATCTTGATAATCTTGAGTTGGTGAGTTCTTCTGACGACATTGCCTGCTAAATTTGCAATCTCCTCCCACCTGAATGAGAGCCGGATGGCAACCGGCCGAAACTGCAGTAGCAATCAACGCTGCTGTAGTCGTGGGAAGCCACAAAATATTACAAAAGGAGATAAAAGTTATGATGAACTATCCCATTGACGGCGCCCTCGCCGCCGCCGAAAGTGCCTTTGAGATCGACCTGCTCAACAAGGTAATCGGCACGACTTATCCTCAGGCCGCTGTGTACGGCACGAACACTCTCGGACAGGTTCTCCAGGAATATGCCGTTGATATCGGGGTTAATCCGCACGACAGCAAGATTCTCTTCGAGAACAAGCGCACCGGAGCATCTACCAGCGACACCAATGAAACGGTAGGAGGACTTGATCTGCAGGAGGGTGATGTCCTGGCAATCAGCGACAATGCCGGCGTAGCGTAAATGCAAGGGGGCTGACATGATGGTGACAATATGCATCCTTGTCGGTTTGGGATTGATTGCCTGTGGAGTCATCATCGCTTGCATTACGAAAAGGGGACGCAAAGGAAAAACTGCCAACGCACCTCCGCCGCTCCCGCCTCGGGTCAATGTAGGCATACCCTCACCAACAGTCAGCCATGCTCGAACCAGAACAAGCAAATCTTCCGTTGCAAGGGCGCTGCCGCCCCGTCGTTCTTCCGCGTCGGCAATCGCCAATGCAGCCCGAAGGACGGCAGGGGCTGGTTATGGGCCACGGGGTGTGACGCCGGGCCACTTCCCATGCTGCCCCTTCGATAAGCTGCGGAACATCCCCGGTGAACGGCAGGTGATCTTCTGGGACAGCGGAGAAAACTGTTACCGCTGCTCCAGAGGTCACCGGTTCAAGAGCAATGGGAAGCTGCTATGACAGCCCAGAAAGGAAGGATGATCTAATATGAACAAAGTCATTTATAACGCTTTGAAACTCTCGGAATATCGCCCTTTGTTCCATGCCCTGCGCGTACTGATTATCGGTGCTGGTGCCGTAGGAAGTTACGAGACAGAGTTCTGTGCCAAAATGGGGCTTTCCCCTGACGAAGTGGATTTTGACCGATTAACTCTTGAAAATGCTGCAAAACATAGCTGCTTGGTTCGTACGCCCGATGATGCAGGACGAAACAAGGCTGAATGTGTCGCAGAGCGTGTGCAGCCTCTTTTGGACGAAGGATGCACGTCAAACGGCATTGATGGAGATCTTTGCTCGCTTGGACCAGAAGCGTTCGCTGACTATAAATATGTAATTGCAGCTGTTGATAATTTCGACGCCAAGATACTTCTGAACGAACTGATTCGCCAGATTCCTGAAGGCCGACGTCCTATCGTGCTTATGTCAGGAACATACGATGAAATGGCTCAAAGCGTGATCCTTGACAATACCGAATTTTGCCTTCGCTGTTTGATTGACGAAAGTTGGATGAAGGACAGCAGTATCAGAACGTCATGCACAGGACCACAAATCAGGCAGTACAACGGTGTTAGTGAAGTAGTTCGCACCACTAACCGGGCTAGTTCGATGGCAGCTTATCTGAGTACTGAACAACTCAGAGGAAGCGTTCTTGGTTTTGATGATGTTATGAATCGCAGACTAACCTATACAGCTTATCCCCATCTGGAATTGAGTTCCTCTCATCCCTTGCGGAAACGTAATTGTCCTGGATGTGCAATCCATCCGCCCGCAAAGATTGAGTGGCTGCATGGCAGTGTCATGAATGTTACACTGAAAGAGGCGATGGAGCAGATCGCCGTAAACCTTGGTACGACGGATTTTGAGATGTCCGTTCATCGCCTGAATTACAGGAAGATCGTCCACGCTGGCTTTATTGTGGAGGATGTCTGCCGTTCGTGCGGAGCGCCTATTCAGGTGATGCAGCATGAGGGCCGGGTCTTTCTTGACGATCTTCTGTGCGATAAGTGTAGCACCCACGGGAAACGCGCTCATAACAGTGCAACTTTCTCTCATGGCGAAATCTTGCATGCTTTTGACCTCGGTTGCAGTGAAGAAATCCAGAACATGACACTGTACGACCTGGGGTATCCGCTTGGCGCTCATATCGAGGTGATTCAGCGTAACGGAGCTCTTGACTTTTTGGATACCGAGAAGATCACTAGGACAGTCTTTGCGCTTGATGAGGATCACCTGAAAATGCACGAAATCCATAAGCTCTAAAAGGAGGTTCAACATGAGTTACTCAACCAACTATACCGATGAATACGGTCATACGAGAGAAGTTTCCATCACCGAGGAAGACTCTGCCGAGGCTTTGAAGAACGATTACCAGGAAATCGTCCGGAAATACAACCCCAAGTATGTAACGATTCAGAGGGTTCAGGCGAAAACCGGCGAGGCGATGCACCTCAAGGTGACGGTTAAGGCACCTTCGCATTACCTCACCACAAACGAGGACTCTACGCCTAAAGCCTGTGAATCTATGACAGCGGATATCATTTGCTATCCCGGTTATCCGCTGAAATCCGTATCGGCCTCGTATGCCTCGGATCATTATCTTGCGAGTCCTAATGTTTTTCGCTCCGGGAGCGCCTGCATTGACACCTGGATTCCCTTCACGAGTTCCCTGACTACAGTCGTGGACAAGCTCGTGCGCGATATGATTCACGATCCCGGTGTGACTCGATATGAAAGCATGGCAAATAGCAGCGTGGCACAGTGGCATAAGGATGGTGTTGCTGCCAAACGTTTCCCCACGATTCATCCCAAACTGCTTTATGCCTCTGAACTGACAGCCCTTCCGCCTCGCAAGGTGACAGCCAAGCCTGTGACCGCACCTCCGCCCCTTCCCGGCAGACACCACTGAGAGGAGATGAAGTATTGTGACCAATTATACCCCTATGCCTACCAGGCGTCCTTCGGAGCCCAAAACTTATCCGGTATGCAGCCTTAAAAAAGCTCTGGACATCATCAAAAGCAAGTGCGGTGATGTTTATGTCAAGGAAAGGCATGGCAAAGGACGCAACAAGGTTATCATCCTTCCCGAACCCGAACAGGAGCTTAACTCGATCATTTCGTATGGGAGACGGTCCCCGATGAATGTCTATGAGCAGAAACTCTACGGGATGGGGCATTTCTTGGTCGATGATGATGGTAATGTAATCACAATTATCAGTCATATCATTGAAATTCAAACTATGAATCGCAACCCAGTCGGTGCATCAAACCTTGGCCCCAACGGTGAATACAATCCGGGACTCGATTTTCTCGAATATCATCGTTTGGAGTTTCTGAGAAATGAAGCCAAATTCAACACGGATGCCTTCGGCTACCAGGTTGATCCTTTTCTCAAGCTCTGCGGCCCCTCGGAGTTCGTTTTGGAAGGGCATACTCACCCCGATCTCGGTGTGTTTTACAGCGGTACTGACAAGGTGAGTGGCGCTGCACGCGCGGCATCGTCTCCCGTCTGTATCTTCGTGTGTGACCCGATTCGGAAGAAGATGCTGGGTAGCATCGGGAAGGACTTTGCCGAGGCAGAAATCATTGTGTTTTCGCGTGGCACGGCTCCTCAGGAAGATCTTAGCGAAGACAAGCGCCTGATTCCTCCTACCGATGAAATCGTTCGTCTTGCCAGTCAGTGCCTTCGTACACGCGGTTATGCTGGAGATATTAGACTGCGCACCCGTATTGATGGTAGAGGCTGCTTGAAAATCAAGCTGGTGATTCCCAAGGGCAGAAGGGAGTGAATCATAATGGCGAAGATACCGGAGAAGCTGGGTTCTGAATACTATAGAGGATTCCTCACTCGTCAGGGGCAGGCGTTCTATGACCGCATCAATGCCCAGCTTCTCCGGGGGAATTACTCAGGTAAGACGACATTCTCCATAAGTAATCCCGAAACATCTGCATCTGATTGCTTTGCAGCCTACAAAGCGATCAGAGACGATCACCCGGAATTCTTCTATCTGGGATTTCAGAGTGAATTCACCCGTAGAGGTCGGACCGGCACTCTGGAGTACCCAATCCTGTATGCCCCTGAAATCATTGATAGAATCCGGCAGCAGGTGCGGAAGAGTATTTATCGCACCGTTCGTGGAACTGCTCATCTGCATATGATTGACCGTGAGATTCTCGTGTATGAGCGTATTTCAAAGAAGCTCGCATATTCCAATCATAGCGATGTTCGGGATCACAATATTGTGGGCCCTGTGCTTCTTTCATCGGGTGTATGCGAAGGGCATAATGCATTGTTGCTGTTGTGCTTCAGGCGAATCGGCATTCCCTGTATCAAGGTTTATGGCAGAACCAAAACGGATGGCTGGCATTGCTGGACGATTGCGTGGATCAACGGCATTCCCGTTCACTGTGATGTCACCTGGGACGGAACTGAGGAAGGACTTGTACGCTTCGATTACCTGAACCTGTCAGATAATCAGATTTCAGGCGATCATTACGACTTCAAATGCGCCCGCGTTCCCGAATGCACATCGGAAACACTGAGCTACTATAACTATCGTGGTCTGTGCGTTCATTCCTTTAACGATCTTAAGACGCGGCTCAAAAAGGATTCGCAGAGGGGCATATCGCCGATACTAATCCACTTTAGTTACCGTCCCGCGTCTGGAGATTGCCTGAAAGAAGCTCAAAGGGCCTTCTCAGAAGAACGGATAAGTGGAAATCATCGGCTCTATTATCATCCAACTCTGAAAAACCTGGCCGTAAAATAGATATCATAAGTACAAGGAGATGAGACTATGTACCAATCAATCATCAGAGATCCGGGCGGAAACGGCTTAATCCGAATTCAGCCGGCTGTTTGCGGACAATACTCCGCAATTGTCAACGGGAGTATTCTGATTGTCCCTCCCGGAACCATTGCGTTCGTTGCTATCAATGGTACGCTTTCGCGTCCCTACGGTCCTGGCAGATATGAAATCTTCACAGGCGTTGACCCCTTCTTCGTAAGACTCCGTAACATCCTGACTCGTGGAGATACCGGAACCACTGTGTCGGTATTCTTCGTGTCGACGGAAAGATCAAAGTTTGTCAAGCTCGGCACAGGGGAGTTTCCTTTCCGAGAGCATCGCTTCCGTCTCACAATGAAAGCGCTGGCATCTTGCAACCTTTCCTTCTCAATCTCCGATCCTCTGAAGGTACTCACAAAACTGGTCGGAAGCTATAGCTCCGCGTTTTCGGATGAGGATATTGATCCGTGTATGGAACAGATGGTCCTTGCCCCCATTAGGGAAGCCATCTCCAGGGAGATCAGTAAGCTGGAAATCCCGGAGTTTAACAGCCAGCTTTCCCATATTGGAAACATGGCAACGACTGCAATTCGGTCTGGCATGTCTGAGTACGGTATCAAGCTGGAGCGATTTGACCTTGTGGCCATCAATGTTCCCAATTCAGAGATGCAGAGACTTTATAGCCTGGAGCAGGAGTATGCCGGCGGGAAAACCAGAACCGACCTCGAACTGGATAACCTACAAAGAGTATGGAACGGTAACGTCAATAACCGCACTCTTGGTGAAATGATGACGGGAATTCCTTCTCGAGGGCAGGCTCCTACTGGTGGCGCTGCATGTAATTCCAACGGGAACTCTGGCGGAATGGCTCCCATGATGATGCAGATGATGATGCTCTCACAGATGCTTCCGGCGCTGCGGGAACCGCTGACCGAAATGACTCGGCACACGGATATGTTTGGCGGTGCATCGTCTGACGCCCAGGGAAACACCTCGTCTGCGGAATCGCCTCCGCCCATGCCCGATCGGTACAAGCGCTGCCCATCGTGTAACGGAAGCGTGATGCGCGGCAATAGCGTTTGCCCCATCTGCGGTTATAGATTTTAAGTGAAAGGAATGACAAAAATGACACGCAAAAACTACTCTCTGATCCCCGTCCTTGCAGCTATCGTTTTGATCCCACAGGCTCTATTCTGGTGGCTTGCTCCAGCGGCAGCAGCCGCTCGTCTCGCAGTGTACATTGGCGGCACACTTCTCACTGTTGGAATCCCTGTGGCATACCTCGTAACGTACTGGAACAGCAACCTTCGCAAAGCAGCTGGCCTCTCAGTCGTTTGTTGCATCCTCGAAACCGCTGTGATTGCTATCTCCGTCTTGCTTTTGGGAATTGATGTATCTGTAAGGTCGGCGGTCTTCGCCTTCATAATCACATCGCTGGTTTGCCTGATTGCTTTGATCCCCTTGATCAACGCTGCGCTGAAGCAGCAGAGACAGGGCATCTATTCTGCTTCCCTTCCTGTGGAACCGAGCAATCAGCCGGTTTGTGACGATCAGGATCACAGCGGTCACGCAACTGGTATCCAGCCTCATAATCACATTCCTGCGCGTATGCCGCACCAGGCTACAGCCGGCAAGCCTTTGCCTCCCAGAAATCGATAAGCGTATCATACCGTTAGAAAGGTGGTGATTCTATGGATCGCGTCTGCAGTCGATGTGGCTGCTCCAGCTTTCACTACAATCGTAGATGGATGACAATGGCGTGCGACTCGTGTGGAACTCCAGCGTATGATCCGCAGCAAGATCAACAACTCATGCAGTATGACAGGACATATTCTCAAGCCATGAGTCACCTTGCTGCCGGCAACTGGGAACAAACCATCGCCCTTCTGAGTCCGTTAATGAGCCAGTACCCCACAGAAAAGAAACTGTATCTCGCTGTCTTACGGGCAGCGACTCAGGACTTCGGGGACATAGACATGGATAATACCGCCAAGAGAACCATCGCCTCTGAAGCGTGGGACAAACTGGTAAGACTCAATGGCGTAACCGGTGAAATGATCAGATACAGCAGCCGGCGCTATGAGAAACACAGAGAGGAACTCAACAAACAAAGGGCAAGAATCCTCGCATGGATCTTTGCCGCCGCGTTCTGTGCTATCATTGCCGGGATACTTTTGGGCGCAGAGAGCTATTTTGTTGCGGTACTTTGTATAGGTGGTCTAGTTGGCTGCCTGTACAAGGTGTTCAGCTCGCGTCCCGTCAAGGTGATTAAACAGCTTATGAGTGCCGTGCCGAACTATCGACACAATCCGTTTATATAGGAGGACCCAAATGAAGAAGTTTTTTGATGGAGGAGAATACTTTGTCCTGACTTCCTATCGCATCAAGACAGTCCCTATCGCAGAGGACAATGAAGTCGGCTTAACGCTTGCAAAAACGATTTGTGAAGATGCATGCTATCTATCCTCTGCGGGAAATGGGCAAACGGCAATTGAGATTCTCCGAATCGCGGGAAGAAAAGCAGGCAGCCGTATTCATCATTTACTTACGCTCAGAACCCATGACAGTTCTGAACATGATTGTGTTGTTCGCCAGGAAGCGCTCGAAAAAGGCATCCTTTCACTTCTTCATCAGTCTGGTTTTACAGCGGAAGAAGTATCCTTTGAGAAATACAGAAAGCATATTTCCGAGATGGATACAGACTCGGTCTGGGCATTAATGAAGCAGGATATACAGGAATACGGCGTACAGGAAACATATAAATCGCCGTCTGTGGTCGAAAGTGTTGACTGGAAGCGGATCTACTCCGTTTTGGACGGCTCCGGCTGTGGTTTATGTATTCAGATTATTCCTGCGCTGTTGTCTGATGACGAACGTCGGCTGATTGCAAAAAACACTGCTCATTGTTCACAAGCAGTGGATGGCGTAGTGCCAAATATGCGTGACAGCCTCGCTGCGGCGTCGGCAGATCGATGGAAATACTATGCACAGAAAGTCGCAAATCCTTTCGCCGAAGTAAACCTTATCGTTATAGGGACGGTAACCAGCGCTGCACTGGTTACCGCCAGAATAAAGCAGTCCGTTCACGGGACGGCCTTTCGGCCTATTGCTGTTTCAGCGTATCAGAAGTATAGCATTTATAACCAACCTTGGAAAATCTCTCACGATCTTAAGAAGTCGGATGCGGCAAGGCTATGCAAATGGACATCGGATGAGATTTCACAAATCTTTCAGCTGCCGATGCAAGGCAGCTACTTCATCGGCATCGATAGGAACGCATTCTCTTTGATGCCCGAAGTGGATCTCTTACCCGATCAACTGACTAATGACGATAGAGAGGGTCTGTATCTGGGCCGATCCGTATATTCGTCGAAAAGGTTATTTGTTCCTCTTGAGCAACTGTTACTCCACACCGCTGTAATGGGGAAATCGGGTGTTGGAAAAACCACTCTCTTGAAGAAGCTGATAACGCAGTTCCAGAGTCGCGGTATTCCTGTTTTGATATTGGAACCGGTCAAACGTGAATATCGCGATCTGGTCGCTGGCATGAAAGACAGCAGGGTCTTTACGGTGGAACGTCCGGTAGTTCCATTGCTTATCAACCCGTTTTATGTCCCAAAGGATGTGCCTCTCGGTGAATACAGAAGCAGTTTGCTGTCCGCGTTTAAGGCTGCTTTTTCCTTGCCAGATCCGTTGCCGGCGCTTTTTGAAAAGGCGATTTCAGAGGCATATACTCTGAACGGCTGGACAGACATAAGTACGAGTGAGGACGGCAATGTCTCCATTTTTGATATGGCTGACTTTGTCCGAGTCTTTAAGCGTGTTATTTCCAGATCCAGTTACAGCAATGAAGTAAAAGGAAATATGATGTCCGGAGGCGCTTTCAGGCTTCAAAGTCTGATTGAGAGGTGCCCTCGCACGTTTGATACGATACATTCTACATCTGTGGAGGATCTTTTGAACGGATGCGCAGTTCTCGAAATGGGAAGTCTTGAGCCGGAGCAAAAATCGTTAGTTTCAGCTTTGACTCTCATCAGCATACTGGCCTATTTGAAATCCACAAGACAGAGCGATCACCGGCTTAGAAATATCGTTTTGATCGACGAAGCTCACGCTTTGCTGGATCAGGGAGAGGGTGCAACACAAGAGGAAAAAGCTCTGAACAGCACTATGACACAGTTAATAATCAACGTCATTACTGAGATTAGGGCGTACGGAGTTGGCGTCATCTTTTCAGATCAATCCCCTTCGCGTGTTGGCGGGCTAATGCTCGATAATGTTGACAATATTATCTCTTTCCGGCTAAGCGGCGAGGAGGCAGAAATGCTGAGAGAACATATTGGAGCGGATAACAACCTCAGTGATGTGCTTCCTCTTATGTCTGCCGGTGAGTTCGTGCTTAAGAATCGTTTTCTTAGATCGGCTCTGCCCGCCAGAATGGATTACTCGCCCGACAAAGAACATCTGAAGCATGTTTCAGATGAGCAAATAGTCAAAACCCACACAAAGTATTTGACTGCCCACGGCAAAGATTATTGCCCGTTCGCCTTCTGTGAAAAAGCAGGGTGTAACCATTGCTCAGTTGCTGTTCGGGAAGAAGCAAATATGTTTGCAGAGCAGATATTTGCCGAGCGGCAGCTCAAACTGAGCACTCCGGAAGAGGTTGCCGCACACATTATTCGCATCCCGTCTGTTTTATCATTTCGTATTAATACTGAGAATGCGGCTATGTTCAGAAAGAAATGTAGCTGCATTGCTGTTCATCTCTTAAGAAAATGCTCCGTGGAGAACGGTATCTCATTTGGAGAGCAGACCGTCAAAAAGCTCCTGACAGATATGAATAATCACGGAAAGGAAGGAAACGGCAATGAATGAATTCAATGACACATCAACAGAATTTTCTGAAACTGATGGGATCGATGTGCCAGAGACGAGTGATTGGACTGATTTTGATCCCACAGAAACGGATGATATCAGCATTGATACGGCTGAAGGTATTGGCACCGGAGATACGCCAGATTTTTCGTTGGGGGCAGCATTCGATGCCAGTGATATTCAATCCGAGGCAGAAAAAGCTGCAGAGTATGCTCGCTCTTATGGCTTTGACAAAGCCGCCGATTATATTGAGCGGCATTATGATGGAGGTGAATTCGTACCAGGCAACTCCATTCCAATAACCACCCGCAACATGGCTCTCGATGGCCTTGAATCTGAAAACGGCGTCTCGTTTGAAAGACGAACAGCGGAACTTACCGATGGGCTATCTGTCGAGGGGGTTTTCCCCGAATTTGATAGCAAGCACCACGTTGAACTTGGAAGTGCTGCGAACGATATGAGCCTTCACCAGCAGTTCAGCGCCTGCAGAGAGGATTTTCAGGATCATATGTATGATAGTCCCGAAAAACTGCAGGGCATAACTTTTGGAGCAATGGAAAGAATGGATTCCCCGCAGGGATATACGCCTGAGGGTTTCACATGGCAGCACAATCCTGAAACAGGTAGTTTTGACCTAGTATCACAAGATGATCATTCTGTCGGGCACACAGGCGGGAACGCCCTGTGGGGAAACTAGGAGGATGCTACTTAATTAGATTTCGTTCCATTCCAGGATTCCTTTGTGTTCCTCATCCGCTTTGTCTGAAACTGAGAAGAGAGCACCCCCGCTCTCTTCTTTTCTTTTGGAGATTTTTCGTAATCTTCCGTATTGATGGATGTAAGCAAAAACAAACAATGCCTTCTTGTGGAGATTTGCTCGATGTCTCCGTATTCAGAGACAACAAGATAGAAAGGATGAGAACAATGAAGAATTATGAAGGAATCATGAGCATCGGGAACATGGAGCTGAAGGACTTGGTCATTGAAGAATCGCCCAACTCTCTGATCGTTACGGCAAAGAAGAAAATCTATGTCCCCGAAAAGAAGATTATCCTCATGGACCAGATGTCTGAACAGGAATCTCGGTTCTTAACGGGTGTGAGCAAGAATAAGGGAGGTTTGATTGTATGAACTATCTGATGAAGAAGGCCGTTAATCTCAATGGTCAGGACATGATGCTGGCGCCTTTGGACATCGACTTCGCCCATCGCACGATTTCTCTCACAGGTGAAATCGATGAAGACGTAGCCACGGTAATGAACTCCGCCCTCAGGTGTCTTGCCAGAGACTCGGAAGATGATATCACAATCTACATTCAGAGTCCGGGAGGGTCGGTCTCCGCCGGTTTCAGCATTTACGATACCGTGAAGGCATTGAGATGCGATGTTGTTACTGTCGCTTGCGGCATGGCGGCAAGTATGGGAGCCTTTCTTCTGGCCGCCGCCGGAACAAAGGGTAAGCGTTGGTGCCAGCCGAATGCTGAGGTTCTTATCCATCAGCCGCTTGGCGGAACAAGCGGTCAGGCCACAGACATTCGCATTCATGCCGAACATATCCTCAAAACGAGAGCGAAACTCAACAAGATTTTCTCTGATTGTACCGGACAGTCTTCCGAGAAGATTGAGGCTGATACCGAGCGCGACAACATCATGAGCGCAGAAGAAGCTCTCAAATACGGCCTTGTGGACAAGGTTGGCGATCCTATTTCCGAATGGTGAATGGAGGCACGATATGAAACACTATGACATCACTAAGCCCATTGGGCTTGCCATCCCCTGTAAAGAGATCGAGAGTACATGCAACAATGCCCATATGTATAAGAGGTGTGGTCTTCGCCCGAAGCACTATATCATTCCTCTCGACCCCGGTTCCGGTAGGACGACTCTGGTCGAATACATGACCGACAAGTACAAGGAAGCAGGCGTCCTGAGCTTCACCAGCGGTCTCGATGACTATATCGAAATCGCCTTTGATGGCTCTCTTCAGCAGCTCAAGCAGGCATTCGCCGCAATCGACTCCGCCGCTGTGTATACCAACGAATACTGCAATATTATCGGCATGGATATCAGCGGTATCTCTGCTCACCTCGGTGAGACTCAGCTTTCCGAGTTCATGAAGAACTGCAAGAGGGTATGCGAGCACGCATGCGTTATCTTCTTTGTCCATACGACTCCCAACAGGAACGAAGAAAAGCTCCTGGAAAAGCTGTGCGAAACCGTTGATAACATCAAGCGTCTCGTAGTCGAACCTTATACCAAGGAAGATATCTGCGCTTTGATTATCAAGACGGTTGAGGAGCATGGCATTGAGATCAAGCATGAAAATGTATTCCGCGCCGTGCTTACAGATATGGTTTCGGAGTTCTGTATTGCAAGCGTTAAGGACGCAATTACCACTGCTGATGCGCTTGTCCATTTCGCCGACTTCTCGGGTTTCACCCCTACTGTTGACGAAAGTAGCCTAAAATCTATGATTACCAGTTGGCACAATGATGCAGAGAGGAGCGAAGTGAAATGAGCAGAAGTGAGCGTTGGAATACCGTAAACGAAATCAAACGCAGGTTTCACGAAACCACGGACCCAGTGAACGGTGCCGGTCCGGTGGTGTATGTCGAAAACGGCAGGAAGTACTCTGATGACAGTGAGTCGCACATTGCGGTGATTGGTCGTACCGGCAAGGGCAAAAGCCAGTGTTGCAGCCTTCCGTATATGCGAGAGATTCTCAAAAAGGGGGAAAGCCTCATCATGCTCGACCCCAAAGGCGAGGGCTATAAAAAGAATGCCTGCTACATTCCTGAACACTATCAGGTCTTTTGCGTTGACTTCCGCAACCCTCGCAAGAGCCCTACCAAGTGGAACCCGCTGAGTACTCCGTATCGTCTCTTTTGCTCCAAAGATCCCGATGATAATGATATTGCAAGCTCCATGCTCAGCGAGCTCTGGAATGGCGTTTATCCCTATGACGGTCATTCCGACAAGTTCTGGACGGACTCCTCCGTGAATTACGCGAAAGGATTGACTTATGGGCTGTTTGAGACCGCAGGAAAGGAAACCATCAATCTTGACAGTGTTGCGGTTATGATGGAACAATCCGAGATTCGCTTTGGAGGTCCCAGTAACACTATCCTGAAGGAGTTTTACGAGCATCTCCCCCTTGATTCGCTGGCCAAACGCAACCTCGCAACCTATGTTACCGCTCCCAACGAGACGAGGGCTTCCATTCACAGTGTGGCCGCCTCCGGTCTCGAAGTCTTCAGCCGCAGTAAAGGTCTCATGGAAATGCTCGGCGACGATACGTTGAACATTATGGACATCGATGTAAACCGTCCTTTCATTCTGACGGTCATTACCCCCGATGAAACCGACGTGTATGATGCTCTTTCAGGTCTGCTCGTCTCCCAGGTTTCACAGCACCTTATCCGTGTTGCACAGGAGAAAGGCGGTCGGCTTCCGATCAGGGTGAACATCATCCTGGAGGAACTTGGCTCGGTTGGTAAGAGCATTCCCTCTCTGCCCAATCTGATGGTGGCTAGCCGTAGCCGGAATATGAGGCTGATGCTGGTTCTTCAGAGTAACGCTCAGCTCGTTGATGTCTACGGTAAGAGCAAGGCTGAAACGATCAACTCCTGCATCGGTATTACAATCGGCTTTTCCACTAACAGCTGGGAAACCCTCACCGAGTGGGCTCAGCGTTGCGGAGAGAAGCAGATTGAGAACAGCGGTCATATCATCAAGGAACAGTTGATTACGGCGTCGCAGTTGGCTGCAATGCCCACCGGCACTGCACTGGTTATGGTGGACAGCCAGTATAAGTTCATTGCTCATCTTCCTTTCTACGATGAGATGTACGATAACTCCAAATGGAAAGCCCCTCAGTATAAGCCCACCGCAAGCGGGAGACCGTTCAAATCGCTTGATTTCGAAGCTATGGTCAAGGAAATCAAGAAAAAGCAGATGGAGTCCACTCTTTCGGGTTTTTCCGCTGAACGGAAAACTTCTGCGGTTCCCACAGGCTTCCCTTTTTTTGAAGAAGCGCGGTCTGATGGGCCCATGGATATCGACAGCCTGGTTTCGAGGATCGACGCGAAAATCGCTGAACTCGAAGCTGAGGAAGAGGCAGAGCGGAAGAAGCAGGGAGCAGATAAGAAGCATCACGTGATTATCACAGAAGGTCAAAGCAATCGAGCGAGAATTGCACGAGTAATCGCCTCTGCAACAGGAGAAAGTCTCGAAAAGGCAGCGAAAAGGCTGGCTCAGTTCCCGGTTGATATCGCTTTTAGCGCCAAAAGCGAAGCTGTGAAATTTGCCAAGGATGTTACTAGCGCTGGTGGAAAGGCAACAATTAAAACGTCGTAAAGAGGTGATCCGCAATGTATCCGGTCCTTAAAGAGGGCGTGTCTATCGGAACCTTCCAGTACGAAGGTTCCGATGCCACCCACTATTTCATTGAAAACGCTGATGGGGAGGAATTTGAAATCAGCCGCAGACTATGGGATGCCCTCCTGAAGGCAGATGGTACTCGCCCTTTGGATCTGCCGGACAATGGACGCCGGATACTTCCCAAGCTGAAGCGACATGGACTGGTTCGAACTTCCAGATTTGTTCAAGATAACGGCCTCTTTAACCGCTTTATTCTGTTTCCTATTGGCAATAGACTGCAAGCCGGAAGGCTGGTTTTCAAAGCGCTAAATGCCGCTCTTCCCGCAGTATCCATTCTCGCCTTTGCGATTAGCGTATATGTAACGGCATCGGAAGGTGCAGAGAGTGGGGACAGCTTCAGTTGGTGGCTTTATTATGCTCTCATAGTTTTATCCCTTGCACTTCATGAGTTGGGACACCTTGTTGCGGGAGTTGCGTATGGGTATAAAATCAGCGATACTGGAATCCTTCTCCTCGGTATTATTCCGTTCGGAGCATATGTAGCCCACGAGGATAAGGAAGATGCAACGAAAGCTGAGAAGATACAGTTTGCGTTGGCTGGGGTTGAAGTCAATCTCCTTATGGCCGGGATTTGTCTCATTTTAGCGATGCAGTCTTATCAGTGGTCGCGGACTATGTTCTCCGTCGCAAATGTCAACGTCATCCTTGCCGGTGTAAACCTGTTGCCAGCATCGGGGCTTGATGGGGAATCATCGTTGAGTGCAATGTGTGGAGTTGACAGCATCAGCGAAGTGGCAAGAAAATGGCTCACCAATAAAAAGTGCCGCAAAAAGCTCCTTCGTGCCGGTTTGCCAGGATACGCTTGCTTCTGCTTCTTCTCCGTTACGATGATTTCAAAAGTCATCCTTTGGCTGCTTATTGGCCTTGATGTTGTATTGGTCTTCTTCAATATCTTCTGAGTATTCATAAGCGTGAGAAAGGTGTGAGATAACTATGTTGTTGATTCCGAAGCGGGAGGCTACTCCGTGATACAGGTTCTTTGCCATGAGCTTTATCACAAATACCAACACTATCAGGTGAATCTCCTTCAAGCCATCAGGGACAATAGTGATACTGCAAAGTACGCCAATCTTCTGCTTCTTGATACCGCCGGAATATACGAGGATGAATATAGCAACTACATCTCTCCTGACGACGACTCTGCCATTTCGTACTATATGTACAACTCACAAAGACTTGAACGTGATGCTGAAAAATACAGTAATGCGTCCGTCGTTGATTACTACGAGCAGATTTGTTCATACCTGGAGAGTAATTAAAAAGGCTCTATTCGAGAGGTTTGCATCATGGGTTATTATTTAGAATTGGCTATAAATGAAGCCTATCATGAAGGCCACAGTTATCTAGCCCCGGGACTGCAACTGAAATAGTAAATTAAAAGTTTTGGGATCGTCGCACATCACTTTATGTGGTGCCTGCTTTCACAGATGATCTGGCACATACTCCGCCCGATACTTCTCCAGAGAATCCAATATAATGGATACCATTACTATTGCAGAAGAGAGAGCTTGGCCGTAGCGAAAACTGAAGAGACTGGACTGCGTGAAATGGAGAAAAGCAAAACAAACACAGAGATGTACCCGGGATAGCAACCGCAAAATTTACTGTGCAAAGATGAGGATGCTTGAAAAACGAGGGTTTCTCTGCTACAATTGAAGATATCAAATGAGCAAAGCTGCGGTGCAGGAGCTCCTACACCATATTCGGACAGGATTAGTTTTTCCCTAGTAACTCGAATTCTAAAGCCCTTGGACGCTGATAAGAAGGCACAGAGGGAGACTTCTGCCCCACAGCAACTGCCCTCGCTGCGCCCGCCAGAGGAGCTTTTGCCGGAATTGATGCCGTTGGTCAATAAAGTTGTATTACCTAGGAGGAATATAAAATGAGAGATGTCTATATTGGTCCGATTAAAGCCGTGCTGGATTTCCTGGACAATTCCACAATGGATTTCATTCTCTGTGTCTCGAAGGACAATCTCTCCAAGCCGCTGCCCTCAAATGTAATGCAGCTGGATTTCGGAGATACCGTCGATGCAGATGACCCGGCGGCGTTTTCTGCGCAATTGGCTGCCGAGGTCGCCTCGTTTCTCCGGCGACCGGATGCTCGGCCGAAGCTATTCGTCTGCTGCGACTGCGGCGTGTCGAGAAGTGCCGCGCTGGCTGCCGCAATCCGCTGCGCCGATGGTAATCCTTACTTCCGCAACCCCGACCTCGCCATTTGGCTCGATCCAAACTATATGCCCAATCCACTGGTCTACCGCCTCATGCGTCAGGCTTTGGACGCTCCTATCGCGGAAGATGCTCTTAACACTCGCATGACTCTCAACGCGACCGCCAGACGGGAGGTACTTTCAAGAAACACAACGCAAACTGGCGCGGCAGAAGCAAAAGAAGATTGTTATGCCAAATGGGAGCAGGAAGATATCGGGAAAGCCAAACGTAACGGCGGCATTGCGACCACCTATCCTGTCGATTTAGGGAAATATTGCTGGCAAGTGGGAAATATCTTCGTTTTTTTTCACCCATATTTCCCGGCGCATACGCCGCGGGCTTGTCGGCCAATCGGCAGATTGCACCCCAATGAGCGCCGGTTAGAACTTATATCCCCTGGTCTTGTTGATAAAATTCAAAAGAAAGATTTTGATTTTGTTTATATTCCAGCAACCGAAAGTAGAATTCCTGAAAACATCTTTGAACCGGGGATTATTATCGAAACTCCCATCTGGTCCTATGCAAGATACTATGCGGAACAGCACGGGATTCCCGTCCACGCCTATCTTTGCGATGACGAGGACTTTGTCCCTTACGGGGAGTACAAGAGCATCAAAGATGTTCTAGAGAAGCAAACCTTTCAGTGTGTGAAAAAGATTAAATTGATTCCGGGTCAGAGCTGTTTCGAGACCGATGAGACCGATAAGTTTCTTGACCTCTGCTCAAATGTAGACGAATACTGCATCATCGACAGCGATGATGAGAGCCTCCTGCGCGTCAGAATCGTCGATAGCGATGACGAATATTCCCTGTGTGTCAAAGATGGTGTGTTGTACTGTCGATCCGGATTAGAGCTGTATCGTGTCCCACCCAAAATGGAAGGCGTCTTCGCAGTGCCCTCGGGGGTTGACGCACTCCGAATGCACGCATTTTTTCGGTCGGCGCTTACCCAAATTACCCTCCCGGATACTCTTTGTACAATCGATGAGTTGGCATTTGAGGACTGCCCGAATCTGGAAAGCCTGTCTTTTCCGGCTAGCGTAACGTGCATCGGAGATCAGCCAGATTGGGATTCTCCCGTGGCAGACTGTCCCAAACTGCAATCAATTACCGTCGACCCGGCTAATCTGAAATATTTCAGCATCGACGGCGTTCTGTACTCCAAGGAAAATGATTGCCTGTTAGCTTATCCCTCCGGCAAAAGCGGGCCGTTTGACACGCCGTCCTTTGTGGGGGGATATGCAAACTATTCCTTCCTGGGATGCAGAGCTTTGACAAGTATCCATCTCGGGCCAAATGTGACGCAAATCGGTAGCTACGCATTTGCAGACTGCACATCGTTGACAGAGCTGCGTCTCCATGCAAAAATCAAGGATCTTGACCTGTTTTCCATTGCCGGCTGCACAAACCTGAAGGATATTTATGTCGATAACCCATCCTTGATTATTACATTTATTGGTTGGAATATTACATCTATCAACGATGCCTCTGTCATCCGCTCTGCCAGAGAAAAATTTCTCCCTACCATCGGTCAAGGGCAACTTGTGGTTCACGCCCCGAAAGGGAGCACCGCCGCGAAATTCGCAGAACAGTGTGCATTAAAGTTCGAGCCGATGTATAATGGGCAGAGAAAGCAGATCGAATTGGTCTGCAGTAACGATGTCATGGATGCCATCATCGATAAGTTTGGAAAGGATGTCACTGTTTTGGCAAATGATATGCAATCTTTCAGAGCAGTAGTGAATACCGCTGTTGGCCATGTTTTCTACAGCTGGGTGTTTGGATTCGCAGCACTGACCCTATCGGGTTGTGTACGTCAAGATTCTCATGGGCATCCATATGGAATGGTTTACGATTATTTAGCAGTTCCAGGACAACATGTAATGGATTGGTTAGCTAAATATGTTGGGGGTTATGGTTGGTCTTTAATTTCAATCACTGTAATTGTTAGATGTCTATTATTACCTGTCATGATTAGTCAATTAAAAAAATCAACCATTATGCAAGAAAAAATGGCTTTAGTTAAACCTCAAATGACTAAAATTCAATCATTGTTGAAAAATGCCAAAACTCAAGAAGAGCAAGTTGCTTTAAATCAACAAATGATGAAACTTTACAAAGATAATGGTATTAGTATGACAGGTGGAATTGGTTGTTTACCACTTCTAATTCAAATGCCTATATTCGCTGCTTTATATGCTGCAATTCGTTATTCTCCAGAATTGTCTCATACAGTTTTTATGGGAATTCAATTAGGACAAAAAAGTATTTTACTAGCTGTTCTCTCACTGATTGTTTACGCAATTCAGGGTTATCTTTCTATTTTAGGAATGCCAAAAACTCAACGTAAACAAATGGGAGCTATGATGATTATAAGTCCAGTAATGATTTTCTTTGTCTCATTGTCATCTCCTGCTGGATTAGGAATCTATTTCTTCATTGGTGGATTATTTGCAATTATTCAACAATTAATTGTTAATGCAATTCGTCCTAGAATTATCAAGCAAATTCAAACAGAAGCTAAAAAAAATCCGCCTAAAATAATTGTTCCAGATACCCTTGAAGAAACCGAAGAAAAAGTTTCTGCTGAAGAAAGCAATGACAATCAAATAAATCACAATAATAATCGAAATGCTAACAAACAGCGTCATCATCACGAATAATTTAAAAAAGCTAGGAATTTATTTCCTAGCTTTTTTGTAAACAAAAACACCTTAACCAAAGTTAAAGTGTTAATGTAATTAATCTCTATTATCGCCCATTCCAATAAGTTCCAAAAGAATTTGGAAGATGTTAAGAATATCAAGATAAATACTTAAAGCACCAATAGTACTGTATTTTTGAAGTTGTTCTTCACTTTGGACTGAATCAGCAAAACGCTTTACGCTTTGAGTATCAAAAATGATGAATACCGCAAAAATTACCAACATTACTACATCTACAAGAATGTATAATAAAGCAATGTGGAAAATCATTGAAACTAAACTTAACACAATAGCGGCTAAGAGTCCCCAAGTTAAGTATGCACCAAATCCAATAAAATCTCGTTTAGTAGTATTTGCATAAAAGGTTAACCCACCAAACATCACTGCTGTTCCTAACATTGCTAATCCAATTGTCTTTACATCATAATAAATAAGTACGGGACTTAACGAAACCCCAAACAATATGGTCATTAAGTAGTAAATCGTATTAGTTGTTGAGGCATTAGTATTATCATTGGTAACTGAACGACTTAGAGCAAACATTAACCCAAGAGCAACTACCAAAATTAATAATGAAGTCGTGATTCCCATTGACATAACCCATTTAGTCATAAAGACAGCCATGAGTGTCATAATTACTCCAGTAATAGCAAGACCAGTACAAACTTTTTGATAAGTTTTTGCGACTAATCTATTTGCTATTTCAGCAGTATTTCCATAAATTTCACCATTCATAAAAATATCTTCCTTTCAAATTCTATAATAGACAAGATAAATTCTAACACGATTAAAATATAAATCCTAGAATCAATCTTCATAAGTTTAAACTTTAGCTAAAACTTTATTTGTTTTGATAAAAAACAAATTAAATGCATTATTTCACAATTAATTCTATAAAAAAAGAACATCGAAAACCCATGGTGTTTTCAACGTTCTTCATTATCTATTAGTTGTTCTTTTTAGCAACTACTTCTTTTCCATCGTAGAAACCACAACTTGGACATACGTAATGTGACTTACGTAATTCTCCACAGTTAGGACATGGACTCATGCCAGGAACACTCAATTTGATGTGTCCACGACGCATATCTCTTCTAGATTTTGAAGTTTTTCTCTTTGGTACAGCCATTAATAATAACCTCCCTTATTAATTAATTTCCACTAGTGAATTTTTAAGCCTTGTCATCATTTTTAGAATGAAAATTCTTTAAACTTGCAAGACGTGGATCAACTTTTGTTGTTTCCTCCTCTTGATGATTAAAATCATCTTCAGAAATAACTTCCCAGTCATTTCCAGATGGCATTGACTTACCATCTTGTTCCTCAGGAGAAAGAACCTGCATAGGAATATTAATAATAATATTATCCGCTACAGCTTTATCAAAATCAATTGCATCATCATCTTCGTCAATTTTTAATACCACAACATCTTCATCATAGCGATTCAATGCTGCTTTAGTATTAACATAAACTTCATTAATATCAAAGTCTAAATCAAGTTCAACTGGATCCAATGATCTTGAAGAAGGAACAGTTACACTTCCTTTAACATGGGCATCAATAATCACATCTCCATTATCGGAAATCGCTGATACTTTCACGTCAAAAGGTGTTGCATCTAAAATATTATCAGGATATCGTTCTTTTAAATCCGCTTTTAAATCTAATTTACCGCTGTCTTCAAAAGAATTATTTTTATATTCCTGAAGTTTTTCAAAAGACCATTTCATAAAAACAACCTCCAATGCAACAATCCAATTATACTTATATCTAAAATCTATGTCAAGGTGTTTCACTTGATAGCAATTGCTATTTGTTAATTATAACAGGAAAATGATATAAATCTTGTTGATTATTTAAAATTGTTCCTGTTAATAAACCAGCTTTACACTCTAAATAATCAGCTCTATCAAAAACAGTTTTATCTACTTTTGAAATTAAAGATAATTTAAGTTCCTTTTTGATCTGATTTAAATAATTTTGACCATTTTTCGTCATTCCTAGTACCCTAAGATTCCGAGAAC
>ERZ773146.704-NODE-704-length-24789-cov-29.527048_pt1 | contig 24789 bp, 19 predicted proteins | sample MGYA00580847_ERZ773146 | MGnify/ENA primary metagenome ERZ773146 (study PRJEB29015, sample SAMEA2737830) | human gut metagenome | biome: human gut; feature: human-associated habitat; material: faeces | place: China | collected 2012 ...
CGCGGGCCGCGGGCGGGCAGGGCATCATTTCCAGCTGCATGACGCTCTCGCAGCCTTGGCGGATGGCCGTGCCGACGCAGTCGTTGCCGGTGTCGCCGCCGCCGATGACCAGCACGCGCTTGCCCGCGGCGGAAACCGCCTTGCCGTCCGCAAAGTTGGAATCCAGCAGACTGCGGGTCACGCTGGTCAGGTAATCCACCGCAAAGAAGATGCCCTGCGCGTCGCGGCCCGGGGCCTGGATGTCGCGGGCCTGCTTCGCGCCGCAGCACAGCACCACGGCGTCATAGCGGGCCTTCAGTTCCTCGGCGCTGACGGTATTGCCGACGTCGGCGTTAAAAACAAACTCAATGCCCTCGTCCTGCAAAATCTTCACGCGGCGGTCAATGACCCACTTTTCCAGCTTCATGTTGGGGATGCCGTACATCAGCAGGCCGCCCGCGCGGTCCTCGCGCTCATAGATGGTCACGCGATGGCCGCGCTTGTTGAGCAGGTCGGCCACGGACAGGCCCGCGGGACCTGCGCCGATGACCGCCACGGTCTTGCCCGTGCGGGCCGGGGGCGGCACGGCATGAATGGCGCCGCTCTCGTAACCGTATTCCACGATGGCGCGCTCGTTTTCCTTGACCGTGACCGGGTCACCCGTGACGTTGCCGCAGGTGCAGGCCGCCTCGCACAGGGCGGGACAGACTCGGCTCGTGAACTCCGGGTATCGGTTCGTGGCGATCAGCCGGTGCACGGCCAGATCCCACTTGCCCTGATAGACCAGGTCGTTCCACTCGGGGATCAGGTTGTTCAGCGGGCAGCCGCTGAACATGCCGCCCAGCTGAACGCCGCTCTGGCAGAAGGGGACGCCGCAGTCCATGCAGCGTGCGCCCTGGGCCTGCTGCTCGTCGGTGTGCAGCGGGACGTGAAACTCGTTAAAATTCCGGATGCGCTCCTCGGGCGGCAGCTCTAAACTGGTCTGCCGCGTAATTTCCATAAATCCTGTCGGTTTGCCCATGGTACTCTGCCTCCCTTACTTTGCGCTTTTCATGGCGTAGAACGCCTCGATCTGGGCCTGCTCGCTGTCCTCGCCCTTTTCCTCCATCTGGGCGATCAGGCGCAGCATCTTGTCGTAGTCGTGGGGCAGGACCTTCTTGAACTTGGGCAGATACTCGCCGAAGTTGTCAAGGATTTCCTTGCCGCGCGGCGACCCGGTCAGCTCCACATGCTCACGGATCAGGTCTTTCAACAGCGATACATCGTACTTGTGCTCCACAGGCTCCAGGCTGACCATGTCCTTGTTGACGCGCTGGTAGAAGTCCCAGTCCTCGTCCAGCACGTAGGCGATGCCGCCGCTCATGCCGGCTGCAAAGTTCTTGCCGGTCTTGCCAAGTACGACCACCGTGCCGCCGGTCATGTACTCGCAGCCATGGTCGCCCACGCCCTCCACAACGGCAGTTGCGCCGGAGTTGCGCACGCAGAAGCGCTCACCGGCCACGCCGTTGATGAACGCCGTGCCGCCCGTAGCACCGTACAGTGCCACGTTGCCGATGACGATGTTCTCGCTGCGGTCAAAGGCGGCGTCCTTCGGCGGGTAGACGACGAGCTTGCCGCCGGACAGACCCTTGCCGATGTAGTCATTCGCGTCGCCGACCAGCTCGAGCGTCAGGCCCTTGGGGATGAACGCGCCGAAGCTCTGGCCGCCGTAGCCGTGGCAGACGACATGGAACGTGTCGTCGGGCAGCGTGTTGCCGAACCTGGCGGTGATCTCGCTGCCAATGATCGTGCCGAACGCGCGGTCCGTGTTGCCGACGTCCAGCGTGACGGTGCTGGGTTTCGGCTCGGCGGAGTCGAAGCTCTTTTTGAACTTCTTCATCAGGATGCGCATGTCGGGGGTCTTCTCCAGCTGGAAGTTGTAAACATCCTTCGCGTTGAAGTGTACGTTGGAGTTCTCGACCAGCGGGTTCTGCAAAAGTGCGGTCAGGTCCATCTCACCGGCGCGGGAGCCTGCGGGCGCGGCTTTGACCTTGAGCAGGTCGGTGCGGCCCACCAGCTCATCGACGGTGCGCACGCCGAGCTTTGCCATGTACTCGCGCAGGTCCTCGGCCATGAAGCGCATAAAGTTCATGATGTACTCGGGCTTGCCCTTGAACCGCTTGCGCAGCTCGGGGTTCTGGGTGCAGATGCCCATGGGGCAGGTGTCAAGGTTGCAGACGCGCATCATGACGCAGCCCATGGCCACCAGCGGGCCGGTGCCGAAGCCGAATTCCTCGGCACCCAGCAGGGCGGCAATGGCAACGTCGCGGCCACTCATCAGCTTGCTGTCCGCTTCGATGCGGACGCGGCTGCGCAGACCGTTCATGATCAGGCACTGGTGTGCCTCGGCAATGCCCAGCTCCCACGGCAGACCTGCGTTGTGGATGGAGTTGCGGGGGGCTGCGCCCGTGCCGCCGTCAAAGCCGGAAATCAGGATGACCTCCGCACCGGCCTTGGCAACGCCCGCGGCAATCGTGCCGACACCGGCCTCGCTGACGAGCTTGACGTTGATGGCTGCCTTGCGGTTGGAGCACTTCAAATCGTAGATCAGCTGCGCCAGGTCCTCAATCGAGTAAATATCGTGGTGGGGCGGGGGAGAGATCAGGCCGACGCCGGTGGTCGAGTTGCGGGTCTTAGCGACCCACGGGTAGACCTTGCCGCCGGGCAGCTGGCCGCCCTCGCCGGGCTTCGCGCCCTGCGCCATCTTGATCTGGATCTCACTGGCGGAGACGAGATACTTGCTTGTCACGCCGAAGCGGGCGGATGCTACCTGCTTGATGGCGGAGTTGCGCTCGGTGCCGTAGCGGTCCTCGGCCTCGCCGCCCTCGCCGGTGTTGGATTTGCCGCCCAGACGGTTCATGGCGATAGCCATGCATTCGTGGGCCTCCTCGGACAGTGCGCCGTAGCTCATAGCCGCGGTCTTGAAGCGCTTGACGATGGAGTCAACGCTCTCGACCTCGTCGAGAGGCACGCCCTGCTCGGGATAGTTGAAGTCCAGCAGGCTGCGCAGGTGCATCGCGTCGCCGTTCTCATTGGCAGCGGCGGCGGTGTACTGCTTGAAGATATCGTAATTGCCGGTCCAGCAGGCCTGCTGCAAAAGGTGGATGGTCTGCGGGTTGTAGAGGTGCTGCTCGGCAGCGGGGCCGCCGCGGAATTTGTGCGCACCCAGGCTCGGCAGCTCGCGGTTGATGTCCAGACCCAGCGGGTCGAATGCTTCCTGATGGCGGGCTTCCAGATCATTCTGGATGTCCTGGATCGTGATGCCGCCCACGCGGGAGACGGTGTTCGTAAAGTATTTGTCGATGACCTCTTTCGAGATGCCCAGCGCCTCAAAGATCTGGCTGCCCGCGTAGGACTGGATCGTGGAAATGCCCATCTTGGACGCGATTTTGACAATGCCCGCCAGCACGGCCTTGTTGTAGTCGCTGACAGCGGCGTAGTAGTCCTTGTCGAGAAGGCCGTCGGAAATCAGCTCACCGATAGTCTCCTGCGCCAGATACGGGTTGATGGCAGCTGCGCCGTAGCCCAGCAGCGTGGCGAAGTCGTGTACCAGGCGCGGCTCGCCGCTTTCCAGAATCAGCGCCATGGCGGTGCGCTTGCGGGTGCGGACCAGATACTTGCTGACCGCGCCCACGGCCAGCAGGCTGGGAATGGCGACGTGGTACTCGTCAATGTCACGGTCCGACAAAATCAGGATGTTCGCGCCGTCGCGGTAGGCACGGTCCACATCGACAAACAGGCGCTCAATGGCCTTTTCCAGATCGGTGTTCTTGTAGTAGCAGATGGACAGCGTCACGACCTTGAAGCCGGGCACGTCCATGGCCTTGATCTTGAGCAGGTCGGTCTCGGTCAGGATCGGGTTCTCGATTTTCAGGACCTTGCAGTTGTCGGCGTCCTCCTCCAGAAGATTGCCCTGCGCACCGACGTAGACGGTGGTCGAGGTGACGATCTTCTCGCGCAGCGCGTCGATGGGCGGGTTCGTGACCTGCGCAAACATCTGCTTGAAATACTCGCTCAGATTCGGGCGGGTGTGGCTCAAAACGGCCAGCGGAGTATCGCTGCCCATGGCCCCGGCGGGCTCGCCGCCGTTCTTGGCCATTGGCAGAATGATCGTGGAGACGTCCTCATACCGGTAGCCGAACGCCTTCTGCAGCTGGACAAGCTGATCCTTCGTGTAGCTGGGCACCTTCTTGTTGGGCACCTTCAGGCTGGACAGCGGGACGAGGTTGCGGTCCAGCCACTCGCCGTAGGGCTGGCGGCTGGCGTAGTCGGCCTTCAGCTTTTCGTCGTCCACCAGTTCGCCCCTGACGGTATCCACCAGCAGCATCTTGCCGGGGCGCAGACGGTCCTTGCGCACGACCTCGTCGGCGGGGATGTCCAGCACGCCGACCTCGCTGGAAAGGATCAGTCGGCCATCCTTCGTGATGTAGTAGCGGCTCGGGCGCAGACCGTTGCGGTCCAGCACTGCGCCCATCACGTCGCCGTCGCTGAACAGGATGCTGGCGGGGCCGTCCCACGGCTCCAGCATCGTGGCATAGTACTGGTAGAAGTCGCGCTTCTTCGGGTCCATCGACTTGTTGTTGTCCCACGGCTCGGGGATCGTGACCATGACGGCCAGCGGCAGATCCATGCCGTTCATGACCATGAATTCCAGCGTGTTATCCAGCTGGGCAGAGTCGGAGCCGCCCTGGTTGACGATGGGCAGAACCTTCGTCATATCGTCCTTTAAATAGTTGGAACCGATGGTTTCCTCGCGGGCAAGCATCGTGTCCACATTGCCGCGGATCGTGTTGATCTCGCCGTTGTGCAGGATGAAGCGGTTGGGGTGGGCGCGGTTCCAGCTCGGGGATGTGTTCGTCGAGAAGCGGCTGTGCACCATGCCGATGGCGGATTCATAGTCGGCGTCCTGCAGATCGGGATAGAACAGGCGCAGCTCCTTGACGAGGAACATACCTTTATAGACAATGGTGCGGCTGGACAGGCTGCAAACGTAGGTGTCGGGGCTGGACTGCTCAAACACGCGGCGCGCCACATAGAGGCGGCGGTCAAAGGCAATGCCTGCCTCGACGCGCTGCGGCTTGCCCACAAAGCCCTGCCAGATGCTGGGCATGCAGGCAATGGCCTTGTGGCCGAGCACCTCGGGGCAGGTGGGAACCTCGCGCCAGCCTAAGAAGGGCAGACCCTCCTTTTTGCAGACGATCTCAAACAGCTTTTTGGCCTGGTTGCGCTTGAGCTCATCCTGCGGGAAAAAGAACATGCCAATGCCATATTCCCGCTCCGCGCCCAGGGTAAGCCCCTGCTCGGCGGCGGCCTTCTGGAAGAATTTGTCGCTGATCTGCGTCAGAATGCCGACACCGTCGCCGGTCTTGCCCTCGGCGTCCTTGCCCGCGCGGTGCTCCAGATGCTCCACGATCTGCAGCGCGTCGTCAATGGTTTTGTGGCTCTTGCGCCCCTTGATGTCCACTACAGCGCCGATGCCGCAGTTGTCATGCTCAAACCGGGGGCTGTACAGCCCGGCGGGGGTCTTGCGCTCGGTAAAGTTTTCCATACCTCGTTTGCTCCTTTCCCGATCCCGTTAAACCGCGCAGCGTCGCACATTTGCCGCGCGGGCGGGATAAACAAAAAAGACGCTCCCAACAGGGCACACAGGCCCCTTGTGGGAACGTCTTTGTTCTTGTCTGCATCATACCATAGATGCCGCCGCTTTACAATCCTGAAGCAGAAGATTTTACGGAAATTAAGCAAAAAACGTTTAGAAATTTGGTTTAGCAAGCGTAAACTTAATAAAATTAAGCGATGTGGACTTTCTGCCGCTTTGTAGGGGCGGCATATATGCCGTCCGTTGCCTAACGGCATCTCCCTTTTCAGGTTTGCCTTGTAGGGAGGGGTCTTGACCCCTCCGCGGCGGCCTGTGGGCAGGCCGCCCTACAATCCCCGGAAAGTGCGTGCCGCCATGCGGGGCGTCGGGGACGCCGCCCCCTACAAAGTACGCCGCGAACGTTCCGCGGCCCGCGGCCTAACGGCATCCCCCTTTTCAGGTTTGCATCGTAGGGAGGGGTCTTGACCCCTCCGCAGCGGCCTGTGGGCAGGCCGCCCTACAATCCCCGGAAAACGTGTGCCGCCATGCGGGGCGTCGGGGACGCCGCCCCCTACAAAGTACGCCGCGCTGTAGGGGCCGGGCATGCCCGGCCCGCGGCCTCCCGGAACCGCCCGTTTACGGTTGACCCGCAGGGGAGGGATTCATCCCTCCCGTGCCGTGTGCCTCCGCTGCCCAAACAAAAACCGCGCAAGGCTTTTCGCCCTGCGCGGTCATTTTGTATGCTAAAAAAACGTTACGCCGTTTTCTCGCCGTTCTGCTTTTTCAGCTCGACCAGAATCTCGGCCAGCAGCTCCTCCTGCGTGGGGACGGCGGGGGCAGCAGGCTCCTCCGCGGCGGGCTCATCATGCTTGCCCATCTCCATCAGCTTGTTCATAGCCTTAACGATGCAGAACAGCACGAACGCCATGATCAGGAAGTTGATGACGGCGGTGATGAACGCGCCGTACTTAAAGACCAACTTGCCGTCGCCAAAGACATCCCACATCATGGCGTCAAAGTTGACCTTGCCCAGAATACCCAAAATCGGGCTGATGAGGTTGTCGGTCAGGGAGGTGACCAGCGTGGAGAACGCACCGCCGATGATAACACCGATGGCCATGTCCATCATGTTGCCCTTCAGGGCAAAGGCTTTGAATTCCTCAAAGAACTTTTTCATAAGTAACCTCCTCAAAATTCAAAATGTCGATGCAGCGTTTTACTTTTTCAGCAGCTTTGCCACGGTCTGGGCCGCATTGTCCAGATAGTCGCCCGCGAACATCTCGATCATGCCCGCATCGGCCTCCTTGGCCAGCTCGGGGTCGATGGGCATCTTCGCCAGCACCGGCAGCTTGTATTTGTCGGCGATCTCGTCCACATGGCTGTCGCCAAAGACGTTGATGTGCTTGCCGCAGTCGGGGCAGACGGCGTAGCTCATGTTCTCGACCAGGCCGAGGATGGGCACATGCATCATCTGGGCCATCTGGACGGCCTTGCCGACGATCATGCCGACCAGCTCCTGCGGGCTGGACACGATGACGATGCCGTCCACCGGCAGCGTCTGGAACACGGTCAGCGGCACGTCGCCGGTGCCCGGGGGCATGTCAACGAACAGGAAATCAACGTCCCACACGACCTCCTGCCAGAACTGCTTGACCGCGCCCGCAATGACGGGGCCGCGCCAGACAACGGGGGCCTCGGGGTCGTCGAGCAGCAGGTTGATGCTCATGATTTCCACACCGGTACGGCTGGAAACCGGGTTGATGCTCTCGCCGTCACCGGTGGCCGGGCCCTTCACGCCGAACAGGCGGGGGATGGACGGGCCGGTGATGTCGGCGTCCAGCACGCCGGCCTTAAAGCCAAGGCGGCGCATCGAGACAGCCAGCATGGCGCTGGTCATGCTTTTGCCGACGCCGCCCTTGCCGGAAACGACGCCGATGACTTTTTGGATACGGCTTCTTGCGTGCGGCGGCTCATGCTGCGGCGCGCGGTGATCGCAGTTGGACTTGCAGCTGCTGCAATCGTGGGTACATGTTTCGCTCATTTGTAAATGCTCCTTTAAAAATGCTCTTGTAACAGTGTACCAAAATTCGCGCCATAATGCAAGGCACTGTGTAATTTAAGAGCGGTTCAGCATAGAATTTGCACATTGTCATACCCGCCGCGCCTTCCGCATACCCATCAGCAGGGGAAGGGGGCGGCGTATGAGCAAACGCAGAACGTACCTACACAATGCGGCGCTGCTCACCGGGTCGGGGCTGGTGCTGCGGGCGCTGGGCATGGGGTTCCGAATCGTGCTGGCGGCGTATCTGGGCAGCGAGGGCATGGGTCTTTACCAGCTGATTCTGGCGCTGTACATGGTGTTTATCTCGTTCGCCACGGCGGGCGTCAATGTGGCGTCGGCGCGGCTGGCGGCGCAGAGCCTGGCCCGCGGCAGCGGCATGGCCGAGACCCTGCGCGGGCTGTGCATCACGGCGCTGGGCTTCGGCACGGCGGCCATGCTGGCCCAAAGCGTATTGGCCGGGCCGTGCGCGCGGTATCTGCTGCACGACGTCCGGGCCGAGACCGCGCTGCTGATTTTGGCCCCCAGTCTGCCGTTTATGGCTGTGTCGGGCGCGGTGCGGGGGTGCTTTTTGGCCGCGCGGCGGGTGCAGCCGAACATCACGGCGCAGCTCATCGAACAGCTGGTGCGGATGGCCGTCGCCGCGGCGGGTCTGCGGGTGCTGGCGCAGTGGGGCGCGGGCTACGGCTGCGCCGCCGTGCTGCTGGGCAACACGGTCAGCGAGAGCGTCTCCTGCGGCATTATGCTGGCTTTTGCCGCACGCACGCCGGAATTTGCACCCCGGCCCGGTGCGCCGCTGCACCCCTACACCCGCAAGGAGCTGTACGACATCCTGTGGCCCGTCGAGGGCAACCGCCTGCTGGCCAGCGCCCTGCAGGCGGCGGAAAGCAGCCTGATCCCCTACACGCTGGCGATTTACACGGGCAGCCGCGCCGAGGCCGTGGCCCAGTACGGCAGCTTAAAGGGTATGGCGCTGCCGCTGCTGTTTTTCCCGTTTTCGGTGCTGGGGGCGCTGTCCGGCCTGCTGATGCCCGAGATCACCCGCGCCCACACAAAGGGCGACACCGCCGCCATGCGCCGCCTGATTTTTACGATGCTGCGCATGACCGGCGCGTTCTCGCTGGCGGCGGGGGTCGGGTTTGTGCTGCTCGGCGCGCCGCTGGCCGGGTTCATCTACCGGGATGCCAAGGTTGGGCGGTATGTGCAGCTTTTGGGCTTCGTCGCGCCGTTCATGTATCTGGAGAGTATGGTGGACGGCGTGTTAAAGGGCCTGGGGGAGCAGCTTGCAACATTCCGATATTCGCTGTTTGACTCGGTGTTCCGCATTGCGGCGATTTGGCTTGTCGTGCCGCAGTACGGCATGATGGGGTTCCTGGGGGTCATGGCCGTGTCGAATCTGATGACCTGCGGGCTGAATATGAGGAGAATGATGAAACAAATAAAAAAGCCTTCCCCCTAGGGGGAAGGTGGCCGAGGCCTCGTCCGAGGTCGGATGAGGGGGGAGGCTTGCGGGTGTATCCCGTGAACGGGAAGGTGCGGCAGACTCTCCCCTCATCAGTCCGCTTCGCGGACAGCTTCTCCCCCGGGGGAGAAGCCTTTGGCGCGGGTTACAGCGTTTCCCCGCTCACCAGTCCGTTCCACAGCCGGTAATATACGCCCTGCTTCGCCAGCAGCTCGTCGTGGCTGCCCTCCTCCTCGATGCCGTCGCGGCCCAGCACCAGAATGCGGTCCGCATTTTTGATCGTCGTCAGGCGGTGGGCAATCGTCAGGGTCGTGCGGCCTTTTGCCAGCTTGTCAAGGCTCTGGCCCACCAGAATCTCGCTCTCGTTGTCCAGGGCACTTGTGGCCTCGTCCAGCAGCAGGATGCGCGGGTTCTTCAAAAAGACGCGGGCAATCGCCAAACGCTGCTTCTGCCCGCCGGACAGCTTGACGCCGCGCTCACCGACGTAGGTGTCGTAGCCGTCCTTCAAAGCGCGGACAAAGGCATCGGCTCCGGCCAGGCGGGCAGCCTCCTCAATTTCGGCGCGGGTCGCGCCGGGGCGGCCATAGGCGATGTTCTCCGCCACCGTGCCGCTGAACAGGTAAACGTCCTGCTGCACGACGCCGATGGCCCCGCGCAGGCTGTGCAGCGTCACGCCGCGCACGTCCTGGCCGTCAATCAGGATCTTGCCGCCCGTCACATCATAGAAACGGGGGATCAGGTTGCACAGCGTTGTCTTGCCGCCGCCGGAAGGCCCGACGAGCGCGACATTCTCGCCCGGGCGGATATGCAGATCAACGTGGCGCAGGACCTTGTTGTGGTCGTCGGGGTACTCAAAGCTGACGTCGTCAAAGTCGATGCCGCCGTCCTTCACGACCAGCGGCTTCGCGTCGGGGGCATCGGTGATGGTGACGGGCGTATCCATGATCTCGGCAAAGCGCTCGATGCCGGTCATGCCGCGCTGGAACTGCTCGGCAAATTCGACGATACGGCGGATGGTCGCGATCAGCGTCGAGACATACAGCACATACGCGACAAGGTCGCCCGCGCTGATGGCCCCGTACACAAGGGACAATCCGCCCGCCAGAATGACAACAAAGTACATCAGACCGTCAAAAAGGCGTGTGGACGTATTGAACGCCGCCATGGCGTGGTAGCTTAAGGTCTTGATCTGTTCAAAATCCCGGTTGCCCTGCGCGAACTTCTCGCGCTCCATGTCCTCGGCGGCAAACGCCTTGACGACGCGCTGCCCCAGCAGGCTGTCCTCGATCGTGGCGTTCAGCTCACCGATCTGAAAGCGCTGCTGGCGGAACCGCTCCCGCAGCTTGCGGTTGAGCTTGACCGAGACCACACCCATCAGCGGCACGCAGGCAAAGACGACGAGCGTCAGCGGCACGCTGGCTTGGCAGAGGATAACAAACGATGCTGCGATCTTTATTCCTGCAATGAAGAACTCCTCCGGGCAGTGGTGGGCAAACTCGGTCACATCGAACAGGTCGTTGGTGATGCGGCCCATGATGGTGCCTACCTTGGTGTTGTTGTAGTAGGTGTGGTCCAGCTTGAGCAGGTGGTCAAAGGCATCGCGGCGCATATCCGTCTCGATGTGCACGCCCATGATATGACCGATGCTGGACATGTAATAGCTGGCTGCACCGTCGATGATGCGCAGCACAAAATAGAGTGCTGCCAGCCGCAGCACGATGCCTGCCGTCAGAGTGATGCCCACGCCCATGGCGGCGTTGGTGATAGTGCTCATGATCTTGGGCAGCACGATGTCACACAGGGTGGTCAGCGCTGCACAGAACAGGTCCAGAAACAGGGTCATTTTGTACTTTGCCAGATAGGGCAGAAAACGCCGGATCAGCGCACCGCTGCCTGCGTGGTGCGCCCCGGGGTCGTTGATTTTGGTTTTTGACATGGTTCCTCCTGTTGTAAAACCCTCTCAGGCTCACTTCGTTCGCCAGCTCCCCCGAGAGGGGGAGCCTTTGCATCTTTCGGGAAGCTGTACAAAGCCTCCCCCTTTCGGGGGAGGTGGCATTGCGCAGCAATGACGGAGAGGGTTCGTTCTCTTACTTTTTACTGTAATCCCGCTCGCCGTAGATGGCGGTGCCGATGCGCACGAGGGTGGCACCCTCCCGGATGGCGTTTTCAAAGTCGCCGCTCATGCCCATGGAGAGGGTCTCCATGGACACGTTGGAATAGCCGCGCTCTCCGGCCTGCACAAACAGCTTGTACACCTCGGCCAGATAGCGGCGGTTGCGGGCATCGTCGTCGTTCACGGGCGGAATGGCCATCAACCCCTTGACCCGGATGTGCTCCTGTGCAGCAGCGGCATCCAGCAGCGGCCAGAGCGCTTCCGGTGCCACGCCGGTCTTGCTCTCCTCGCCGCCGATGTTCACCTCCAGCAGCACGTTCTGCACGATGCCGGCCTTGGCTGCTTCCTTCTCGATGGCGTTCAGCAGATGCTCACTGTCCACGCTCTGGATGAGGCTGGCGCGGCCCAGCACCTTTTTGATCTTGTTGGTCTGCAGGTGGCCGATAAAATGGCTGGGCTTGCCGCAGTAGGCCCCGGCGTCAAAGTTTGCGCACAGCTCCTGCACATGGTTCTCGCCAAACACGTCAATGGGCAGCGCGGCACTGGCGGCCACCGTCTCAGCGGTGCGGGTCTTGCAGGCGGCGCACAGCTGCACCTGCGCCGGGTCCCGGCCTGCTTCCCGGGCAGCGGCAGCCATCTTTGCGCGGATCTCCTCCACGGCTTCCCGCATTTGCTCCAACGTCTTTTCTGCCATGGTATCTCAGTCCTCCTCGGTATACTTGGCGCGCTCGCCGCCAATGAGCTTCGGGCGGGTGCGGGCGCACAGGATATTTGCTTCGCCGATCTTGGAAAGGCTCAGCCGCACCGGCACGGCCACCCGCTTCAGGTGCATGCCGATGAGGGTGCCGCCGATGTCGATGCCCGCGTGGGCGCGGATCTCCTCCACGGCCACCGGGTCCTGGAAGTTCTTCCAGCAGGTAGTGGCCCAGCTGCCGCCGGCATGGGGCCGGGGCACCACGCATACCTCCTCCCAGCCGTATTTTTCCGCAGCTTCCCGCTCGATGATAATGGCCCGGTTCAGATGCTCACAGCACTGCGCTGCCAGCCAGATGCCGTTTTCGGCCAGCACCGGGGCAATGCCTGCATACACGGCGCGGGCCGCTTCCAGGCTGGAATCCTTGCCGATGTGCCCGCCCACGATCTCGCTGGACGAGCAGCCTACCACGAACACATCGCCCTTTTTCAGCTTTGCTTCGGCCAGCAGTTCGGTCACTGCCTGCCGGGCCTGCGTCTCGATCTGTTTTTTGAATTCTTCTGTCATAAAAAACACCTCGGTTTTTATCAAAAATCAAAGATTTGCACTGCGCACCTTTTCGCTGCCTGCAAGGCCGAGATACAGCCTGCTCTCCACCGGGCACAGAGCTGTCACACCGCCTGCACCCTTGCTGGAGACCGTCCGCTTCCAGCTGCCGTCTGCCGTATCTACAGCTTCCGCGCAGGGCGCATCGGCAGGCAGACTGAACAGCTTTTCCTGTAGATTCCGGCCTGCACGCAGGGCAATGCCCCGCAGCAGGGTGCTGTCGGCGTTCTTTTCCAGCCAGCTGCTGCGCGCCCACCGGTAGCCGATGTACAGGGTGCCGTCTGCATCCATAGCAAGCGCACCGGGATACCCCGGCAGGCCGGAAACAAAGCTCTGGCAGTTTTTACCGCCCGCCGTCAGGTCGCGGGCATCGGCGGCAGCGCTCCACACACAGCGGTTCCCAAGGTCAGCCACGAACAGCGTGCTGCCGTCCCGGCTCAGGGCCAGCCCGGAAGCACCGGCCACACCGCCCAGCACCTTCTGCACCGTGCGTGCTGCCGGGTCGTATACATACACGCAGCCCGTGCCGGTGTGGGCCAGCAGTTCGGTGCGCAGAGTGCTCTCCAGCCCGTCCGCGGCACCGGCAGCGGCAGCAACCGCAAAGTAGATCCTGCCGTCCGGCGCGGCTTCCACCGCTGAGACAGCCCCCAGCGGTGCACCGTCGATCTGGGTCACTACCTGCTCCACCGCCGTGCCCCAGCTGTCGTGGGCGGCGCGGCACAGGCTGCCGCCGCCGGGCGTGAGGATGCTCAGCCACAGGTCCCCGCTGCCGTCAAAGGCAAAACCGGTCAGCTCACCGTCCACGGAAAGGATGGCCGCATCGTGTCCGCCGTCGGTGCGCACAAGGTCGCTCGTGCGCTTTTTTAAGGCTGCGCCGTCGTATGCTGCGGCATACACAAGGCCGTCCTGTGTGCGGATGCAGTCCACACCCTGATATTCGCCCAGATCCAGCGTTCCCTTATGGTCGGCGGCAAGGGCCGTCTGTGCTGCACCGGTGTCCTGCCGTACATCAGGGGCATCGTACGCCTGCGGCGGCGTATCGATGGGCCGGAACACCAGTGCATACACCAGCGCCAGCAGGATGCACACGCCAAACACCGTGCTGGCCGTGCGGAACCGCTTGAGCAGCGCGTCCCGCTCCACCGCCATCTGGGCCGCATACTCGGCACGGCGGCGGGCGGCGCGGGCATTGGCGCGGTTTGCCCGGCGCATCCAGCGATCCACGAACAATGCCACCTGCGGCCCGATGGTGAGCGACGCAATGGCAAGGATGAGCAGAAATTCAACAAGTCCGATCCTCATAGGGCTTTTTCCTTTATCTTCAGAGCTTTTTCAGGGGGGGTATCCCCTTATCGTTTCAGTATAGCATCTGTGGCGCGGCAGTTCAAGCACCCAACTCTGTCTCCCGGCTTTTGCCGCCGCCTGCCGCCTTTTTCTCCATCTTTCCTGCCAAAGCCTTTTTTGCCGTGCTGAAATATGCTATACTGATTATAAATATGGCATTCTGCACCGGAATGCCGCGTGTCAGTGTAAAAGAGGATAACATGGAAGCATTCAAATATCATGTGCAGCCGGGCCGCTACCGGCATTTCAAGGGCAACGAATACGAAGTGCTGGGCATGGCCCGCCACAGCGAGACCGAAGAGGAAATGGTGGTGTACCGCGCCCTGTACGGGGAACGCGGGCTTTGGGTGCGTCCTGCCGCCATGTGGTGCGAGACCGTGGAGCGGGACGGCAAAGTGCAGCCGCGCTTTGTGCGCATTGAGGAGTGAACCGGCAGTTTTTGCCGATGGGATAAAACGGAGGGTGATACTTTTGTACAGTGAACAAAAACAGGCGCTTGCCGCCGAACTGAGCTTCAAGCATCCGGCAGTGCTGGCTGTCAGCGGTTCCGCAGGCAGCGGCAAGACCGCTCTGCTGGCCGCGCTGCTGCCGGTGCTCAAGAGCCGCGGGCTGAAGGTGGGTGTGATCCGCGAGGCTGACGATCTGCGCCTGCCCGCCGAGACCGACCGCCTGCATGAGGCCGGTGCCGAGGGTGTGGCCGTGTTTACTGCCGGGCGCTATCTGCTTACCGAGCAGTTCCGCCTGAACGAGCAGGACCTGCTGGCTTTGTTCGAGCGCCACGGCTACGACCTTGTACTGCTGGAAGGCTTTGGCGACAGCGGCTGGGCCAAGATCGAGGTGGTTCGCAGCTCGGTCAGCCCGGTGGGCACCGCGTTCCAGCCCATGGCCATCGTGGGCGATGTGCCGGGCGCTGATTTTGCACTGGACGATCCTGCTGCTCTGGCAGACTGGATCGAGAACCAGATGCCGTCCCTGTAACGGAGGTTCTGCATGAAACTCATCCGTACCGAAGACGCTGTCGGGCAGGTGCTCTGCCACGACATCACACAGATCATTCCCGGCCAGTTCAAGGGAGCACGCTTCCGCAAAGGGCACATCGTCCAGCCTGAGGATATTCCCGTGTTGCTCTCCATTGGCAAAGAGAATCTCTATGTCTGGGAGAAGCGCCCCGGCATCCTGCACGAGGACGAAGCCGCTGCCCTTTTGTACAAGGCAGCGGCGGGCCGCAACATCCACGGCACTGAGCCGAAGGAAGGCAAGATCGAACTGGTTGCCGACTGCGACGGTCTTTTGAAGATCGACCGCGCCGCCCTGCTGGCCGTGAACCGCACACCCCAAATGATGATCGCTACCATCCACGGCGACCTGCCCGTGAAAAAGGGCCAGAAGCTGGCCGGCACCCGCATCATCCCGCTGGTGATCGAGCAGGAGAAGATGGATGCCATGCAGGCTGCGGCAGGCAGCGAACCCATCCTGAACGTGCTGCCTTTCCACCCGAAAAAGTTTGCGGTCATCACCACCGGCAGCGAGGTATTCAAGGGACGCATCGAGGACAAATTCACCCCCATTCTGGTGGGTAAGCTGGCTGAATACGGCTGCGAGATGACCTATCACAAAACCTGCGACGATGACCCCGCCGGGATCACCGCCGCCATTCTGGAAGCAAAGGCCGCAGGCTGCGAGCTGATCTTTACCACCGGCGGCATGAGCGTAGACCCCGACGACCGCACGCCGCTTGCCATCAAGAACACCGGTGCCGAGATCATCACCTATGGTGCACCGGTGCTGCCGGGTGCCATGTTCCTTGTGAGCTATCTGGACGGTGTGCCGGTGTGCGGCCTGCCCGGCTGCGTGATGTACGCCAAGCGCACCATTTTTGACCTGCTGCTGCCGCGCCTGCTGGCCGACGACCCCATCACTGCCGAGGACATTGCCCGGCTGGGCGAGGGCGGGCTGTGCTTAGGCTGCGCCGAATGCCACTGGCCCAACTGCGGCTTCGGGCATTGCTGAAACCCTCTCAGTCAAAGCCTTACGGCTTTGCCAGCTCTCCCAAAGGGGAGAGCTTTATCAAGGTAAAAATTATGAGCGAAACAAAACTTTCTCATTTTGATGCGTCCGGCAGCGCCGTGATGGTGGATGTGAGCGAAAAGCCCGTCACTGCACGGCAGGCTGTGGCCCGCGGCATCATCACTATGAATGCGGCAGCCTTTGCCGCTGTTCGGGACGGCACCGCCCAGAAGGGCGACGTGCTGGGCGTGGCCCGCATTGCAGGCATCATGGCGGCCAAGCGCACCAGCGAGCTGATCCCCCTGTGCCATCCGCTGCCGCTGAGCAAGCTGACTGTGGATTTTCACCTTCTGCCCGAACAGCAGGCCGTAGAGGCCGTGTGCACCGCCAGGACCATCGGCGTGACCGGCGTGGAAATGGAAGCTCTGACCGGCGTTTCTGCCGCGCTGCTCACCATCTACGATATGTGCAAGGCCGTGGATAAGGGCATGGAGCTGGGCGAGATCCACTTGGTCGAGAAGACCGGCGGCAAGAGCGGGCACTATGTGCGGGCCGAGGGCGGCTATGTTTGATGCATACGGCCGCAATATTCACTATCTGCGCCTTTCGGTCACCGACCTGTGCAACCTGCGCTGCCGCTACTGTATGCCGGACGGCGTGCCAAAGCTGGCCCACGAAGATATTCTGACCTATGAGGAATTTCTGCGGCTGGCTGCGCTGTTCGCCCAGTGCGGCATCGACACGGTGCGCATCACCGGCGGTGAACCGCTGGTGCGCCGGGGCGTGGAACAACTGACGGCGGGCCTGAAAGCCATTCCCGGCATCCGCCGCGTTGCCCTTACCACCAACGGCGTGCTGCTGGCCCAGAAGCTGCCCGCCCTGCTGGCGGCGGGCCTTGACAGCGTGAACATCAGCCTCGACACCTTGCACCCGGAGACCTTCCGGCGCATCACCGGCAAAGACGAGCTTGCCGCCGTGCAAAACGGCATCCGGGCGGCCCTTGCCAGCGGCATTCCGGTCAAGCTGAACTGTGTGCCGCAGCCCGGCGTGAACGAGGGCGAGCTGGAAAGCCTTGCTGCCCTCGCACAGGAGCATCCGCTGCAGGTGCGCTTTATTGAGATGATGCCCATTGGCTTTGGTGCCGGGCTGCCCGGCCTTTCCAGCCTGGAACTGCTGGAGCGCTTTTACCGCCGCTGGCCGCAGCTGCAGCCGGTGACCCGTGCGGCCTTTGGCGATGGGCCGGCGGTGTATTATTCTGCGCCCGGCTGGCGCGGCAGCATCGGGTTGATCGCTGCCGTGCACGGCAAATTCTGCGCTTCCTGCAACCGGGTGCGGCTGACAAGTCAGGGCTTTCTGCGTCCGTGCCTTGCCAGCGAATCCGGCACCGACCTGCGCGCTCTGCTGCGCAGCGGCGCGGACGACGCGGCCCTTTTGCAGGCCATTCAAAACACGATTCTGGCAAAACCCCGGGAACATCACTTCGGCCAAGGCTCCATGCCCGCCACACGAGGGATGTACCGGATCGGAGGATAACACAAATTTATGGGTAAAATTCTGGCTATCTGCACAAGCCCCCGGCGCGGCACCTTGAAAACGCCGGTGCCGTCCGCTGTTCTCACCCCGGAGTGGGGTATTGTGGGCGATGCCCACGGCGGCAGCTGGCACCGGCAGGTCAGCCTGTTGAGCGCGGAAAAAATTGAAGCTTTCCGTCAAAAGCTCTGGGTGGACTACGGTGCCTTTGGCGAAAATCTGGTGGTGGAAGGGTTCGATCTTGCCACCCTGCCGGTGCCCAGCTTTTTTGCCATTGGGGATGCCGTGCTGGAAATGACCCAGATCGGCAAGGAGTGCCACAGCGACTGCGCCATCCGCCGGCAGACCGGCGACTGCATCATGCCGCGGGAGGGCGTGTTCGCACGGGTGGTAAAAGGCGGCACCATCCACACCGGCGACGAGATGAAGCTGCTGCCCACCCCGGCAGACCTGCCCCTGCGCGCGGCAGTGATCACCCTTTCCGATAAGGGCAGCCGCGGCGAACGGGAGGACAAAAGCGGCCCGCTCATTGTGGAAATGCTCACCGCCACAGGCTACAAGGTGGAGGAAGCGCTGCTTCTGCCGGACGATGCCGCCCAGCTCAAAACCCAGCTGCTGCGCCTTGCGGATGCCCGTCAGGTGAACCTGATCCTCACCACCGGCGGCACCGGCTTTGCACCCCGGGATATCACCCCGGAGGTGACTTTGAGCGTAGCCGAACGCAACGCGCCCGGCATTGCCGAGGCCATGCGGTACCATAGCCTTACCATCACACCGCGCGGGATGCTGAGCCGTGCCGCCAGTGTGCTGCGCGGCAAGACCCTGATCGTGAACCTGCCGGGCAGCCCTAAGGCCGTAAAAGAAAACCTCGAGTACATCCTGCCCAGCCTTGCGCACGGCATCCGCCTTGCCGCCGGGCTGGACGGCGAATGCGCCCGGAAGTAAAAAAGTATCCCGGTGGGCGGCACCGCATCCTGTACCGTATCAAATGCAAAGATTCATTTTAAAAACAGGAGCGCTTATCATGAACAACACTAAAATTTCCCGCCGCAGCTTTCTGGCTGCTGCCGGTATCGCCGGTGCCGCTGCGGCCCTGACCGCCTGCGGCTCCTCCGCTTCCAGCACTGCATCTTCCGTGGCAGGCTCTGCCGCTGCTTCTTCTGAAGCTGCCGGTGGATCCATGGAGCTGATCGTGTTTGCCGCCGCATCCCTCACCGAGACCCTCACCGCCATCGGCGAGATCTATTCTGCCGAGAACCCCGGCGTGACCTTCAGCTTCAACTTCGACTCCTCCGGCACCCTCAAGACCCAGATTCAGGAAGGCGCGGACTGCGACCTGTTCATCTCCGCCGGTCAGAAGCAGATGAACCAGCTGGACAGCACCGCTTCCGCCGATGTGAACACCGAAGGACTGGACTTCGTGGATAGCGATTCCCGCGTGGACCTGCTGGAGAACAAGGTCGTTCTGTGCGTGCCCGAGAATGGCGATAAGGGCATCGACAGCTTCGATTCTCTGGCCGAGCACCTCAAGGCCGGGGACATTCTGTTCTGCATGGGCAACAGCGATGTGCCCGTGGGCCAGTACACCCAGAAGATCCTTGCCTACTACGCTCTGGACGAGGAAGCACTGGCCGCAGCCGGTGTCATCACCTACGGCTCCAACGTCAAGGAGGTCACCACCCAGATCACCGAAGCCAGCGTGGATGCCGGTGTCGTGTACTGCACCGATGCCCACAGCGCAGGCCTGACCCCCGTGGATGAGGCCACCAAGGAGATGTGCGGTCAGGTCATCTATCCTGCCGCCGTGCTGAAAGCTGCCCCCAACACCGAGGCTGCCAGGGAGTTTCTGGCCTATCTGCAGACCGACCGCGCCGCGACCGTGTTCGAGAGCGTGGGCTTCACCGCACTGTAAATCCGTTGTTTTTCAGAGCTTCCCCTCCGGGGGAAGCCTTTTTATTCGGAGGTATCATTTATGGACTGGTATCCCCTTTGGAACAGCCTGCGCATCGCCCTCGTCAGCTGTGCGGCGGTGTTCTTCCTTGGCATTTTTGCCGCCTACTATATTGCCAAGCTGCCGCGCACTGTCAAAGGCGCGCTGGACGTGGTGCTCACCCTGCCCATGGTGCTGCCGCCCACGGTGGTGGGCTATTTTCTGCTGCTTTTGTTCGGCGCAAAGCGGCCGCTGGGCATCTTTTTCATGGAGCATTTCGGCGTGAAGCTGGTCATGAACTGGTACAGTGCCATCTTTGCATCCATCGTGGTGGCCTTTCCACTGATGTACCGCACGGCGCGCGGCGCGTTTGAAAGCTTTGACGAAACGCTGGCATGGTCGGCGCAAACGCTGGGCCAGTCGGACGTGTGGATCTTCTGGCGGGTGCGGATGCCCTGCTGCCGTCAGGGCATTCTGGCCGGCACGGTGCTGGCCTTTGCCCGCGCGCTGGGCGAGTACGGTGCCACCAGCATGATCGCAGGCTACACCCCCGGCAAGACCGCCACCATTGCCACCACCGTGTACCAGCTGTGGCGCACCAACGACGAAGCCGGTGCCATGCGCTGGGTGCTGGTGGATATCGTGATCTCGGCAGTGGTGCTGCTGGCCGTGAATCTGCTGGAGAAAAAACAGAAAGCAGGTGGCCGCGCATGAGTCTTGAAGTGAACATTACCAAAAAGCTGGATGGCTTTACCCTTCACGCCAACTTTGCCGCGCGCAGCACCGCCACAGCCATTCTGGGTGCGTCCGGCTGCGGCAAAAGCATGACCCTGCGCTGCATTGCCGGTATCGTAAAGCCGGATGCGGGCCGCATCGTACTGGACGGCCGGGTGCTGTTTGACAGCGCCCAGCACATCGACCTGCCGCCGCAGCAGCGCGGCGTGGGCCTGCTGTTCCAGAACTACGCACTGTTCCCCAACATGACCGTGGAGCAGAACGTGCTCTGCGGCCTGAAAGCCGAAAAAGACAAGGCCGCCCGCAAGGCCCGCTGCGCCGAAATGCTGCAGGCCATGCGGCTGGAATCCCTTGCCAAGCGCTACCCGGCCCAGCTTTCCGGCGGACAGCAGCAGCGCACCGCGCTGGCACGCATCCTTGTGGGCAGGCCCAAAATTCTGATGCTGGACGAGCCGTTCAGTGCGCTGGACAGCTACCTGCGCGAGGAAGTGGAGGGCGAAGTGGGCAGCCTGCTGGCCGGGTTTGGCGGCACGGCGCTGCTGGTCACCCACAACCGTGACGAAGCCTACCGCCTGTGCCGGGATATGATCGTGATGGATGGCGGGCAGGTGCTGCGCACCGGCGGCACCAAAGAGGTGTTTGCAGACCCGCAGAGCACCACCGCTGCACGGCTGACCGGCTGCAAGAACATTCTGTCCTGCACCCGCGTGGATGCCCACACCGTGCGCCTGACCGGCTGGGATGCGCCCCTTCACCTTGCCGCCGAGGTTCCGGAAACCTGCACCGCCGTGGGCATCCGCGCCCACGACTTTGCCCCCTGCGCACCAGCTGCGCCGAACGCTCTGCCGGTGCAGCTGAACTCCACCAGCGAGAATCCCTTTGACTGGAACCTGATCTTTACCGCGCCGGACGGCACCACCCGCCTGTGGTGGAAGGTGAGCAAGACGAACCTGACCGCTGCGTCGCCGGAGGCACCGGCGTTTCTGGGCACTGCACCGCAGAACATCATGCCGCTGGGGTGACGGACAGCACGCCGGGGATTTTCTTCAGCGCTTCCTGATCGGCCTTGTTCAGGTCCTTGACCGCGAACCGCAGTCGGATCATGCAGTGTGCCACGCTGGAAATGTTCTCGGTGCCGCCTGCCGGTTGAGCTCCTCCGGATAGGGGGAATCCAGATCGTAGGTGCGCAGTCCGGCTTCCACATGGCCCACCGGGATGCGCAGGTAAAAGCAGGCCAGCGCCGCCGCACCTTATCCACAAGCTCACTATTATATGCGCCAAACTCGGAATTGTGCAGGTCGGAAAGCACCACCATCCGGCTGGGCCTGCGGTCTGCCCCGCAAACTCCGGCTGTGCAGGGCCGTTTTTCTGTGGTATACTGGTACTGGAAGCAGCCCGCCGCTGCGGGCACTTTTTTTGAAAAGCATTCACGCAAACTTCACAGCTTTTTTTTATTCTTGCTGTATGATATTCTGGTCAAGAAGTCTATTATTGAGGAAGGTGTCTGTATTATGGCTAAGATCCTGATCGTTGACGATGAGCCGCGTATCCGCGAGCTGATCCGCGAACATTTACAATATTCCGGTTATATCTGTGAAGAAGCCGCCGACGGCACAGCTGCGCTGACCCAGCTTTCCGGCGGAGCCTTCGATCTGGTCATTCTGGACCTGATGATGCCGTTCATGGACGGTATGACCTGCCTGCGGGAGATGCGCGCCCGCCACATCAACACGCCGGTCATCATCCTGACCGCCCGCGGCGAGGAATACGACAAGCTGGCCGGCCTGGAGAGCGGTGCCGACGACTACGTTGTCAAGCCCTTCTCTCCCCGTGAGCTGGTAGCCCGCGTCAAGGCCGTGCTGAACCGCACCATGCCCAAGCCCGCCGCTGCCTCCGACACCATGACCTTTGGTGAGCTGACCATCGACACGGCCAGCCACACGGTGCGCGTTTCCGGCGAGGAGGTGGCCCTGACCCCCAAGGAGTTCGACCTGCTGGTGTTCCTTGCTTCCAACAAGGGCATCGCCCTCAGCCGTGAAAAGATCCTGCAGAAGGTGTGGAACTACGACTACTTTGGCGAGGACCGCACCGTGGATACCCATGTCAAAATGCTGCGGGGCCATCTGGGCAAGTGCCGCAGCTACATTGCTACCGTGTGGGGCATCGGCTACAAATTCGACCCCGACGCAACGCGCTGATAAAGGAGTGGAGGATTCATGCGGCACCATCACTCCCCCGGCATCCGCGGCCAGCTGATGTGGTTTTTGTGTTGTATCTGTCTGTTCCTGCTGGCACTGGTGTGGTTTCTGTCCACCCAGCTGCTGGAACCGCTGTACACCAAGCACATTGAAAAACAGCTGACCACTCAGGCAGAAAGCATCACCGCCGAGCTGGACAAGGCTATTGCAAACGGCGAAGCCCTTTCGGCATGGTCTTTTGGCCATCTTACGGTCAACACCGCGTTTTTTGACCGGCTTGCCACTCAGCTGTACGCCAGCGGTTCGCTGAACAGCTTCTGTGTGGATATTTCCGATACCACCATGCGCACGATCTATAAGATCGAGAACCAGTCCTACTGCAACCTGCACGAAACGCTGCTCTCGGATTCCGCCAACAACGATATGATCGTTTCCACCGCTGTGGCCATGCGCAAGAAATGCCGCACCACCGGCGGCTTTGTGCAGACCCTGAATCCGCCGCGGCTCTCCGGCTCGGCACAGCTGCTGGTAGGGCGCAACACCTCCGGCGGCGAGTACACCGTTCTGGTCACTACCAGCCTTGTGCATGTGGCCGAAGCCGGCAGGGTGCTGAGCACCGTGCTGCCCATGGCAGCGGCGCTGATCTTTGCCTTTGCCATGACGGCGGCATGGCTGTTCAGTGAGTGGTTCACAAAGCCGCTGCGCCAGCTTTCCAGCGCTGCCCGCCAGATGGCCATGGGCAACTATGCCGTGCAGGTGGATACCCGCCGCAGCGATGAGCTGGGCGATCTGGCCCGGGACTTCAACCACATGGCAAGCGAGGTGCAGCATTCTTCGCAGATGCAGCGCGATCTGCTGGCCAACGTCTCCCACGACCTGCGCACCCCGCTGACCCTTATCAAGGGCTATGCCGAGACGGTGCGCGACATTACCGGCGACGACAAGGCCCACCGCGATGAACAGATGAACATTATCGTGGATGAGACCGACCGTCTGACCGCGCTGGTCTCCAGCGTGATGGAGCTGAGCAAAGTGACCAGCGGCGCGGCAAAATGCGAACGCGTGCACTTTGACATGGCTCAGCTGTGTGACGAGGTGAGCGAGCGCTACGACGCCATCTGCGCCCAGAACGGCTGGCAGCTGCAGCTGGAACTGCCGGAGGAGGAGCTGCCGGTCTACGCCGACCCGGACATGATGCAGCGCGCGCTGCACAATTTGCTGGGCAACGCCATGCACCACATCGGCCAGGACGGCATTTTTATCCTGCGCGCCTTCCGCTGCTCTGAGGGCGTGCGGGTAGAGGTGGAGGATCACGGCCCGGGCATTGCCGCCGCCGATTTGCCCTATATCTTTGACCGGTACTACCGCTCCCGCTCGGACGCGGGCAAGCAGGGCACCGGTCTGGGGCTTTCCATCACCAAAGCCATCTTCCAGCAGCACAGCTTCCGCTTCGGCGTACAAAGCACCGTAGGCAAGGGCACCACCTTCTGGTTCGTCATGAGTGACCTGCCCTATGTGGACGACTTTGAGGGCAAGTGAACGCCCCCTGTAACACAGAAAAAGCACCGGCAGTTTTCCAACTCTTCCAATCGGGAAACTGCCGGTGCTTTATTATGCGCTTTAGTGGTTTAAAGTGCAAACGTTTAACGCAGATGAGGAAATGTGAAGGAGAAAGACAATGGAGCAAGTACATTTAAAGTACGGAACGTCGGCGGTCGATTTTGAGATTGACGGTGCGAAGAGTGTAAAATACCTGTATGAAAATAAGATGCGGGTCATTGAAGATATAAAAGCAGAATTTCTGCATTGTGTGACGGATGGTGTGATTGGCACGAAGCCGTTAAAGGAATTGATTGCACCGACCGATCCGGTTACGATCGTGATCAGTGATATGACGCGTTTCTGGATGCGTCAGGATGTGATTTGCGAGCTTCTGGTAAAATATCTGCACGATGAGATGGGCGTGGGATATGACCAGATTGCGGTTGTGGTTGCACTGGGAACACACCGCAAGAATACGGCGGAGGACCGCAGAAAACTTGCAAGCGAGTTTGTCTACGACCATGTAGCGAGCGTGACTGACCATGACTGCGATGCGCCGGATCTGGTATACATCGGTACGACGTCCTTCGGAACGCGTGTATCGGTCAATCCGCTGGCAGTCGGCAGAAAGGTCATCTGCATCGGCGGTACGGTGCACCATCTGATGGCAGGCTACGGCGGCGGAAGAAAGAGCATCGTTCCAGGTATTGCTTCCCGTGAGACGATCCGCATGAACCATGAGCGTGCGCTGGATCCGGAGAAACCGATGACGGATATGCGTGTCGGCAGCGGTCTGGTGGAGAACAACCCGATCAACCTGGATATGCGCGAGGCAGGTGCCATGGTACATGTTACATTCGGTATCAATATCGTGGTAGATACGTCTTCCCGCCACAGCGGTTTATTCTGTGGTGAGTTTGACAAGGCATGGCAGGCAAGCTGCAGTTATGTACAGAAGGGATACGGACTGCCG
>ERZ773146.706-NODE-706-length-24768-cov-6.689354_pt1 | contig 24768 bp, 23 predicted proteins | sample MGYA00580847_ERZ773146 | MGnify/ENA primary metagenome ERZ773146 (study PRJEB29015, sample SAMEA2737830) | human gut metagenome | biome: human gut; feature: human-associated habitat; material: faeces | place: China | collected 2012 ...
TCAGGGCGGTGCCCATGTGGATGTTGCCGTTTGCATACGGAGGGCCGTCGTGCAGGACAAACTTGGGCTTGCCGTCGTTATGCTTGATCAGGTTGTTGTACAGGTCGTTCTTCTCCCAATCCTCCAGCATGGCGGGCTCCTTCTTGGGCAGACCGGCACGCATCTCAAACAGAGTCTTGGGCAGATTCAGGGTACTATCGTACTGAGACTTATTCTTAGCCAATGGTTACACACTCCTCTAATTTACTAAAACGCTTTTGGGATCACTCGCTGAACTTCACGCCCTTAAAAGCGGCGTAGTCCGGCGCTGCAGCCTCATCCTCGGCGGCAGGGGCCGGGGGCGGGTCGAGCTTGAGCTGGCTCTCGTCCTGTGCCCAGAACTCCTCGCTGGTCTTTTCATCCGCAGGGGTCTCGTCCTCAGCATCCACATCCGCTGCGGCGGGCTGTGCCTCGGCGATCTCCTCGGTCACAGCGGCGGCAGTGGTTTCGGAAGCTGCCGCCTCGTCCTCGGCAGGAGCATCCTCAGCGGGCTCCTCCTTCTGGAACTCAGGCAGGCGGCTCAGAGACTCAACATGGCTGCGGTACAGGTTCAGCACATCGGACTTGAAGCGGGTCACTTCCAGCCGGACGCGGTCATACTCGCGCTCCTGGGCAAGCTTTTTCTCGTTTGCCTCGTTGATGATCTCATCCGCGCGGTCACTGGCTTTTTGCAGCAGCTCGTTGGCATCACGGATAATATCATCACCGCGCAGATTTGCGCGATGCAGGATCTCTTCCGACTTCTGGTTTGCTTCCCGGATAACATTCTCACCCATCCGCTGGGCATTGATCAGCGCGCTCTTGAGCATATCGCCGTCAGCCTCGTAGCTCTCCATTTCCTTGTGCAGACGCTGATTCTCGGCGGTCAGCTCAGCGATCTGGCGGCGCAGCTCCTCAGCCTGATCTTCATCCTGCTTCAGCTGCTCCTCTACTTTATCCAGGAAACGGTCCACCTCTTCGGTCCGGTAGCCGCGGATGTTCTTTTCAAACTGTGCAGCACGCACATCCTGCGGGGTCAGCATAGTGGTTTCCTCCCTTTTCATTCAATATTGAAAAAACTCGATGATCGATCGGTCTTTTTTGCTTTTTCCGGGCAGGGCCGTCAGGCCAAAGCGCCCCTTGCCGCGCACCGTGAACACATCACCCTCATACACCGGGGCGTGGGCGCTCTCTGCAGGCAGGTGGTTGATCTCCACCCGGCCCGCCGCAATCCACTCACACGCCTGCCCACGGCTGCAATGGAGCATGGCCGCAAGCACAGCGTCCAGCCGCAAAGAGGACACGGTGGCTGTCTGCGTTTTGCGCTCTGCCTGCGGGAATTCGGGAACCTCATCCAGCGAAAGCAGCGTGGTGGTGACCTCTGTCCGGCCCACCTGCAGCAGCTCCCGGCAGATGAGCTCCCCCACCGTTTCCAGCGCAAAGACATAGGCAGTGCCCGGCGTATCGGCCGGGAGCACGATATCTCCCAGAGCTTCACGCCGCAGCTCCAGCCCCATCAGGCTGCCCAGATAATCCTTGTGGCCCGGCAGTGCCGCCCCGGAAAGGGTGCGGCAGGTCAGCTTCACACAGCACAGCGGGCTTGCAGGGTAGCAGCCCTCCGGCTCCAGACAGAGCAGCTTCCGCTCTGCCCCGGGCCAGCCGCCCTCAAAGTGATGGTCGCTCTCCGGCACATCGGCACGGTTCAGCGCCGCGCGGGCCAGATCCTGTTCCCTGTCGCTCAAAAAGCCGGAGTAGCGGGCAATGCCGCGTCCCTCGGCCGCGCGGGCCAGATCCTCCACATGCCGCATCAAAAAGCGCTCTTCATCGGTGCGGGCGGGCACAAAGCCCCGCACTGCCCTGGGAGCAGGATCAATAGAACGCGCCATTGTTCTCCAGCTCGTCCAGCAGATCGCCCATAATGTCCACGTTGTACGGGGTAATGATGAAGGTGCTGTTGGCAACGCGCTTGATCTGGCCGTTGTTGGCATAAGCCACACCGGACAGGAAATCCACCAGACGGCGGGAAACTTCCTTGTTGGTAGACTCCAGATTCAGCACGACCGTGCGCTTGTTGTTCAGGTGGTCTGCAATGGTGCTGGCATCCTCAAAGCGCTCGGGCTTTACCAGAACGACCTTGAGCTGGGTGGTGGCGTGGATGTTGACCACCTTGTTCTTCTTCTGGGCACCCTCCACCGGCTCTTCCTCTGCATCGTCCATGCCAACGCCGAGACCGCTGTTGTTGTTCACCATCTGGGGGCCGTCGTCGATGTACTGATCGTCGTAATCGTCCTCACCGCCGAAAAGGCCCTTTTTGAGACTATCCACGAAAGACATAGTATCTGCTCCTTTCATTCGGGCAGCCGCAGCTGCCTGGCGCCTTTTGCAAAAGAGATGCAAATAGCTTTTACTATTATCGGATTTTTTGCCGCAGATGTCAATAACTACAAAAGTTTTCCATCATACAAATTTTGTCCGGAGACAATAATCTCGTCATAAAGCCGAACCTGACTGACAGAACCAGCCGTTCCGCTGGGCAAAACGATGAGGTCATCACCGTCTGTAATCTGCGGGTGGGCATCGTCCACAGGGTCGATGCGGCAGAAGCGGGCCAGGTTGCCGTACTTCACATACACGCCGGGGATGTAGTTCTCGCCCTGGCCCTCTGCCTCGGAGCCGTCCTCCTTGAGGTAGTGCACCGCGGCAGCAGGCACCCGCAGGCCGGTGTTGCGTCCCACAATGATCTGGGCATCGGCACAGTTCAGCCGGAGCACATCGCCGTTGATGATCTCGCAGGAGAGGACGAAGCGGGCAATGTCGTTCTCCGCATCGATGTTCACCTCGCTGACCTTTGCCTTGAGGGGCGTTTCCACCTGACCAGGAAAGCGGATCTCAACGCTCTTGGTCAAGGGCTTGCCGTCCCTGCCCAGCAGCTTTTCTGCCTGTTTGGCCGAGCACACCCCGGCATAGTACCAGGTAAAGCCCGAAACGATCTTTCCCGCGCAGCCGTCCAGCGCGATCTCCGGGGAGGATTCAACGTAAGCTTTCAGGTTGGCCGCATCCAGGGCAAGGATATCGGCAGAACCTGCGTTCAGCCGCCCGGAGCTGGAGCTGCGGATGAAATAGCCCGTCTGCGGGGCCGTGATCTGGGACGGATTGCCCAGCTGGGACTGCACCGTGGCGGCCTGCTGGGTCAGCGCGGTGATCTGGTCGGAGAAGCTGGCCACCTCGCCGGTGATGACCCAGAGCTTGTTCTGGGCCAGAATGTAATTTTCCTTCTCCGCATCGGTATCCTCGTAGTCCCCTGCATCCAGCGAATCCATCAGGTCGTACAGAGCAGCGGAACGGTTCTTGCGCAGGGATTCCAGCTGCACCGAAGTGGTGTTCTGGGAGCGCTGCAGCAGGTCGATCTGGTCATTGATCTGGGTCAGCTGCTGGCGCAGGGTGGCCTGCGCTGCATCACTGTAGATCTCAGCCACCGCTGTGCCTGCCGAAACACGCTCGCCGTCTGCCACCAGATATCCCAGCGTGCCGCCGCCCGCAACGTAACTTTCCTCAAACAGGAGCACGCCTTCGGCATCCACGGTGTCCTCCACCGTAGCCAGCAGGGCGGTCTCGTAGGTATTGGGCGGAAACAGCACCTGCATTGCCTGATAGCCCACATACAATGCCGCCAGCAGCAAAAACACGATGACGACAGCGGCCAGCGTTTTCAGTGCGCCGGAGATGCCCTCGCGGTTTTCTTCCTGCATATCGCTCATCCTTTCGCTAAAAATTCATTTGTGAGATGTACAGCCTGTTCCCGGACATCCGGGGCAGAGGCATCCATCCAGCAGATGCCCTCCATGTGGCGGAACCAGGTCAGCTGGCGCTTGGCATAGTTGCGGGAGGCCTGTTTCAGCTTCTCCACACAAGGGGCGAGCGCGCTCTCCCCCGCAAAGTAGGGGAAGAATTCTTTGTATCCGATGGCCTGGGCCGCCGTCTTATAGGTATCCCGGTGTTCCCACACACATTTTGCCTCGTTCAGCAGATCCTGCTCCATCATCTGATCCACCCGCAGGTCGATGCGGCGGTAGAGCTGGGCGCGCTCCGGGAAATCCAGCCCAAGGATCAGAGAACGATAGGGCTTTTCGGGCGGGAGTGAGTCTGCTTTCTGCTCACTGAGCTTTTTCCCGGTGGCACGGTAATGTTCCAGCGCCCGCAGCACCCGGACATGGTTGTTCGGATGGATGGCCGCCGCCGCTTCGGGGTCCACCGCCTGCAGCTCCGCATACATGGCTTCCGGGCCTTTTTCATTCAGTTCCGCGGCCAGCTGTTCCCGCAAACCGTCCGGCGTTTTCTCAGCAGCAAAGCGGACACCATACAAAAAGCTCTGGACATAGAGCCCGGTGCCGCCCACGAGGATGGGCAGATGCTCTCTGCTGGAGATCTCACGTTCCAGCGCCCCGGCCAGCGCGGTGAAATCTGCCACGCTGAACGGTTCATCAGGCTGCAGGATATCCACCCCATGGTGCGGAATACCGCAGGTCTCCTCGGGGGTCACCTTGGCGGTGCCCACATCAAGACCTTTGTAAATCTGCATCGAATCGGCGCTGATGATCTCACCGCCGAACTGCTCGGCCAGTGCAACACCCAGCGCGGTCTTGCCGGAAGCTGTGGGGCCGACCACGGCCAGCACCGGGTGCTTTTTGTTACACGATCCGTCCAAACTGTTTTTCCAGCTCCTTCCGGGTCAATTTAAGGACACAAGGCCGACCATGGGGGCAGAAGGGCGGTACCTCGCCCGAGAGGATCTTTTCAGCCAGTGCCATCAGCTCCTGAGGAGAGGTCTTATCCCCCGCTTTAATGGCCGCGCGGCAGGAGATGGAATGGAGCACCCACTCGGTCTTTTCGCTCAGGGCATCGCGGCTGCCCTTGGAGAGCTTATCCGCCAGCTCCACCAGCAGATCCTCGGCACTGCCCTGTTCCACATCCGCGGGCACAGAGCGCAGAAACACGCTGTTGCCGCCAAAGTCATCGATCTCCAGTCCTGCGCTTTCCAGCAGCTCAAGGTTGGAGAGGAGCGCAGTCTTTTCCTCCGCCGAAAGCTCCACCACCAGCGGCTCCAGCAGCAGCTGGGCCGGAACATCCCCATAGTTTGCCGCCAGTTTCTCGAAGAGCTGACGCTCGTGGGCGGCATGCTTATCAATGATGCAGATTTCCTCCCCGCGCTCAGCGAGGATGTAGGTCTTGAAGATCTCACCCACATAGCGCAGAGGGGCAGGGCCTTCCTGCACGTCAAAGCCCAGCTGTTCCGGCGTATCCTCGGCAGCAGAGGTCTGCTGCCGAGCTGGGGCGGCAGGCATTTCCTCCTTGGGGGCAGGATCCCATGCCGCCATGTGGTCCTGATGTTCGGGCAGATCTGCACTGTCCGGTTCAATGTCCAATGCACCTTCTCCCAGCGCTGCGGCAAAGGCGGGTGCTTCAGGCTCACTCTCCGTGGGAGCTGATGCCGGGCTGTGCAGGGTGGCATCCTGCCGGATAGGCAGGCCCGATGCAACCGTTGTCCAGCTGTGCTCTGTCGGCTTTTCCTCGATAGTGCCCAGTGCAGGCAGGATATCCGGGTGGTTTGCAGGTGCCGGACGGGACAGCGGTACTGCTGCCGGTGCCGGAGTGAAGCTCCGGAAGCTCCGCTGGGGCTGAGGGGTATGCTCATGGAGCGTTCCCGGCTCGGCTTGGCCCGGAATGATGGCAGAAAGCCCTGTAAAGCAATTCTTCTTTACATCATTTTCCGTCGCATTATCACTTGTTTCCGATTTGTTGGACTCTTCATCTTTTTTGTTCTCTTCAAAGGCGAAACGCCGCTCTCCGGTGCCCGGTTGGGCCAGTGCCAGCTTGACAGCGTGATAAACGAGGTCAAAGATATCGTTTTCCCGGGCAAAGCGCACCTCAGTCTTGGCCGGGTGGACATTGACATCCACAAGGTCAGCGGGCATTTCCAGAAGCAAGATTCCTCCAGGGAACTTGCCCTGCATCGTGGTGCCCTTGAACGCTGTTTCCATGGCCGCCATCATGGTGCGGTTGCGGACATAGCGCCCATTGATGTAGAAATACTGCATACTGCGGCTGGCGCGGCAGCTCCTGGGCTGGGTGATGAGGCCCCACACCCGGTACACCCCTTCCTGATTGTCCAGTTCCATGAGGTCACGGCTGAATTCCCGGCCCAGCACCGCGTAGGCGGCACTGCGCAGCTTGCCATCACCGGGGGTGACATACTGCAGCTTGCCTTCCCGGACAAACTTGAAGCTGACCTCAGGGTGGCTCAGGGCCACATGGGCCACAATATCCGCCACAAAGGTACCCTCGCTGGAATCCTTTTTGAGAAACTTCATCCGGGCCGGGGTGTTGTAGAACAGATCCTGCACCCGGATGGTAGTGCCCACACCGCGTGCACCGGGCTCCAGCGGATAATCCTCGCCGCCCTCAATGCGGTAGACGGAGGCGCACTCGTCGTTCTCAGTACGGGTCAGTACTTCTACCCGCGCCACGCTGGCAATGGAAGCCAGCGCCTCTCCACGGAAGCCCAGGGTGTGGATATGGTTCAGATCATCCTCCGTCCGGATCTTACTGGTGGCGTGGCGGATGAATGCCGTGGGGATATACTCTGCTTCAATGCCTGAGCCGTTGTCGCTGATCTCGATCAGCTTCACACCGCCTGATTCAATGGTCACGGTGATCTGGCTTGCCCCGGCATCAATGGCGTTTTCCAGCAGCTCCTTCACCACGGAAGCAGGCCGCTCCACCACCTCACCGGCTGCAATGAGCTCTGCCGTGTGCTTGTCCAGAACATGGATGACTGCCATATTCGTTCCCTCCCCTGTTTTTTAGGATTTTTCGGGAAATCAGCCGTTCAGGCTGCCCTTCAAGGTCTTTTTCAGCTCGTACAGGAAATTCAGCGCTTCAATGGGGGTCAGCGTTTCCACATCCAGCGCATCCAGTTTTTCCAGCACCTCGCTGGGCACTGCGGGAGAGTTATACTCCTGCAGCGCGTCAAAGTCCATCTGCTCCACCTTGTTCTTGGGGGCAGTGGCTTCCAGTGCGCGCAGCACCTCGTGGGCGCGGCGGGTCACGGTGCCGGGCAGACCGGCCAGCTTTGCCACCTCGATGCCATAGCTGTCATCGGCAGGGCCGCGGACGATGCGGCGCAGGAAGGTGATGTCCTCACCCCGCTTTTTCACCGCAATGTTGTAATTTTTCACGCCGCTGATGGTGCCCTCAAGGTCTGTCAGCTCATGGTAATGGGTGGCAAAGAGGGTTTTGCAGCCCAGTCCCTTGGCCGGGTCGCTGATGTGCTCCACCACGGCGCGGGCAATGCTCATGCCGTCAAAGGTGGACGTGCCGCGCCCGATCTCGTCCAGCACCACCAGACTGCGGGAGGTAGCGTTCTTCAGGATCTCTGCCACCTCGGTCATCTCCACCATAAAGGTGGACTGACCTGCCGAAAGGTCATCCGACGCGCCGATACGGGTAAAGATGGCATCCACTACACCCACATGGCACTCTCTGGCCGGAACAAAGGAACCGATCTGTGCCATCAGGGCAATCAGCGCATTCTGGCGCATATAGGTCGATTTGCCTGCCATGTTAGGGCCGGTGATGATGAGGCAGCGATCTTCGCCGCAGTTCAGGGTGGTATCGTTGGGTACGAACAGACTGCCCTTGAGCATCTGCTCCACCACAGGGTGGCGGCCCTCCACGATGGTCAGTTGGTCGCTCTCATCCACAGTGGGGCGGCAGTAGTTGTTTTCTGCTGCCACCTGAGCCAGAGCGGCCAGCACGTCCAGCTCTGCCACGGCGTTGGCTGTACGCTGGATGCGGTCGAGCTGGGCACCAATGCTTTCCAGCAGCTCATTGAACAGCCGGTGTTCCAGAGCGATCAGCCGCTCGTGGGCACCCAGGATCTTATTTTCCAGTTCCTTGAGCTCCTGTGTGATGTAGCGTTCGCCGGTGGTCAGGGTCTGCTTGCGGATGTAGCTCTCCGGTACCTGTGCCTTATAAGAGTTGCTGACCTCGATGAAATAGCCAAACACGTGGTTATAGCCGATCTTCAGCTTGGGAATGCCGGTCTCCTGCCGCAGGCGGGTCTCGAGCTGAGCCAGCACGCCCTTGGTGTTATCGCGGATGGAACGCAGCTCGTCCACCTCGGGGTGGTAGCCCTTGGCAATGACACCACCATCCTTCAGGGTAGAAGGTGCGTCAGGATCCACAGCGGCATAGATCTTGTCCTTGATATCGCTCAGCGGGTCGATCCTGGAGACGATTTCGCTGAGTTCGGCGCAGCCGCAGCTTTCGGCCTGCTGGCGCAGGCTGGGCAGGCGCTCACAGGTCTGCGCCATGGCATAGATCTCTTTGGGCGTGGCCGAACCGTAGACCGTGCGGGTCATCATACGTTCCAGATCGGCGATGTAATGCAGTTCTTCGATCAGATCGCCGCGCTGTACGGTCTGGTTGACCAGACTTTCCACAGCATCCAGACGGTGGTTGATGGCATCGCTGGAAAGCAGCGGCTGCTCGATCCAGGTGCGGAGCAGCCGCTTGCCCATGGCAGTGCTGGTCTTGTCCAGCACCCAGAGCAGGGTCCCCCGCTTTTCGCGGCCCCGCAGGGTCTCGGTGAGTTCAAGGTTGGCCCGCGTCACCGGCGAAAGCTGCATATACTGGGCTTCGTTGTAGCTGATGACGGTCTTCAGGCGCTCCACACCTTTGATCTGGGTGGTGTGCAGGTATTCCAGAAGCGCGGCCATGGCAAACCGCACCAGACCTTTTTTGTCGATAGAGGTCGTCTCATCCCAATTGCGTCCAAACTGATTTTCCAGCGAGATGGCCACAAGGCCCGGGGCGTAGCGCTCCTCTTCCACCAGCTCCACAGAGCAGGTCATGTTCTTTTTGATATAGCCGGTCAGCTCACGGCAGTCCAGCATTCCGGGATTCATCAGCACCTCGCTGGGATGGTAGCGGCAGAGCTCCGCGATCACGGCAGGCACGATCTTCTCTCGTTTCAGCTCGGTGATGTGGGCCGTGCCGGTGGAAACATCGGCAAAACAGATGCCCGCCGCATTCCCTTTCAGAAAAATGCTTGCAATGTAGTTGTTTTTGTCATCCTGCAGCATGCTGCTCTCGATGACAGTGCCCGGCGTGACCACCCGGATGATATCGCGCTTGACCAGTCCCTTTGCCTTGGACGGGTCCTCCATCTGCTCACAGATCGCCACCTTGTAGCCCTTGGCGATCAGGCGGGCCACATAGCCCTCGTAACTGTGGAAGGGCACGCCGCACATGGGGGCACGCTCTTCCATGCCGCACTGCTTGCCCGTCAGGGTCAGGTCCAGCTCCCGGGAGGCGGTCAGCGCATCGTCAAAGAACATCTCGTAAAAGTCGCCAATGCGGTAAAACAGGATCTCGTCCTTATACTGCTTCTTGATGTCCATATACTGCTGCATCATGGGCGACAGTTCTGCCATAATCGTTCACCTTTCCTGCGGGCTATGCCGCTTTGCTTCTTTCCGTCGGTTTGCAGTAAGTAACTGCGAATGGAAGGAAAACGCGGCCTGCGATTTGCAGCCGCGTTCTCATTTTACCTGTTAGTGGCAGCCTCCGCAGGTGGAGCAGCTGCCGGTGCAGGATTCACTGGGCTCCTGCACAGTCATGGGGTCGCCGCCGTTCATTGCGGTGTTGATGATGGCATCAATATAGTTGACCAGATTCTCGCAGTCGCGCTTTGCCTCGTTGTAAGCAGTCATACCCTCGTCAGCCATGATCTTGCCATACAGGTCGTTGACCTTGGTGTTCAGCTCGGCAATGCGCTCATCACTGCGCTCGCTCTTGCCGATCTCATTGTTCAGATCCATGCGGGCCAGATTGAACTCTCCGATGAGATTCTGCAGTTCCTCATCCTTGTCGTTTGCCTTGCGGGCCTGATCCAGAGCCAGGTAACGGGGGTCAGTCTGCAGTGCCATAGCGGCGCGCTTGAACAGATCGATGCAATCCATAATCAAAAATCTCCTTTGATGTGTTTGTTTTTATAGTTACATTATCATTGAGGCCGGTGTGCCCCGGGATCACGTTTCCAGTTCGCCCAGCAGGACAGTGGCGCGGGCACCGGTCAGGTGTACCTGTGCGTAGCTGCCCATCAGGGCGGGGTCAGCGGCAAACTCCACGGTCAGGTTGTTGTCCAACCGGCCGGAGAGGGTGCCGTCGCTGCGGCCATAGCCTTCCACCAGCACACGGACAGTCTGGCCCACCTGCTGCCGGACCAGATCCATTGCGATCTCGTCCTGTACCTTGAGCAGACGGGTCATCCGGTCGGTTTTCTCCGCGCGAGGAGTGGGGTCGGGCATATCCGCTGCCTTGGTGCCGGTACGCTTGGAGTAGATAAAGGTGAACAGCTGCATGTAGCCGACTTTCTTCACCAGTTCCAGCGTGCCCTGGAAATCCTCCTCCGTTTCCCCGGGGAAGCCCACGATGATATCGCTGGAGAAGGTGATACCGGGCACCTTTTTGCGGGCGTACTCGATCAATTCCATGTACTGCCCGATGGTGTAATGGCGGTTCATCTTTTTCAGCAATTCATCCGAGCCGCACTGCACCGGCAAGTGCAGGTGTTTGCACAGGTGGGGCTGGGCCGCAATGGTGTCGATCAGCTTGTGGCTGGCATCCTTCGGGTGGCTGGTCATAAAGCGGATCTGGTAATCGCCGGGCACAGCGCAGAGCAGATTGAGCAGATCAGCAAAGTCCACCTGTTCCTCCAGGCCCTTGCCGTAGCTGTTCACGTTCTGGCCCAGCAGAGTGATCTCCTTGTATCCTGCTTCCACCAGCCCCCGGAACTCCGCCAGGATATCGCCGGGCTTGCGGCTCTTCTCACGGCCCCGCACATAAGGTACGATGCAGTAGGTGCAGAAATTGTCGCAGCCGTACATGATGGGCAGCCAGGCGCGGAACTCACTCTCGCGCCGGATGGGGATGTTCTCCACGATGACCGGGCGCTGGGCAGGCTCCATCAGCACGCGCTTATGCTTCTGCAGCTTCTGAGCAATGAGCTGAGGCAGCGTATCGATGCCATCCACGCCAAAGACCAGATCGACATAGGGATAGCTCTTGCGCAGCTTTTCCACCACATGCTTCTGGTTGGCCATGCAGCCGCACAGGCCGATCATCAGGCCGCGCTTTTTCTCCTTCAGGCCCTTCAGCGCACCCACATTGCCGAACACGCGCTGCTCGGCGTGCTCCCGCACGGCGCAGGTGTTGAAGAGGATGAGGTCTGCATCCTCGGGCTTATCGCACAGGCCGTAGCCGATATCCACCAGCACGCCCTTGATGCGCTCGCCATCGTTGACGTTCTGCTGACAGCCATAGCTGTGTACAAAGGCCAGCGGCGGGGTGTCGTAAGCCGCACGCACCAGCTCCGCAGCCGTCTCGTTGTGTTCAAAGTTAATGTATTCCAATAAAAACCATCCTTATTTTTTAAAAGCTCTTTTTAGTATACCCTCTTTCTGCCATAAGGGCAAGTGGGAAACCGCAAATTTCAGAATCCTTCGGGGCAATTCAGCCTTCTGCCTGCTTTTTGGCGCATGCTTCACACAGGCCGAACAGCACCACAGCACAGTCCTGCACCACAACATCCTTCTGGCGGCGCACCAGCCTCATCACCTGTTTCTCGTCCACATCGGCATCCACTACGCCGCCGCAGGCCGTGCAGTAGAGGTGGCTGTGCCAGCACAGGGTGTGATCAAAACGATCCGCCCTGCCCGGAATGGACACCCGGCGCACCATGCCTGCCTCCACCAGACTGTTCAGGTTGCGGTAAACGGTGCCCAGGCTCAGGCCCGGGCACTCCGGGGCCGCCTTATCAAAGATCTCTTCGGCGGTGGGGTGGTCGCAAAGCTGCTCCACGGTGCGCAGCACCAGCTCCCGCTGTTTGGAATAACGCATCTTCCTCTCTCCTTCTCTTCCCTTTATACGTTCTCTTCGCCCTTGATCCGCGCCCAATATGCGCGGGAGGCCTGCTCGTTCTTGTTTTCCCCAAAGGTGTAGTATTTTGTATTCTTAAGCACATCCGGCAGATACTGCTGCTCGACCCAGTGGTTGGGGTAATCGTGGGCATACTTGTAATTCTGGCCCTTTACCAGTGCATCCTCCCCGTCATAGTGCTTGTTCTGCAGCTGGCGGGGAATGGGCCCGGTGCGACCCGCCTGCACATCCGCAATGGCGGCGTTGATGGCATCGTGGGCGCTGTTGGATTTAGGGCTGGTCGCCACCAATACCACCGCATCCGCCAGGGCGAGCCGTGCCTCGGGCAGACCCACCGCGTTGGCGATATCCACCGCCGCCTTGACGATGGGGATAATCTGCGGGTAGGCAAGACCCACATCCTCGCAGGCGCACACCATAAGCCGACGGCAGGCCGAGGGCAGATCCCCGGCTTCCAGCAGCCGGGCCAGATAGTGGAGCGCCGCATCCGGATCAGAGCCACGCATGGATTTCTGGTAAGCCGACACGATATCATAGTGGTCATCGCCGTCCCGGTCGTACCGCATGGCAGTGCGGCGGGTGACCTGCTGGATCATGTCCAGCGTGATGTGTTTTCCCTCCGGTTCGGGAGCCGCCGCCGTCACAGCAAAATCAAGGCAGCCCAGTGCCTTGCGCAGATCGCCGCCCGCGCTCTCGGCAAGATAGGCACAGGCATCGTCCTCCATCCGGATGGGCGTACCCTCGCTCTCTGAAAGCTTTTTCAGGGCATTCCGCAGCCCCTGCTCCACATCTGCAGCTGTCAGCGATTTGAATTCAAACACAGTGCAGCGGGAAAGCAGTGCATTATAGATGTAAAAATAGGGGTTCTCGGTGGTGGAGGCGATCAGGGTCACAGTTCCGTCCTCAATGCACTCCAGCAGGCTTTGCTGCTGCTTCTTGTTCAGATACTGGATCTCATCGAGGTACAGCAGAATCCCCCCCGCCCCGGCCAGTGTGCCGATATCCTTGAGCACTGCCTTGATATCCCCCGTGCCGCAGGAGGTACCGTTGAGCTTGTGGAGCGTCATGCCGCTGTTCTCGGCAATGATGCGGGCCACGGTGGTCTTGCCTGTGCCGGATGGGCCGTAAAAGATCATATTGGGGATACGCCCGCTCTCGATGGTGCGGCGGAACACCCGCCCCGGGGCCAGCAGATGCTGCTGGCCGCAGACTTCGGCCAGCGTTTTGGGGCGCATACGCTGCGCCAGCGGTTCATTCATCGGGCGTTCCCTCCTGTACTGCCCTGCTGTTCTGCATGGGCCTTATATAGAAATAGTATACCTCATTTTTACACGAACAGCAAGAGCAATAATGAAAATCATTCTCAGATGGATGCCGCAAATCCCATTTACAAAAAGGTCGAAACATGCTATTATCATAGTACATTTACGAGAAACGAGGGGTACAGATGAAGAAAGCCGATGCGGCAGAAGATCTCTCTGCCAAAAAGAAGCTGGCGCTCCAGGTCATCGACCGGCTGAAAACAGAATATCCGGATGCAGCCTGCACGCTGGATTACGACCACGCCTGGCAGCTGCTGGTCAGTGTCCGGCTGGCGGCCCAGTGCACCGATGCCCGGGTGAACATTGTGGTACAGGACTTGTTTGCAAAATACCCCAGTGTAGCAGCGTTGGCTGCGGCAGAGCCCGAGGAAATTGAAGCCATCGTCAAGCCCTGTGGGCTGGGCCGCAGCAAGGCCCGGGATATCTCGGCCTGTATGCGGGTACTGCGGGATAAATACAACTGCAAAGTGCCCACCACCTTTGAAGAGCTGCTGGCACTGCCCGGCGTGGGCCGCAAGAGCGCCAACCTGATCATGGGCGATGTGTTCTGCAAGCCCGCCATCGTCACAGACACCCACTGCATCCGGCTGTGCAATAAGATCGGGCTGGTGGATGGCATCAAGGAACCGCAGAAGGTGGAGATGGCCCTGTGGAAGATCATCCCGCCGGAGGAAGGCAGTGACCTGTGCCACCGCTTTGTGATGCATGGCCGGGCTGTCTGCAACGCCCGCAAACCCGAATGTAAAAAGTGCTGTCTGAACGACATCTGCCGGTACGCGGCAGAAAACGCCGTTCTTACAAAAGAAACCAAGGAGGCTTCTGTATGATTACATTGTCTATCCTGATCGTCCTTGCCCTGATCTGCGCTCTGGTGGGCGTGCTGATGGGCCTATTCTCTCTGATCGGCCTGCTGGCTTCCCTGCTCGTGGGCGTGCTGGTAGGCGCTCTGGCCGGTCACATTGCCAACCGCTTCATGGGCACCCAGACCTCCACCGGCCGCAACATTGTGCTGGGCATTCTGGGCAGCTTTGTGGGCGAGTTCCTGTTCGGCCTCATCGGCATCCATGCCACCGGCAGCATCAGCTCCTTCGTCATCTCGGTGCTGGGTGCCTGCGTCTGCATCTGGGTGGATAACCGACTGTTCCACGATCGTTGACCGGTTTTCTCTGGTTGTTTGTCTTTGCTCTCCCCTCCGGGAGAGCTTTTTTATTTTCAGCCCCTTGACAGTTATATCGAGAAGCGATATAATGCATCCATGATATATCGCATAGCGATACAAAGCGAGGTGATATAATGGAAAATCCGGCACTGACGGAAACCACCTACTACATCCTGCTTTCCCTCTATCATCCGCAGCATGGCTACGGCATCATGCAGGAGACCCAGCAGCTCTCCGGCGGAAGGGTACGGCTGGCTGCCGGAACCCTGTACGGTGCCCTGAATGCCCTGTGCGAAAAGGGGTGGATCTTTCCCCTGCCCATGGAAAGCGGGAGCCGCAAAAAAGAATACCAATTGACCTCCGCCGGGCTGAAGGTGCTCAAACAGGAGCTGGTCCGGCTGGAGGAGCTTGCTGCCAATGGCCGCGCCATTTTACAGGAGGAACAGGTATGAGTGAAACAAAAACGCTGCATCGGAATTTCTGGGTCTGGGAATTTGAAAAAGAAGAACGCTGGCTCAACGAAATGGCGCAGGAGGGCTGGGCCCTGCAGAATGCCGGGTTCTGCACCTACACCTTTGAAAAGACGGAACCCGGCCAGTACATCATCCGGCTTGCCATGCTGGACAGTTCCCCGGATTTTGAAAGTTTCATGGAAGAGTTGAAAGCACAGAGCGTTGGGCATTGCTTCAGTTGGGGATATTTCCGCCGCAGCGCCCAGCTAGGTCCCTTTGATATGTTTTCGGATGTGGATTCCCGTATCTCCCACCTGAACAAAATTGGACAGATGGTGAGGCTGCTCTGTCTGGCAAACCTTCTCATCGGCGTTACCAACACCTTCAGCGGTGCATCGCTGGCATGGCTAAACCTGCTTTGCGCAACGTTTTTGGCCTACGGGCTGGGACGTATCAGCAGCAAACGAGAGAGTCTGATGGAAGAACGTCAGCTCCACGAGTGATTTTTCTCCTTGATGCGCAGGATCTTCAGAGTTTTCAAAAAGTTCATGTTTACCCGCTTGCATTCCGATGCAGGCGGGTATATTATTGTCAATAGCAAATAGTTATCATGTGTTAAGTATTTGCATTCGTTAAGTGATAAGGAGGGATCGTATGCCGCAGAAGAGCGCACCGGAACTGTTCGCTGTGGTCCATTATCTGCATCGGCTGAGCACGGAAGGCAAACGCGGTGCCAAAATGGCACTGGAAAGCTGCCCCAAGTGTCATTTCATCATGCTGGAAGGCGTGCTGATGACCATTGAAGAGCATGGCCAGAATGGCACCATCTATGTTTCCGATCTGGCTGCTGCCGTCAAACAGCCCCTGCCCGCTGTTTCCCGCGCGCTGCGCCAGCTGGAGCAGGATGGACTCATTGAGCGGATCACAGACCCCAATGACCGCCGCAAAACGCTGGTGCGCCCCACGGAAAAGGGACTGGATGCCAGCCGCCAGGCCGAGGCCGCCATCAGCCGTTACTTTGAGCGGGTCATCTGCCGCATTCCGGAAGAGCAGCGGGAGCAGCTGTTTTCCCTGACCGGTGTGCTGCTGGAGGCTGTGGAAGCGGAAAATGCGGAGCAACAAGCAAAATTGAAGGGAGAAAACGAAAATGGGTAAAATTTTCAAGCAGCTGGCCCGCCACTGGGCCGCCTGCCTTGCCGTGGTGGCTCTGCTGTTCGTGCAGGCCTACTGCGACCTTTCCCTGCCGGATTACACGAGCAGGATCGTGGACACCGGCATCCAGCAGGGCGGCATTGAAAGCCCCCTGCCGGAGACTGTGCGCCAAAGCACACTGGATGCCCTCTCGCTTTTGATGGGCGAAGAGGATGCGGACGCGCTGCAGAATGCCTACGGATATTATCTTCAGGACAACGGTGTTCTGAAGCTCCGCAGTGACCTGACCGATGCCGAGCGCACCGCTCTGGAGGAGGCCGTTACCACACCGGATATCGTGCTGTATATGGCGGCGGCGCAGAATGCCAACGCCCCTGCCGGGGATGAAGCAGAAGCCATGACCGCTGCTCCCACGGCGGAAGATCTGGATGCCGTCTGTGGCCAGTTCGCAGCCATGGCCCAGATGCCCGGTTTTTCCCGGGAAATGATCCAGCAGCAGCTGGCCAGCGCCATGGAACAGGTGGACGAGACCACCCTTTCCAGCATGGCAAGTCAGGCCACCCTGCTGGTCAGCCTGGAATATGAGGCACAGGGCGTTTCCCATGATGTACAGATGGCCTACCTCTTCCGTGTGGGCGGCCAGATGCTGGCCCTGACCCTGCTGATGGTGGTCGTTGCCATTCTGGTGGGCCTGATCGCCTCCCGCGTTTCGGCTTCCATCGGCCGGGAGCTGCGCAGAGAGACCTTCTCCTCGGTCATCCACTTTTCCAACGCTGAGATCGAGAATTTCTCCACTGCTTCCCTGATCACCCGCACCACCAACGATATCCAGCAGGTGCAGTTCACCTGTGTCATCCTGCTGCGCATGGTGGCCTACGCCCCCATTCTGGGCATCGGCGGCGTGATGCACGTCACCCAGGGCAACACCGGCCTTGCCTGGATCATCGTGCTGGACGTGGCCGCTCTGCTTCTGCTCATCACGGTTCTGATGAGCGTCGCCATGCCCAAGTTCAAGATCATGCAGACACTGGTGGACAAGCTGAACCTCGTCAGCCGCGAGATCCTGACCGGCGTGATGCCGGTGCGTGCATTCAGCCGCGAATCCTTTGAGGAAAAGCGCTTTGATGCTGCCAGCCGGGAGCTGATGGGCACCCAGCTGTTCACCAACCGTGCCATGGTGGCCATGATGCCCTTTATGACCCTGATCATGAACGGCACCAGCCTGCTCATCGTCTGGTTCGGCGGCAAGGCCATGGATGCCGGAAATATGCAGGTGGGCGAGATGATCGCATTCATCACATACACCATGCAGATCGTCATGTCTTTCCTGATGCTGGCCATGGTGGCCGTGATGCTTCCCCGTGCCGGTGTGGCTGCTGACCGTATCGACGAGGTCTGCCGCACCAAGGCTTCCATCCATGATCCCGACGCTGCCACCGCAAAGCCCGCCCTTGAAAAGAAGGACTGGGATGGCGTGGTCCGGTTCGAGGATGTCAGCTTCCGCTTCCCCGGTGCCGACAGCGACGCGCTGGAGCACATCAGCTTTACCGCAAACCCCGGCGAGACCACAGCCATCATCGGCTCCACCGGCTGCGGCAAATCCAGCCTGCTCAACCTCATCCCCCGCTTTTATGATGTCACCGGCGGCCGCGTGACCATCGACGGCATCGATGTGCGGGAGATGCCGCAGGAGCAGCTCCACAGCCTTTTGGGCTATGTGCCCCAGAAGGGCGTTCTGTTCAGCGGCACCATCGAGAGCAATCTGAAATTCGGCGGTGCGCAGATCACCGATGCGGGCATGAAGAAGGCGGCTTCCATCGCACAGGCCACCGAGTTCATCGACGCAAAGCCCGAGGGCTATGCAAGCCCCATTGCACAGGGCGGCTCCAACGTGTCCGGCGGCCAGAAGCAGCGGCTCTCCATCGCCCGTGCCATTGCCAAGGAGCCGAAGATCTATCTGTTCGACGACAGCTTCTCTGCCCTTGACTACAAGACGGATGTCACCCTGCGCCGTGCGCTGAAGGAAGAAACTGACAATGCCACTGTGATCATCGTGGCACAGCGCATTTCCACCGTCCTTCACGCCAACCAGATCCTGGTGCTGGACGACGGCAGGCTGGTGGGCAAGGGTACTCACGCGCAGCTCATGGCCACCTGCCCTGAATATCAGGAGATCGCCAGGAGCCAGCTGAGCCAGAAGGAGCTCAACCTGCAAGATCTGAACACCGGAAAGGAGGATGAGTGATATGCCGAGACCCGGAAAACAGACCACCGAGCGCGCCAAGGATTTCAAGGGCACTCTGCGGCAGCTCCTCAGCGCATTGCGCCAGTATAAGCTCTCCCTCATCGTTGTGATGGTCTTTGCCATCCTTTCCACCATCTTCAATATCGCAGGCCCCAAAATTCTGGCCAAGGCCACCACGGCCCTTGCCACTGGCTGGATCGCCAAGCTGCGGGGGATCGGCAGCATCGACTTTGCTTACATCGGCAAGATCCTGCTCATCCTGCTGGCCATGTACCTCTGCTCCGCAGCATTCAGCTTCATTCAGGGCTGGCTGATGACCAGCCTTTCCCAGAAGGTCTGCTATGATTTCCGCCGCCAGATCAGCGAGAAGATCAACCGCCTGCCGCTGGCCTACTTTGAAAAGCGGACGGTCGGCGAGGTGCTCTCCCGCATCACCAACGATGTGGACACCCTGGGCCAGAGCCTGAACCAGAGCGTGACCCAGCTCATCACCAGCATTACCACCATGATCGGCGTGCTGATCATGATGCTGTCCATCAGCCCCAAAATGACCCTGATCGCACTGCTCATCCTGCCTGTCTCTCTGGTCCTGGTGATGCTGGTGGTCAGGTTCAGCCAGAAATACTTCAAGGCCCAGCAGGCTACCCTGGGCGTTGTGAACGGTCAGGTGGAGGAGGTCTACTCCGGCCACAACGTCATCAAGGCCTTCAACCGGGAGGCCGCCGTGCTGGAGGACTTCAACGCCGCCAACGACAAGCTGTTTGAATCCGCCTGGAAGAGCCAGTTCCTCTCCGGCCTGATGCAGCCCATTATGAACTTTGTGGGCAACCTGGGCTATGTAGCCGTTGCCATCGTCGGCAGCATCTTTGCCGCCAACGGCATCATCACCATCGGCGATATCCAGGCTTTTATCCAGTATGTCCGCAATTTCACCCAGCCCATCCAGCAGCTGGCACAGGTGTCCAACATGCTGCAGAGCATGGCCGCCGCTGCCGAGCGCGTTTTCGAGTTCCTAAACGAGCCCGAAGAGGATCAGCTGGCCGACCCTGCCCGCCGGGCAGACCCCGCCTGCATTGATGGTCAGGTCACCTTTGACCATGTCCGGTTCGGTTATGTGCCCGAAAAGACCATCATCCACGATTTCAGCTGCAATGTGCAGCCCGGCCAGAAGGTCGCCATCGTTGGCCCCACCGGTGCCGGCAAGACCACCATGGTCAAGCTGCTCATGCGGTTCTACGATGTAGATTCCGGCTCCATCACCCTGAACGGCCACGATATCCGCGACTTTGACCGCAGTGCCCTGCGCGAGGGCTTCGGCATGGTGCTGCAGGACACCTGGCTGTTCAAGGGCACCATCATGGAGAACATCCGCTACGGCCGTCTGGACGCCACCGACGAGGAGGTCATTGCCGCCGCAAAGGCTGCCAACGCCGACCACTTCATCCGCACCCTGCCCGGCGGCTACCAGATGGAGCTGAACGAGGACGCTTCCAACGTCAGTCAGGGCCAGAAGCAGCTGCTGACGATCGCCCGGGCCATTCTGGCCGACAACCGCATCCTGATCCTGGATGAGGCCACCAGCAGTGTGGACACCCGCACCGAACAGCGCATCCAGACTGCTATGGACAACCTGATGCGGGGCCGTACCAGCTTTGTCATCGCCCACCGCCTGTCCACCATCAGGGATGCAGACCTCATCCTTGTCATGCGGGACGGCGACATTGTGGAGCAGGGCACCCACGACCAGCTCATTGAGGCCGGCGGCTTCTACGCTGACCTGTACAACAGCCAGTTTGAGGATGTTGTGGATTAAACCACGCTCCCTTCTTTGAAAAAGGCTCAGGTTTCGATCAAAAACCTGAGCCTTTTTCTTTTGTCAATTCCTACCGGATGTGCTATACTTATTTTTGTGTCTTGAAGTAGGAAAGGAGTAACCACTCATGGAAACCACTCAAAAGCCCTACGCATTCAGCCGCAAGGTATTCTGCGAAGGGATGCGGGACGGTGTGCCCATTGCGCTGGGCTATTTTGCCGTCTCGTTCTCATTGGGCATTGCAGCCCGCAATGCGGGGCTGACCCCCATTCAGGGCTTTTTTGCAAGCCTGTTCAACAATGCTTCTGCCGGTGAGTATGCAGCCTTTTCGCTGATTGCTGCCGGTGCCACCTATTTGGAAGTTGCCATCATTACCCTGATCGCCAACGCGCGCTACCTGCTGATGAGCTGCGCTCTGGCCCAGAAATTTGCCCCAGGCACGCCGTTCTTCCACCGGCTCATCATCGGCTACGATGTCACCGACGAGCTGTTTGGCATCACGATTGCACGGCCCGGCTATCTGAACCCGTTCTACACCTACGGTGCCATTGCGCTGGCGGCCCCCGCCTGGGCCATGGGCACAGCACTGGGCATCGTTGCAGGCAACCTGCTGCCGGTGCGTGTGGTCAGCGCCCTGAGCGTGGCCCTGTACGGCATGTTCCTAGCCATCATCATTCCCCCCGCCCGGAAGAACAGGGTCGTTGCCGTGCTGGTGATGCTGAGCTTTGCCCTGAGCTTTGCCTGCGGCTGCCTGCCCGGCATCGCTTCCCTTTCGGACGGCACCCGCACCATCCTGCTGACGGTGCTGATCTCCTGCGGGGCAGCCGTTCTGTTCCCTGTTACACCCGAAGCACCGGAAGCTGCCGGAACTGAGGAGGTGCAGGTATGACCTACAATAATTGGGTCTATATCGCCGTGATGGCCGCCGTTTCTTACGCCATCCGTGTGCTGCCGCTGACCCTTATCCGCAAACCCATCAAGAACCAGTTCATCCAGTCCTTCCTCTACTATGTGCCCTATGTAACGCTGGCCGTGATGACCTTCCCGGCCATCATCAACGCCACCCAGAGCCCCATTGCCGGTGCCGCCGCGCTGGTAGTGGGCATCGCCGCCGCATGGTTCGGGGCCAGTTTGTTTCAGGTGTCTGTCTCCTGCTGTGCCGTGGTGCTTGTGCTGGAACTGTTTTTGGTGCACTGAGCATGAAGATCTTAATTTCCGGCTCCTCCGGCTTTGTGGGTTCCCGGGTACTGCACCAGTGGCAGGGCCGTGCAGAGCTTTTCACCTTCCCGCGCGGATCTCTGGCCGCTGCCGATGAATCCGCCATTCGCCGTTTTGTGGAAACCGTGCAGCCTGATGTCATCCTGCATCTGGCGGCATTGTCCGATACCGGCTACTGCCAGCAGCACCCGGAGGAATCCCGGCGTGCCAACGTCGAACTGCCTGTCTGGATGGCAAAAGCTGCACAAGACACCGGGGCCAAACTGATCTCATTCAGCTCGGATCAGGTGTACGCAGGTGTGACCCAGCCCGGCCCCCTGCCCGAAACGCTGCCGCTCTCCCCCGCCAACACCTATGGTCAGCACAAGTTGGAGGCCGAGGAGCAGGTCCTTGCGCTCTGCCCGGATGCGGTGCTTCTGCGGGCTCCGTGGATGTACGATCTGCCCGGTGATGGCCTGCCCCTCCGGGGCAATCTGCCGCTGAACCTGCTGCAGGCCGCACAAAGCGGTACTCCCGTTCGCTTTTCACCACACGACCACCGGGGTGTCAGCTGGGTGCGGGAGGTGGTGGAACATCTCTTCCCCGCCTTGCAGCTGCCCGGCGGTGTATACAATTTTGGCAGCGGGAACGATACCGACATGGTCACAACGGCCCGGCAGTTTGCCGAAGCGCTGGGCGTGCAGGTGCAGATCGAGCCTGCTGATTTCTCCCGCAACCTTGTGATGGACAGCTCAAAGCTGGCCGCACAGGGGATTCGATTCCATGATACGTTGAGCAGTTTTGAAGGCTGTTTGAGGTTTTATCAAAAATAAGAACGACCCTCTCCGCCAATGCTCCGCATTGCCACCTCTCCCAAAGGGAGAGGCAATTGCAGCTTCGAGGTAAGATTCTGCAAATCAGCAGTTTTCTTCCCGTCAGATGCGTTGGCTCCCCCTTCGGGGGAGCTGGCACGCGTCAGCGTGACTGAGAGGGTCGTTTTATGTTACAGCAGAATACAGATCAATCCGGTGCAGCCATCGTTGATAACCTGTTCCAGCGTTTCCTGCAGGCGGGTGCGGGCTTCCTGCGGCATGTGGAGGAGCTTGTTCTGCAATCCCTCATTCACCAGTTCATGCAGGCTCTTGCCAAAGATGTTTGATTCCCACAGCCTCTCCGGGTCTGCTTCAAAATCGCCCAGCAAACTCTGCACCAGATCCTCGCTCTGCTTCTCGGTGCCCACAATGGGGCTGATTTCGGTATGGATGACGGCTTTCATCATATGGATGGAGGGTGCGCTGGCTTCCAGCCGGACACCGTACCGCCCGCCCTGCCGGACGATCTCCGGTTCCTCCAGCGAGAGCTCCTCAATGCTGGGCATCACGATGCCGTAGCCGGTGGCTTCCACCTGTTCCAGCGCACTGCGCACCTTTTCGTACTCCCGTTTGGCATGAGCCAACTCCAGAATACAGGGCATCAGGCCCGCTTCGTCGCCGATCTCCAGCCCGGTCTGTTCGCTGAGCACCTGATAGAAGATCTCCGGCTTCAGCTCCACAACCACCCGCACACTGCCCTGTGCCAGATCCATGCCACTCACGGCGGAGCGCTGCACGGCATCGCAGTCCAGCAGCGGCCCATCTGTGCCGGACGGGACGTCCTTCATGCGGGCGATGTTCTCTGCCAGCTGCATCGCAGCGGTGTACACCTGTGCCTGCAGCCAGTGGCCGTTCTCCAGCCGGTTGACCCACCGGGGCAGGGCCAGATCCAGCTCCCGCACCGGGAATTCGTACAGCACCTGCCACAAAATATCCCCCAGCGCGGCGGCGTCCAGATCCACGCAGCTCACCGGCAAAACGGCATGGTGGTAGTCCCGTGCCATGCCCTCGGCCAGCTGCTTCGTCTCCGGCGCATCCGGGTGGGTGCTGTTGAGCAGGATGATGTAGGGCTTGCCCAGCGCATCCAGTTCTTCCACGATGCGCTTCTCGGTTCTGGCATAGCCCTCCCGCGGGATGTCGCTCACAGAGCCGTCGGTGGTGACCACAATGCCGATGGTGGAATGTTCGCAGATCACCTTGCGGGTGCCGGTCTCGGCGGCAAGGTCGAAGGGCACCTCGTGGTCGAACCACGGGCTTTTGACCATGCGGGGCTTGTCGTTCTCCTCGTGGCCCATAGCCCCCTCCACCATGTAACCCACGCAGTCGATGAGCCGCACCCGGCACTCGCCGCCGCCCTCCAACTGCAGGGGCACGGCTGCTTCCGGGATGAATTTTGGTTCCGTGGTCATGATGGTGCGGCCCGCTGCCGACTGGGGCAGCTCGTCCCGGGCACGCTCCCGCGCAGCCGCCGGGCCGATGGCGGGCAGCACCAGCTGTTCCATGAAACGCTTGATAAAGGTGGATTTGCCGCTGCGCACCGGGCCAACCACCCCAATGTAGATATCTCCGCCGGTGCGTGCGCCGATCTCGCGGCAGATGCCCTGTTGCTCCTGTTTGTCCAAACCTGCTCTCCCCTTCCCGTTTGCGCCGTGCACCGGACGTTGTGCCGGTCCGCTCGTTGTATCGTATGAAAGGGGCGGCGTTCTTATTCCACGCCGAGGAAGCTCTTCAGGCGGGCAAGGTCCGCGTTCAGGACCAGCTCTTCGTCAAAGCCCACGCTCTCCAGCAGCGCACAGGCCAGGTCCTGCCGGCCCACCCAGCTGGGGTCGTGCGCGTCCGAGTCCACAACAATAGGCACCCGGTATTGCTGGCACAGGGCCAGCATGGTGCGGTAGTTCTGGTAGCAGTTGAGCCGCTGGTCCTTTTTGACCAGAGAGCTGTTGTTGACCTCCAGCGCCACATGGTACTGAAGGGCAGCCTGCACCAGCCGGGGGTAATCCAGCGGGGTGTGGTCGTCGTCCGGGTGGGACACCAGCTTCACCTTCGGGTTTTTCATGCACTCGATAAGGTTCGTGGTGTTGCCGTCAGTACCTTCGTTCTGGTAGCACAGCCCATGGATGCCCACAATGGCATAATCCAATTGGTCGATATACTTCTGTTCCAGCGAGAGCCTGCCGCCGTTGAGCACATTGATCTCGCACCCGTGCAGGATCTCCACACCGTCGATCACGCGGGGGATCACGCGCAGGTTCCCGTAATAGAACCTGCGCGGGGGATCACGCGCAGGTTCCCGTAATAGAACGGGTCCACCGTTCCGGGGATGCCCGGGGCATGCTCGCTGATGCCGATGAGCTGCAGCTGTTGTTCCTTTGCGGCCGCTGCCATCTCCCGGATGGTGCCATAGGCATGGCCGCTGGCAAGGGTGTGCATGTGGATGTCTGCGATCAGACGCTTCATCGTTTTCCTCCTTTTTCGGCTCCAAAAAAAGCCGGAACGATCCGCAGATCGTTCCGGCTTGCAGCTTCAGATGGGGTAAAT
>ERZ773146.711-NODE-711-length-24686-cov-4.987495_pt1 | contig 24686 bp, 21 predicted proteins | sample MGYA00580847_ERZ773146 | MGnify/ENA primary metagenome ERZ773146 (study PRJEB29015, sample SAMEA2737830) | human gut metagenome | biome: human gut; feature: human-associated habitat; material: faeces | place: China | collected 2012 ...
ACTACATAAAACAAACACGCAACCATCAACTTACACAAAAAAAGAATTTTTTGTCGAAAAAGTTAACATTCTTTTAAAAAACGGTAAAGATGAAATTCCTATTCTTTTTTTGTGCTATAATAATGAAGAAAAGAAAAATTTTTCCTTCCCTGAAGGGGGTATCTTTATGTGGACATTTTACGAAAAAAATAAACAAGCCATTCATGATATTGTCCTGCTGCTTGCGGCGGTGCTTGGCTGCTGTCTGTTCTTTCGCTATCTTTTTCGGATTTTCCTGCCATTCCTCATCGGGTGGCTGTTGAGCCTGCTGTTTAACCCTCTGGCAGACCGCCTGCAGAAATTTCATATTCCCCGCGGCATCAGTGCCATCATCGGGATTCTGCTGCTGTTTGCCCTGTTGGGACTGCTCGGCTTCTGGAGCGGCACAGGGCTGATTGCCAAGCTGAAGGAGCTTTCCGAAAATCTGCCGCACTATATCAGCCTGTTTGAAACGGGGCTTGCACATTTCTGGACACGGTTTGATACCCTTGCGCAGAGGCTGCCAAAGACATTACAGGTCTTTTTCTCCAGTCTGCAAACGGATTCCTCCGGCTTTCTGCTCTCCCTTGTTCCCAAGGGCAGCGCAACAGGCAAGCTTGGCGGTGTTTCCGGCTTTTTCATTGCGTTTTTTGTATCACTGATTTCCGCTTATTTCTTCACAAAGGACAGAGACCTGCTGCGCCGGCAGTATGAAATTCATATTGCGCCGCTGTTCGGGCTTTCCGTCTATACCACAAAGCAGGAATTAAAGGCTTCTGTCCTGGGCTATCTCAAAACGCAGCTGATTCTGATGGGCTTTGTTTTTATCGTCACTCTCATCGGGATGCTGGTGCTGCATTCGCCGCATCCACTGCTGCTGAGTATCCTGATTGCCATTATCGATGCCCTGCCCTTCTTCGGCAGCGGGTTCATCCTCTGGCCGGGCGCAATTTATTTCTTCACCAGAGGAAATACCTTCCTTGCCATCGGCTATCTGGCACTTTATGGCATCATCCAAATAACGCGGCAAATCCTACAGCCGAAAATTCTTGGCACGCAGATTGGGCTACATCCCCTGCTGACACTGTTCTCCATGTATTTCGGCTTTAAGTGCATCGGGGTATTCGGGCTGATTTTAGGGCCGATCGTTGCGGTTGTGCTGAAAGCACTTTTCCACGCAAGGAAGCAGAACAGAGAGCTACAGAAGCCTTTATAATTTTATCAGCATACAAAAAAGGATAAATCTCAGAGCGGGATTTATCCTTTTTCTTTTTTGATTTTTATTCGATTTCTGTTGTCTGCAGCATAATATTGATGGCATCCAGCACTTCCTGCTTCTGTGCATCCTCATAATAGGTGCCGCCGTAAATCACCAGATTGCCATCCAGAATTCCATACACAACAATGGAATGGGAATCGGGGATAGCAAGAATCGTTTCTCTGCCGCCCGCCTGCTCCAAGGACTCCTCTGTCCAAAGCTCATTTTCAATCATCTGATCAATAACCTCATCGTTGAAGGTGAAGGAATTTTCCATATAGATGACAGGATTGCCGTCAAAGCTGCGCAGCTCACATTTCTCAACCGTCAGAGAAGCATTCTTTTCCAGCTGCTCCAGCACCTGATTCATCAGATCCTCGTCAAGGGCTTTCTTTCTCTCCCCTGCAATCTGTACGTTGATGGCAACCGGCTTTTCTGTCCCAACGGTATCCCTTGCATATAACACCAGACTGTTTACAACCTCGCCCTCCGTTGTCCAAACATCCGCATCATACTGATATTTTGCCGTGCCGTTTTCCACTGTCGCCAGCTCCATCTTGCTGATATCCAGCGGCTCCATTGCAGGATATTCCGCCGCCTGATTGTCGGAAGCACCGCAGCCTGCCAATGCAAGAAGCATCAGCCCTGCCGCCAGAATTCGTTTCATTTTTTTCATAAATCGTTCTCCTTTGTCTTTTGGGTAAATGGGTTAAGTAAAATTATACCACAGTTTCGGCAAAAAATGTACTATGAGATTCCTGCCTTGATGCCCCAAAGCACCAGTAGATGCAGGGGATAAAACACATAAAAGAAATAACGTGGCAGTTTTTTTGAAAACGCCGCCACACGCCATTTCCCATCCAGAAAGCCAAAGGAAAAGAGAGACAATAGCTGAATCCACGCCCTTGTTTTCAAGCCATACAGAATATTCAGCAACAGCTGTCCGTAAAAGCAGAGACTCTCCCGTTCCGCATAAAGCCCGAAGCAGAAAATCGTCCAGACACCATACCAGCCATAGCTCATGTCAGCAAAATAAGAGCCGATAAGCAGTACCGCCGCAACCGCCTTTTTCCTCTGCCGAAAGAAATACAACGCCGCTGCACCCCATGCCAGCATGAATAAGGGATTGCCCTGTGTGATGCCGAACAGAAGCATATAAATCGGCTGAGAAAGGACTGCTGTCAGAAGAATTCGCCCGAAATACCGCCAAAAGCAATGCGTATAGCGCACCCCCTCGGCAATGCCGAAGGCAAACAACGGAAACGAAAGCCGCCCGATGGCACGAAAGCCAATGGCACTCGGAAAAAAGACCATGCCGATGTGGTCAATCAGCATGGTCAGTGCCGCAATAAACTGTATGAATTGCCGCTGTTCCCTTCCCATTATTCCTGGAACATAGGAGTGGAGAGATATCTGTCGCCCGTATCCGGCAGGAATACCACAATGTTTTTGCCTGCATTTTCGGGGCGCTTTGCAATCTCCTTCGCCGCATGTACCGCCGCACCTGCGGAAATACCGGACAGCAGACCTTCCTCTCTCGCAAGGCTTCTGCCTGCCGCATACGCATCTTCATTCGTTACAGTAACAATTTCATCATAAATATCTGTATTCAGAACATCGGGTACAAAGTTTGCGCCAATCCCCTGAATCCCATGAGGGCCTGCAACACCCTTGGACAGCAGGGGGGAGGCTGCCGGCTCTACTGCGACAATCTGCACCGCAGGGTTCTTTTCCTTCAGATATTTGCCTACGCCTGTGATTGTGCCGCCTGTACCGATGCCTGCAACAAAAATATCTACCTTGCCATCGGTATCTGCCCAAATTTCAGGGCCTGTGGTTTCATAATGCGCCGCCGGATTGGAGGGGTTCACAAACTGCCCTGCAATGAAGGAATTGGGGATTTCCTTTGCCAGCTCCTCCGCCTTTTCCACTGCACCCTTCATGCCCTGCTTGCCCTCTGTCAGCACCAGCTCCGCACCAAAGGCTGTCATCAGCAGTCTGCGTTCCATGCTCATGCTGTCAGGCATAACGATGATTGCACGATAGCCTCTTGCCGCCGCCATCAGCGCCAGACCAATGCCTGTGTTGCCGCTTGTGGGCTCAATGATGGTTGCGCCCTCCTTCAGGATGCCTGCCTTTTCCGCATCCTCCACCATGCGCTTTGCAATACGATCCTTCGCACTGCCGCCGGGGTTCAGCGCTTCTACCTTTGCCAGCAGAGTTGCGCCCGTTTCCTTTTCAATCTTTGTCAGCTCCAGTAAGGGTGTGTTGCCAATCAGTTCTTCTACACTTTTATAAATCTTAGCCATAGTTGTTATCCTCCGTTCAAAAAATCTGTTTTCCGCATTTCATTAGTGTAACATAAATTTGCAAGCCTGACAGCAACAACAGCCAAAAATTGTACTTTTTAAAAGCATAACATCACTCCCTATTTCATATCGATTAACTATGATTTAAGAGGATACACCTGTTTTTTCTATTTGTCAATCGTTTTTTCTCATTTTCTTCTATTGTACCATCTTCTTTTTTGTGCTACCATTGTTTTGGTAAGTAGTCTATATAGAAAAAAGGAGAAATACTATGAAAATCGGTAGAAATGACCCCTGCTGGTGCGGCAGCGGCAAAAAATACAAATCCTGCCATGCGGCTTTTGATGATAAGCTGGCGGCGTATCAATTAAAACATATTCCCGTTCCCAGTCATAAGCTGATTAAAACCCCCGAGCAGCTGGAAGGCATCCGCAAGGCAGGCAAGCTGAATACGGCAATTCTGGATATGGTTGCGGAAAATATCAAGGCAGGCATGTCCACAGACGATATCAATACACTGGTGCATAACTACACCGTAGAGCATGGCGGTATCCCTGCGCCTCTGGGCTATCAGGGCTTCCCCAAGAGCGTCTGCACCTCTGTGAACGATGCCATTTGTCATGGTATCCCCGATCCCAATCAAATCCTGCAGGATGGCGATATCATCAATGTTGACGTTACCACCATTCTGGATGGCTATTATGCCGATGCCTCCCGTATGTTCCTGATTGGCAATGTCTGCGACGAAGCGAGAAAGCTGGTTGAGGTGACAAAGGAATCTGTTGATTTAGCCCTGAAGGAAGTAAAGCCTTGGGGCAGACTGGGCGATATCGGCGCAGTCATCAGCGAATATGTCCATCAGCATGGCTATACTGTTCTGCGTGATATCGGCGGTCATGGGGTCGGCAACGACTTCCATGAGGATCCTTACGTTTGCCATATCGGCAAGAGAGGAACAGGGATGCTTCTTGTGCCCGGCATGGTCTTTACGATTGAACCCATGGTAAATGAAGGCAAAGAGGATTTCTTCGTAGATGAAGAAAACGAATGGACGGTTTATACCGAGGACGGCTCTCTTTCCGCCCAGTGGGAATATACCGTTGCCGTAACCGAGGACGGCGTAGAAATTATCACACACTAAAATTTGCTTATGAAACAACGAACCCCCTCTGTATGCTGTGTATGGAGGGGATTTATTTTATAAACATTATTCTGCTTTCTGCGCCTGTTCTGCCAGAAATTTTGCCGTTTTCTCAATCATCTGCAATCTGGTGTCGCTGAAGGAATGGTCGGTGTCCAACGCTTCATAAACCACAGTTCCACCCATTTTCTTCAGCTCCTCTACCCAAGGCAGGCAATGCGCCGCAGGCGGACAGCACTCATCCTGCACCGCACCTAAGCAATAAACCGGACGTTTCCCAAAGCGTTTCAGCAATGCCCCAATGCGATAGCTTGCCTGATTGGCGAAAACCTCCTCATATAATGCCGCAGGAGAGGTTCCGCTCAGCCAAATCGGGCCACCCTCAAAAATATCCAGCAGCAGCCGCTTCGGCTCCGTATCATCCGCAAAGCCCATCACGCCGCCTAAATCGCAGGGCGCAAGCAGAACCGCCGCCTTCAGCTCCGGATGCGCCGCCAAAAGCTGTGCCGTCACAAAGCCGCCTACACTATGCCCTGCCACAAACAGTCGCTCCCGATCAAAGCCGTAGGTCGTATTCGTTTCGATAAATTCCAGAAGGGTGTCTGCATCCTCCAGATTATGCGCATAGGCATACGCCCCATCACTGCCCCAGCTGCCGCTGTAATGATACAGCACCACATGAAAGCCGATGCGCCGCAGCGCCTGCGCTAAGTCAAAATTCTTTTCAATGCCCGGAAAGCCATGACTCAGCAAAACCGTCGGATGCAGCCCTGCGCCGCCTGCGCGGTAAATTGTCACCAGAAGCCTGCCACGCTTTCCCTGCAAAACCTCCGCCTGTAAATCAGGGGGATTTTTCTCCCATGAGCCTTCCTTCGTCAAATATTTCAAATCCATCGCATGCGCCTCCTTCGGTTTTTCTTTCGTATATTTTTTATATCATAGCATTTTTGTAGAAAATTGCAAGAATAAAATTTCTGCCGAAAAATCAATATAACCACCGGTAAACCGGTGGTTATGCTTTTTCAAAACCTATTTATCCAGAACTGCAACCTGAATTGCCTTTACAGCCTCCTCCATGCGCTTGATATCCTCCGCCTTCAGCTTGATATCCAGACACTTCGCAGTATCCTCTACGCTTGATGCACGGCGCATGCCAACCAGAAGGCTCATTCTGTCATACTGAGACAGCGCCCAAGCCTCCACCAATGCCGCATAGCTGCAATGATATTCCTCGCACATCGGTGCCCAGAGTGCAAATGCACGGCGCAGTCCTTCCTTCTTTTCGGGTGCCACCCACGGCAGTCTGGAACGGATGTCCGTTTTCGCAAATTCCTTATCCAGAAACGCAGGAGAGGTCAGAAAGCCCTCCTCCAGTACGCCGTAGGTCTGAAATACGGTATTATTTTTTCTGCACATTTCAAAATATTCCCTGCCATGGAAGGGCGAAAGAATACTGAAAAATTCCTGCACAACGGACACCTTGCCGCCAACCCTCCGATATGCCGCCAAATCCGCAGGCTGGCTGTTGGAAAGCCCATAGGTACGGATTTTCCCTTCTCTGACCAGATCCTCCATCGCGCCGACCGTTTCCTCTACAGGAAAGCTGCCGCAGACATAATGCACAATCACGGAATCCAGATAATCCGTCTGCATCCTGCGCAGAGAATCCTCCACGTCCTTTTTCACTGCCGCCGCACGGGTGTCATTGTTGACGGTGTACCCATCGCGTTCATAATGGAAATTACCGCCCTCATTTCTCCAGTTCAGGGAGCATTTGCTTTGCAGGATAAAGTCCTGTCTTCTGCCCTTCAATGCCCTGCCGAGCAGCTCCTCGCTTGCACCTGTGCCGTAAACCGGCGCGGTATCAATATAATTTACGCCATATTCCCGACAGATGTCCAGCAGATTTCTGGTATCCTCTACCGTAGAATCTCTGTCCGTCCAGACACTGCCGCCGCCAAGTCCCCATGTGCCTAATGCAATCACGGAAACATCAATATCCGTATTGCCAAGCTTCTGATATCTCATTGTTATCCCTCCGTTTGCTTTGAAAACTGCTTACAGTATACCATATAAGTATCGAAATGGATACCGCATCACAGCATACACCGCCGCAGATGGTCAATCACAATCCGCATCGGCTCGGAAACCCATTTTTCCCGATGGTGCAGCAGCTGCGTCCAGATTTCAATTTCCATTTCAGGCACATGCAGATAGCACAGTGCCCCCTTTTCGATATACGGCTTCGTGATATAATCAGGCAGAAGCGCAAGCCCTGCATTCTGCTCCACCAGAGATGCAATCAGCCCTGCATTCCCGCTGACAAAAACAGGCTGAATCTCCAAGGAATGTGCCGCAAGCTTCTCATCCAGCATCCGGCGGTAGCTCATACCCTTTTCCGTCAGCAGAAACGGCTGCTTCACCAATTCTGTCAAAGCAATGGCATCCCGCGCGGCAAGCACATTTTCCGACGCGCAGACAAAATGCACCCCGATGCGGCTCTCCTGCTGTATCACATAATTCGTATCGTAAATATGGTTATCCAGCGTATACACAATATCCGCTTCATTCTGGTTTAAAAGGCGAAACATCTCCTGCGTGCCGGCGGAAATACACTCCAGCGTAATATCGGGATATTTTCGGTGCAGCTCCGGAAAAATGCGCCGAATCACCTCACTGCTCAAGGAATCCGCAATCGCCAGACGCACACGCCCATGCACCTTCGTTTCCGCTTTCGTTTCCTCCTGAAAGCTTTCCAAAAGCTCATTGATTTTGTAAGCAGAGCGCAGCAGACGAATCCCATGCTCCGTCAGCGTAACGGTGCGGTTGATTCTCTCGAATAAAGGCACACCCAATTCGTTTTCCAGCTGGCGAATCTGAAAGGAAACCGTTGATTGAGAATAGCCTAGCTTATCCCCTGCCTTTGTGAAGCTGCGCAGCTCCGCAACGTGTATGAAAGTAACCAGATTTTTGATATCCATAAAAGCTCCTTTTCCTCATGCTCCGTTTCAAAACCTTTTCTTTTCACTCTATCCGAAATGCCGCAAAAAATCAAGATAGAATCTTTCTTGATTTTTTCTTCTTTTTCCATCAACCGTATTGCTTTTCTCTGCCTGCTGCGGTATAGTAGAATTAAGAAGGATAAACTTAAGTAGCGTTTCGGGCGTAGGTCGATGGGCTTTGCATATCGGCACTTGATCGTCCTTCTTGAACGGATACCGCTTGGCGGAACGGCTCGGGGAATTGTACCCCGGTGCTAAGGGAAACCTTGCGGAAATAGGATTGGGAATAAGAATCGACGCAGAATATGCCTTCCTGCCCTTCTGGCATAGCCGGAGCATTTGCGGTATCTCGGAAATACGCTATTCTGCAGGCTGAGTCAACGGAATGATTCCTAGAAGATGGAGGACGCTTCGGCGAAGAATCCCGCTAGGCTTCCGTTGCAAGCAAAAAAAGAGCCTGATTTCACTGTGCACATGAAATCGGCTCTTTTTCTTTTATACTTCCATAATAATCGGCAGAATCATCGGACTTCTCTTTGTTTTCTGCCAGATATAATTTTTCAGCGTATCCTTAATGACACCCTTGATATAATTCCAGCTTGTAACATTCTTTTCCTCGCACTTCAGCAGCGCATCCAACACACAGGCGCGCGCCTCATCCATCAGATTTTCCGCCTCGCGGACATATACAAACCCTCTGGAAATAATATCGGGGCCGGAAACAATCGTCCCCATTTCTCGGTCCATGGAAACCACAACCACCATCAGACCATCCTGTGACAAATGCTTTCTGTCACGCAGAACAATATTGCCGACATCGCCAACACCCAAGCCGTCTACCATAATCTGTCCCACAGGCACAGTTCCGGTAACCTTCGCCTCATTTTTGTTGACCTCCAGCACCTCACCCAGCTTCATCACAAAGATGTCATTTTTATCCATCCCCATGGAAATCGCCAGATTCTTATGACAGGAAAGGTGCATGAATTCCCCATGGACAGGCATGAAGAACTTCGGCTTTGTCAGCGCCAGCATCAGCTTCAGCTCCTCCTGACGGGCGTGACCGGAAACGTGGATATCCTCAATATCTCCATAAACCACGTTTGCACCCTTTTTCAGCAGCTCATTCACCACGCGAGAAATGCTTTTTTCATTCCCCGGAATGGCAGATGCACTGATGATAATTTTATCATCGGGCTTTACGTTAATCTGCTTATGCTCGCCGGATGCAATACGGGACAGAGCGGACATTGTCTCCCCCTGGCTGCCTGTCGTAATAATAACCAGCTGATCGTCCCGATAATTTCTTGTTTCGTTAATATCAATCAGCGTTCTGGGCGGAATCCAGAGATAATCCAGCTCGGATGCCGTTTTCACCGCATTGACCATACTGCGACCGATAATGGCAACCTTTCTGCCGTACATATATGCCGCATTGATAACCTGCTGAATACGATGGATGTTTGAGGAGAAGGTCGCAACCATGATACGGTTCTTCGGTGTTTCCTCGAAAATCTTCTCGAACACCTTCCCCACGTTCTTTTCGGACATCGTGAAGCCCCTTCTCTCTGCATTGGTGCTGTCGCTCATCAGCAGGAGAACGCCATCCTTGCCCAGTGCAGCAAACCGCTGTAAATCAATCACATCACCGTCAATGGGCGTATAGTCCACCTTAAAGTCGCCCGTATGCACCACAACGCCCACAGGTGTATGGATTGCCAGTGCAACCGCGTCTGCGATAGAGTGGTTCGTATGGATAAATTCCACAACCATCTGTCCCAGCTTTACCTTTTCGCCGGGTACAACCGTATGTCTTGTTGTGGAATCCAGCATTTTATGCTCTCTCAGCTTATTTTCCAGAAGCCCCAGTGTCAGCAGTGTCCCGAATACGGGTACGTTAATCTGCTTGAGAATATAGGGCAATGCGCCGATATGATCCTCGTGTCCGTGTGTTAATACAATCCCTTTGATTTTGTCGATGTTTTTGGTCAAATAAGTCACGTCAGGGATAACCAGATCGATCCCCAGCATATCATCCTCAGGGAAGGCCAGACCGCAGTCGATGATGATAATATCATCGCCATATTCCAGAACCGTCATATTTTTACCGATTTCATCCAGACCGCCCAGCGCGATCACCTTCAGGTTCATCTTAGGCTTTGCCTTTGCGCGGCTCTTTGTGCGCTGCTTCGACTTTGCCGCCGGTTTCGCCGTCATCTTCGCAGCCGGCTCCTTTTTCGCCTTCGGCTCTGTCTTTGCCCTGCTGTCCGCCTTTGTCTTTGCTGTTCTCGTTTTGGTTTCCTTCGTGGAATCCTTTCCGTTTGTCTCCTTCGCGGATTTTTTCTCTGCCAAAAAACACACCTCCTTTTTTGTTTTCTCTGTCATTTTCTTTATAGTATGGCGTAAAAAAGTTCTCTTTAAACGGCAGAATCAGCGTCCCTTTTCCAAAAAAGGGCAAACAGAAAAAGAGCAGTCGATACTCAACGATTGCAAAAACATTTCCGCTCCGTTTTTCCAATCCGATGAGTGCTGCTGTTTTTCCTTCCGTATTCTGCTGTTTCTTTTTCCGCTCATTTTTGTATAAAAAGGGACTTTTGCAGACCGCAAAAAATCACCCTAATACATTCGTTAATCAGTCATCCGTTTCTACGGTATAATCCTCTGCCTTCTGGGCAAACAAATCTGCCACGCGATCAAATTCCGCGTCATCCTCCACCAATTCATACGTCACATCATCCGTATTGATGGAAACCTCCTTCAGAATGATGGCATCTGTTTCATCATCATCCATCAATTCTGTTTCCACTACCAAAAGGTAGCGTTCGCCGCCGCAGGCAACATTATCAATGATGGAAAACTCCACTGCATCACCATTTTCATCTGTCATAGTAACCACTTCAAATTCCAGATCATTGATTTCGTCATAAATATCCGCCATAAAATTCTCCTCTATTCTTATCCTTTCGCCTTGCTGTCAAGATAGCCCTGCAAAATATGCACCGCCGCCATCTTGTCAATGACGCTTTTTCTCTGATTATGGTTCAGCCCCACCTCGCGCAGAGAACGCTCCGCCGCAATGGTGCTGAATCTTTCGTCCCAGAGCAGAACCTCTGCCTTGGGAAATCTTCTTTTCACGCGTTCGCAGAAATCCTTTGTTTTGACACATCTGTCCCCTTCGGAGCCGTCCAGATTTTTCGGATAGCCCAAAACGATTGTCTCTGTCTGGTATTGTTCCACCAGTTCTGCCAGTCTACGCATACATTTCTTAAATTCCATGGGATTTTCCCTTCGGATAATCTCCACGCCCTGTGCCGTCCAGCCGAAGGGATCGCTGACCGCCACACCAATGGTTTTGTCACCAAAATCCAAACCTAAAATACGCAATTCGGTTCCTCTTTCTTTTCCCGACGATTACTCGTTACGGTCTAAATAATCCTTTACCAGCTCCTCCAGAAGCTCATCCCGTTCCAGCTTGCGAATCAGCACACGGGCATTCTGATAGCTTGTGATATAAGTCGGGTCACCGGAAAGGATATAGCCTACAATCTGGTTGACAGGATTATAGCCCTTTTCTCGCAAGGCATTGCTCACTGCCATCAGGATTCGTTTTGCTTCATTTTCGGGTTCTTTTTCCAATCTGCCGAAATATTGTGTTTCATGTAAATTTGCCATATTTTTCACTCTCCATTCTGCGGCATTGCCGCCCCCCTTATATCCCAAATATATTCACAGGAAAATTTCCTGTTATCTGTAAAATCAGTTATCTTTATGATACCCGAAATGTAATTCGATTGCAACCATATTCTCTTTACATAATTATTACAAATTCCTTTTCTTATGCCTCAACATCCCCGAAAAGCATTTCGCCCTCCGCCCTTGTGATGTGGGTTTTCGCAATGCGGTTTGTGAGGTCGGCTTCACTTCTGCCATGCACCTTCATGTAGTTCGTGGTATGCCCTTCATAGATGCCCTCTCCGACGGCTCTTTCATACAGCACCTCCGCATCCGTCCCAACGGCATCCGCCAGAAAGTCTGCCGCCATCCTGTCGCTCAGCTGAATGAGCGTATGGCTTCTCTCGGATTTCACCGCATTCAGCAGCTGATCCTTCCTTGCCGCCGCAGGTGTGCCGCGCTTGGTCGAATAAGGGAATACATGAATCTTCGCAAAGCCGATTTCCTCCGCAAAGGCATAGCTTTCCCTGAAATCCTCCTCGGTTTCTCCGGGGAAGCCGACAATGATATCCGTTGTCAGCGCAACCTTTGGCAGATATTTCCTGAGCGTTGCTGCCGCCTGCCGATATTTCTCCGTATCATATTTGCGGTTCATTTCCTTTAGGGTTTTATCGCAGCCACTCTGCAGGGAAAGATGGAAATGGTCGCAGACCTTTGGCAGTGCCGCCATGGTCTGTGCAAATTCCTCCGTCACCACATTCGGCTCAATGGAGCTGAAGCGAATCCGCTCAATTCCTTCCACCTCATGCACCTGCTTGAGAATATCCAGCAGAGAGGTATCCCTTCTGTCCTTGCCGTAGCTTGCCACATGGATACCCGTCAGCACAACCTCTTTAAAGCCGTTCTCCGCCAGACGCTTTACCTCAGCCACAACCTCCTGCGGCTCTCTGCTGCGGATCGGGCCTCTCGCATAGGGAATGATGCAGTAGGAGCAATACTGGCTACACCCATCCTGAATTTTCAGATAGGCTCTTGTTCTGTTTGCCAGCTTTTGAATGGAAAGCGGCTCAAATACCCGCTCCTTCATAATATCGGAAACGTGGTTTTCCACGCCGTTTGCCCTGTCATACTGCTCCACCATTTCCACAATCTGCGCTCTGTCCTTCGTTCCGATGACCAGGTTCACGCCTGCAATCTCCATCAGCTCTTTGGGCGCAGTCTGCGCATAGCAGCCGACAACCGCCACAATGGCATTTTCATTCTGCCGCTTTACCTTACGAATCAGCTGACGGGATTTCTTGTCCCCAAAATTCGTTACCGTACAGGTATTGATGACATACACATCCGCTTCTTCATCAATCCCCACAATTTCATAGCCCTTTTCTGCGAACAACTCCGCAATGGCTTCGCTTTCATACTGATTTACCTTGCAGCCCAATGCAAAACTTGCTGCTTTCTTCATATTAAAACGCTCCTTCGCGGCAGAAAAATTTCCTTTTGCTCTGCCGCTCTCTATTATTCATCAATTTATTCTGAAAAACAACGGTAATATCTTCATTGCTACCGTTACATCCTTCCCGGAAAGCCAGACCAGATGCTCTCTGAGCATTTCCCAGCGTTCCTTTTTGGGCGTAACCTGCGCGCAGATGGTCTCCATGGCATCCAAATGCACCATGATATCCTCCCGCTCCGCAAGGGAAAGCCCCTGCATCATGCCGATTTCCAGGCGAACCGTTGTAAAATCCGCATTAAAATTCAGCTCCTCTCGCTCCTTGGCAATGGAATATTCGATTAAGCCTTCGTTGCTGTATCCATTTTCCCGAAACAGCTTCATCCGCTCCAGTAATGTCTGCACGTTCTCCCGATAATTCTCCGCCATATCCGCGATATCCTCATACGGCTGAATGACCTTCAGCCTCTTCGTGAAGCCCTCGATTCTTTCGGCATAATGCTCCAGAAGCAGGCGGAACAGCTCCTCCAAGGCATCGCTATCATAGGAGGATGCCTCCCAAACACGTTCCACGCGGTCAATATCCTCGTCAATCATGGTTCGTATATCCTTTTCCTCCGGCATATCCTCCACCGCCCCTTCTGCATTTAAATTATCTTTTAGTATAGCATAAAAACAGGGGCTCTGGCAAGAAGCCCGCCCCGTTAAAACCGTTTTTTCGCAAAAATCGCAAAAACACTGCAAAAGAACGCCCGATTCCGATTGATTTTTCCCTTCCTTTATGCTATCATAGCAGTAAGAAAGGATTACCGCTTGTGGAAGGGCGGTCAGTCCGTAATAGTTGTGAATGACCGTCTAACTTCTGTTAGGCTGTCACTTTTTATTTATTTCCTGTTTCACGCAGGGCGATAAGAGCTATGAAAAAGGATTACCGCTTGTGGAAGGGCGGTCAGTCCGTAATAATGTGGTTGACCGTCTAACTTCTGTTAGGCGGTCTTTTTCTTATCATTTCTTATGCAAAAAGCATAAGGTGATAATTCCAATGATTACTAAGCTATATTGAAACAATTCAGCGTATGTAACCATAAACATCACCCCCTTTACAGGAAGTGACTGAACCGCCGAGCGATAATCCTCGTTTATACCATATCACATTTTTCTTTTTTCGACAAGCAACAAAAAAGCCGCATCCCCTATAGGTAATACGGCTCTCTTATCTTTCCGCTTATTTTTCTTCTTCGTCATCCTCAATGATTACAACCATGCCACCCAGTCTTCTGTTCAGCTCTTTTCTTGTAATCTTTATGATATTGGGTGTCACGCCGTCCGGCTGCTCCTCGATAAAGTATGCTTCCTCCTTATCGCAGTCGTTTTCATCCAACCAGCCGCTGAAATAGGACAGAATGGAACGCATAATTTCCACGCTGTGCCCCCAATAATCCAAATCCAGGAAAACCAGTCTGTTCTTCTCGCCGTTTTTGGAGAATTTACGGCTCTTGTAAACCATTGTAAACAAACGTCTTTCCTCTCCCTTATAGGTAAAATATACAGCCATTTCATTGCTTTCACCAAAACGATTCTCGTAACGGTTTACCTTTGCCTCGGGGTCAAAAAATTTCAAAATAAACTGATAAATCTGCTCCAGTTCAATCTCTTTTGTAATGTACCCATGCGTTTTTGCCGTCATTTGAAAGGCCTCCTTTTTTCCTACTTTCATCATTTCCGCATCAATATTTTGCGTACAAATTGTTTTTGATTCTGATTGCATTATACAGGAAGAAAATCCCCTTTACAAGAGCAATACCTTCCATGGAAAGCCAAATTTTCCGCCTCTTTTTTAGGCAGTTTTACGCCAGCTTTTCCAGCATTTTTTCCACCAGCTCACTGCTGCGCTTTGCCGCCAGAAGCACAAACTGCTCATAGGACATATTCGCCTGTTCATCCGCGCTGTCGCTGATGGCACGAATGATAACAAAGGGAATTCGGTTCAGCCAACAGGCATGGGCAATCGCCGCACCCTCCATTTCCGCACAGTCCCCCTGCACATACTTTTTGATATGCTCCTTGCCTTCCTTTGTGCCGATGAATTTATCCCCACTGGCAACTCTGCCGAGAATCACATGATAATTTTCCGCCGTTTCCGCCGCAGCCTCCTGCGCCAGCTTCACCAGCATCTCATCCGCTCTGAAATAGCTTTCCGCCAGGCGGGGAATTGTCCCGATTGGGTCGCCCAGCGCAGAAACATCCATGTCATGCTGTACCGCGTCCGTGGAAATGAGGATATCTCCAATGCCCAGTTCGGGGTGAATTGCCCCCGCACAGCCTGTATTGATGATATAATCCACACCGAAATGGTCAATCAGCACCTGTGTGCAGACAGCCGCATTCACCTTGCCGATACCGCTGATGACCAGCACAATGCTGTTGCCGCAATATTTCCCCACATGGAAATCCAGCCCGATGATATTTTTTGTCGTCACAATCTCGATTTTCTCTTTTAAATATGTGATTTCCTCCGACATTGCACCAATGATGCCAATGGTTTTCATTTCGTTGTCATCTCCGTTTCTGTTGTCTCGCGGATATCTGTCCGCATACTTCAGCCGTTTGGTTTTTATCTCGCATACGAATTATACCACAAACTGTATACACTCTGCAAGTCGAAGCCGATTTTCCCATCCTTCCGTTGCAAAAAAAGAGCATCTTCTGTATACTGAGGAGAGAAAAAGAAAGTAAGAGGTGTAACCAATGAACACAAAACCGATTATCGGCATTGCGCCGAATTATTCTTACGAAAAAAAGGAATATACCCTCAGTGAGGATTATGTCCTTGCCATCGAAAAGGCAGGCGGCTGTCCCATCGTGCTCCTGCCCCATCAGGCATTGCCCCCCTTTCTGGACGGACTTCTGCTGACCGGCGGTGGTGATATCGATCCGCTCCTGTTCGGAGAAGAGCCCCTTTGCCAGAGCGGCGAGATTAACCCCCTCCGTGATGCCTGTGAAATGCGCATCTGCGAGGCTGCGCTGGAAAAGGATTTGCCCATGCTCGGCATCTGCCGCGGCATGCAGGTCATGAATATCGTCAAGGGCGGCGGCATCTATCAGGATATCGGCGTGCAGGCAGGCACAACCCTCAAGCATATCCAGCAGGCACCCCGTTCCTATGGCACACACAGCATTTTTGTCGAGGACAACACCCTCTTAACCGACCTCTGGGAAAATAAACGCACCGTTGTCAATTCCCTGCATCATCAGTCCTGCTCCACGCTTGGGGAGGGCTTTATTGTCTCTGCCCGCAGTGCGGATGGTCTAATTGAAGCCATTGAGCATAAGGATAACCGCTTCGCCGTCGGCGTGCAGTGGCATCCCGAGGCAATGAAAACAGAGGAAATGGGGCTGCTGTTCTCTGCCTTCTTGAAGGCGGCGGCAGAATATCAACAGGCAAGGAGGTAAGAAGCATGGATGTTATCAATGATCTGACCTCATCTCTTTCCTCTGATTTAAACAGCACGGAGCTTGCGAAGGATTTAGGGCTTGGCTTCCTTGCCAAATCCACAGCCATCAATGGTGCCGTCAATCTGGGCATCAAGCTTCTGGAAATTCTGTTCACGCTCTTTCTTTGCTGGCTCATGATTCGCATTTCCAGTAAGCTGGTCAATAAATTCCTGCGGACACAGGTACAGCGCGAAAAGCTTTCCATGTCCGAAAGAAAAGCAAAAACTCTCAGCACCGTCACAGGCAGCATCCTGAAATATGTGATTTATTTCATCGGGCTGATGTCTATTTTAAAGCAGCTGGGTGTTTCCTCAGAATCCCTCGTTGTCATTGCCTCCGCAGGCTCGGTTGCCATTGGTCTGGGCGCACAGAGCATCGCAGGAGATATGATGGAGGGCTTCTTCATCCTCTTTGAGGACCATTACGCCGTCGGGGATATCGTCACCATTCAGGGCATTACGGGTACGGTCGAAAGCGTCACCCTGCGTTCCACAAAGCTGCGCGATTTCGGCGGCGCTGTGCATATCATCCCGAATGGCTCTATCGGTACGGTCACCAATAACTGCCGTGAATTTATCAACGCCGTTGTCACCGTCGGCATTGCCTATGGCGAAAGCATCGACCGTGCCATTGCCGTTCTGCAGGATGAGATGCAGAAAACCGCAGATATGGAGGCTGTACTGGACCCCCCCACCGTTGCAGGTGTCATCGGTCTGGATGATTCCGCCGTTACCATTAAAATTGTAGCAAAATGCAAGGTAAAAATGAATTACGCTGTGGAAGCGGAGCTGCGCCGCCGCATCAAAAACCGCTTTGATGCAGAGGGCATCGAAATCCCCTTCCCTCAGCAGGTTGTCCATTTGATGAAGGAGGCGTAACGTATGGATTTTTCTGTCGGAGATATTGTGCAGATGAAAAAAAGCCACCCCTGCGGCTCTGCCCAGTGGGAAATCCTCAGAACCGGCATTGATTTTCGCATCAAATGCTGCGGCTGCGGACACATGGTCATGCTGCCCAGAGCAAAATTCGAGAAAAACGTAAAAAAAATCATTCCGAAAGAGCAATAAAAAAACAGGGTATCCGTGGATACCCTGTTTTTTTCTGTCGAACCCTCTCGGCTTAAGCCTTCTTCCGCATTGCATTCAGAATTGCCAGTACGCAAACACCGACATCCGCAAATACCGCCATCCACATCGTCGCAATGCCGGGAATGGAAAGCAACAGCACCAGAATCTTAAAGCCCAGTGCAAAGGTCACGTTCTGGTTTACAATCCTTCTTGTGCTTCTTGCAACCTTCATGCCGACTGCCAGCTTGCCGATATCATCATCCATCAGCACAACATCCGCCGCCTCGATTGCCGCATCGGAGCCAATCGCCCCCATGGCAATCCCCAGATCAGCCGCCGCCAGTACGGGTGCATCGTTGATGCCATCCCCCACAAACGCCGTCTTGTCGCCTTCTGCGCCCTTCTGCTTTTCCATCCATTCCACTTTGTTTTCGGGCAGCAACTCACTGTGGAATTCATCCAGCTGCAGCTCCTCTGCCACAGCCGCCGCTGTTTCCCTTCTGTCGCCCGTCAGCATTACCATCTTCCGAATCCCCTGCTTGCGCAACGCCGCAAGGGAATCGGCAATGTTTTCCTTCAGCGTATCCGCAACCAGAATGTACCCTAAGAATTTGCCGCCCTTTGCAACATAAACCACCGTACCGATGCCGTTTGCCTTTTCATACGCAATTTTTTCATGCTCCATCAGACGGCTGTTCCCCAAGAGAACCGTTTCGCCGTCCAGCTCGTAGGAAATCCCGTAGCCGCCCAGCTCCTGATAGCCCTGTGCCGCAGGAAGCTCGCCTTTGTATGCCTGTACGATTGCCTGTGCAATGGGGTGATTGCTCATTGCCTCCCCGATTGCCGCCGGCTTCAGCACATCGCCCTTCACCTCCGTTACAGAGAATCTGCCCTTTGTCAGCGTCCCTGTTTTATCAAAAACAACCGTTTTCAGTCGGCTCAGCGTATCCAAATCGCCGCCGCCCTTTACCAGAATCCCGCACTTGGATGCCGCACCGATGCCTGCGAAATACGTCAGCGGCACAGACAATACCAATGCACAGGGACAGGAAACAACTAAGAATACCAATGCTCTGCCGAACCACAGGGAGAATTTCCCAAGCCCTGCCAACGGCGGCAGAACCGCAACCAGAACCGCCAGCAGAACCACAATGGGTGTATAAACTCTTGCAAAGCGTGTGATGAATTTCTCCGTCTTGGATTTCTTTGCAGATGCGTTTTCCACCATTTCCAGAATCTTCATCACCATAGATTCGCCAAAGCCCCTTTCTACACGAACCTTCAGACTGCCGTCCATATTGATGCAGCCGCTGAGCACCTGATCTCCTGCCCCCACAGAACGGGGCAGGGATTCGCCTGTCAGTGCCGCAGTATCCAGCATTGCATGTCCTTCCGTGATTACCCCGTCCAGAGGGATTCTTTCTCCTGCCTTTACCAGAATCATATCCCCCACCTGCACCAGAGAAGGGTCTACCTTCCTTTCCTCATCATCCACGATTAAATGTGCAAAATCGGGACGGATATCCAGCAGTGCCGTAATGGATTTTCTGGAGCGTGCCACCGCATATTCCTGAAATGCCTCGCCCACCTGATAGAACAGCATAACGAAAACAGCCTCTGCCATTTCCCCCAGATACAACGCGCCAATCGTAGAGAAGGACATCAGGAAGTTTTCATCAAAAACCTTCCCCTGTCCGATATGCTTCGCCGCACGCAGCAGAACATCATACCCGAAAATCAGATATGCGCAGATATAAAGAATCGTGCAGATCGTTCCCTCATGCAGGAAAACAGCCGCAAGGAAGAACGCAAGCCCTATGCCAAACCGCAGGAAAAATTTTCTGCCGAACACATTCTCATCCCCATGCGCATGGTCATGTCCACAGCCACAGCCACAGGCACAGCAATCGTCATCATCGTCATCCTCCTCACAGCCGCAGCCGCAATGCTCATGATGCGCATGATGATGCTCTGCCTTCTGCCCCTGCAAAAAGGCAACCTCTACCTCCGGCTCAAATTTATGCACCACCCGTTCCACCGTTTCCTGCATTTCCTCTGCCGAAGCATTTGGCGCAAGCTTTACTGTCATTTCCTGCCGCAGCAGATTGATGGAAACCTCCTGCGTTTCAGAAAGCTTAGAAAGCGTATCCTCAATCTTTCCCGCACAGTTCGCGCAGGTCAACCCTTTTAATGCTACCTTCATTTCAGACATAGTCACACCTCTTTTTTCGCTGTTTGCTTTTTCATTTGCTCATTTGAATAACTGTTCATATAACATTCGAAAATTTAGGCTGTAATTTTCAGATATCCTTACACCTATATCATTACAGCCTATTTCTTTTTTATTCGTGATATCCACGCTTATGCCGCAGATGCGTCATTCCCTGCTCCAGAACCATCCGAATATGCTCATCGTCCAGAGAATAGAACACGGTTTTGCCTTCCTTGCGGTATTTTACAAGATCATTCTGCCGCAGTACGCGCAGCTGATGCGACACAGCAGATTGGCTCATTTCCAGTACGTCTGCCAAATCCCCCACATTTCGCTCCCCCTCCAGCAGGGTCTGCAAAATGCGGATACGGGTCGCATCCCCGAAAATCTTGAAAAATTCTGCCAGCTCCTGAATAAACTCCTGCTGCAGTTCCTTTTCCATATCAAATTCTTCCTGCATCGGTGTCTCCTTCATGGCTCGCTCCTTTTCTTATATGAATATCTGTTCATATATTAACGCATTATTTTTACTTTGTCAACGCTGCTATTGATAATTTTTTCATCAATAACACACCGAAATCCCGATTTCGATTTAATTCTTTTCCTTCGGAAACTCAATCAGATCGATAAATCCCTTTAACGCATGCGGCATTGCCACATTTTTCAGCCGCACCATCCCAATGCTCCGCTTCGGTACGGGCGGTTCCACGGGAATCTCAAACAGGTGCTTGTTCTGCAGCTCCCTCTGCGTAAACTCCTCGATCACATACGTCAGTCCAAGGTTGATTTCCGCAAAGCTTACCAGCAAATCACTGCTCCCCAGCTCCAGAATCGGGTTCAGCACCACGCCGTTTTCCTCTGCATAGCGGTCAATATAGCGGCGCGAATTGCTCAGATCCTCCAATAAAAGCAGGGGATATTTCGGCAAATCCTTCAACTCCATGCCCATCTCCGCAAGCATCCGATACCGCTCGCCCCCCACCAGAACATCATGAATTTCAATGCAGGGCGTTACCTCTAAATCCTCATCCTCCGCAATCGGCAAATTGATAAAGCAGACATCCACACTGCCGTTTCTCAGCAGCCTGAGCGATTCGTAGGTTGTCTTATTCGTCACCTTAATATTGATATCGGGATACAGCTTATGATACTTTTCCAGATAAGGCAGCAGGAAATTGGCAATGACCGTATCACTCGCGCCAATCTTGAGCTCCCCCATCTCCATGTGTACCATCTGATAATATTTTTCCTCCGCCGCTTGAATCAGTCCCAACGCCTGCTCCAGATAGGTATATAACAGCTTGCCCTCCGCGGTGGGATAAACCCCCTTCGCCGTACGCACCAGAAGCGGACTGCCCATGCGGTCCTCCAGCTGACGAATGGACATACTTACCGCAGGCTGCGAAATAAAGAGCTCTCTTGCCGCGGCAGACATATTGCCCGTGCGGACAACTGCACAAAAAATACGATATAAATCTAACGAAACATCAACTTTCATGAGGAGAACCTCCCTTTTCTTTGGTTTCTTCTATTATACAGAATTCAAAGAGCCAACGCAAGCGCGATAAGTAAAAATGATAACAATTTTTTCAATTTTTTCTCCGCCGCCTGTCGCACAGCTTTTCCAGTTCCACCACAGGCAAAGGCGTAAGTGCAAGCGCCCCTACAATCAGCCATTCCGTCCCATTCAGCGGACATACCTTGAAAATCTCCGCCAGCGGCAGCACCATAATCACCCCAATCTGCATCAGACACCCGATAAAAAACGCCAGCAGCAGCATCGGGTTCCCCAAGGGCGAAATCCGAAACAGCGAATGCTCCGACCGCATATTAAAGGCGTGTATCAGCTGTGAAAGCGAAAGCACCGCAAACGCCATCGTCCGCCCTGTAATATATGCCCTTTCCTCGTCAAAATAAATATGCCCGATCCCAAAGGCAAGCAGTGCCAGCATCCCAATCATCGCCCCCTCTAAGGCAATCCTGCTCACCATGCCGTCCGAAAAGAGGGAATTTCCCCTCCGCGGCGGCTGCTCCATGCTGTCCGCGTCCGCAGGGTCAACCCCCAGTGCAATCGCAGGCAGGGAATCCGTCACAAGGTTCACCCATAACAGCTGAATCGGCAAAAGCGGCGTTGCCCAGCCAAAGCACATCGCCACGAAAATCGTCATAATCTCGCCAATGTTGCTCGAAAGCAGAAAATGCACCGCCTTGCGGATGTTTTCATAAATGCCGCGTCCCTCGCGCACCGCCTCCACGATTGTCGCAAAGTTATCATCCATCAAAATCATATCTGCCGCACCCTTGGCAACCTCTGTGCCGTTTTTCCCCATCGCACAGCCGATATCCGCCGCCTTGAGCGCAGGCGCATCATTCACGCCGTCCCCCGTCATGGCAACCACGCGCCCCTCCTTCTGAAATGCCTTCACAATCCGCACCTTATGTGCCGGCGAAACGCGCGCAAAAACCGTACAATCCTCCGCCGCCCGCTCCAGCGCCTCGTCCGACATCTGTTCCAGCTCCTGCCCCGTCAGCACGGTATCCCCTGCATGGTAAATCCCAAGCTCTGCGGCAATCGCCTGTGCTGTCAGCGCATGATCTCCCGTAATCATCACAGGACGAATCCCTGCCCTTTGACAAATCTCCACTGCCGCCTGCGCCTCCGGTCTCGGCGGGTCCATCATCCCTGCCATCCCTGCAAATACCAGATCCCTTTCCAGCTCCTCCGCCGTAAAAAAGAGCGGCTCCTCGTCCCATTCCCGAAACGCCACCGCCACCACGCGCAGGGCATTTGCCGCCATCTCGCCGTTTTTCAGCCTTGCCTCGCTTTTTCTTCTGCCATCAAATACAGCCTGTCTGCCGCCATCCAGGCAGTATGCGCATTTCTCAAAAAGAATATCGGGTGCCCCCTTCGTCACAGAAATCCATTTCCCCCCACTGGGATGCACCGTTGTCATCAGCTTTCGCTCCGAGGAAAACGGCACCCCGCCGATTCTGGGCATTTCCTCCCAAAGCCCCTTGAGCGATACCCCGCCTTCCTCCGCCGCCTCCGCAAGTGCCTTTTCCGTCGGCTCCCCAATGATTTTTGTCCCCTGCCGCTTCACATCATTACAAAGCGTAAACAGCGTCAGAATGAATCTTCGCTTTTCCTCGTCCTGCTCCAAGCCCTTCCCGATTGCCGCAAGCCGTGTCACCTTCATGCGGTTTTGCGTCAGCGTCCCCGTCTTATCCGAGCAGATGACCTCTGCGCTCCCCAAGGTTTCCACCGCCGGCAGTCTGCGGATAATCGTATTTTTCCTTGCCATCCGCTGCATCCCAATCGCAAGCACAATCGTCACAATCGCAGGCAGTCCTTCGGGAATTGCCGCCACCGCAAGGCTCACAGAGGTCATAAACATCGGAAACGGCGGCTGCCTTCGCAAAAGCCCCATCCCGAAGATAATGCCGCAGATAATCAGCGCCCCCATGCCAAGCAGCTTTCCTGTCTCCCCCAGTTTTTTCTGCAAGGGCGTTTCGCGCTCCTCCTGCTCCGCCAAAAGGGCTGCAATCTGTCCAATTTCGGTCGCCATGCCCGTTGCCGTCACCGCAACCGTGCCTCTCCCCGCGAGAACGTAGCTTCCTGCAAGCACCATGTTTTTGCGGTCACCTGGCAGTGTTTTCTCCGCCAGAACGCCTTCCTCCTTTTCAATCGCAAGTGCTTCCCCCGTAATCGCGCTTTCCTCCGTTTTCAGCCCTTGGTTTTCCAGAATCCGCCCATCCGCGCAAATATAATCTCCTGCCGCAAGCAAAAGAATATCCCCCTGCACTACCTCCTCCGCAGGAATTTCCTTCTCCTCGCCATTTCTCAGCACGCTTGCCTTTGGCGCAGAAAGTGCCTTCAATGCCTCCAATGCCTTTTCCGCTCTGCTCTCCTGCAAAACGCCCAGAAACGCATTCAGTGCCACAATCGCCAGAATGATTGCCGCATCCAGAAAATCCTTCTCACCGTTCCAATAGGAAATCGCAACCGAAGCCACAGCCGCCCCAATCAGCAACAGTATCATAAAATCATTAAACTGCGCCAGAAACCGCCGCCGGAAGCCCTTTTTGCCCTCTCCCTGCTCCGTTCTGTTCCTTCCGTCCGTTTCCAGCCGCTTTTGTGCCTCGTTTTCGCTTAATCCCGTCCGTTCCTCCGTCCGCAATTTTTTCAGCACCTCTGTCGGTGTCATGCTCCACCATTCCATATCCTCACGCTCCGTCTTTTGTTTTTCTGCTTGTCTTTTTTCCCAGTCTATGCGGACAAGCGCAAAAAAAGACCATCCGCATAGGATGGTTAGCAGGAGGTGTTATCCATGCTTTTTTCTCTCTTGCTGGCGTTTTCCCTCAGTCTGGATGCGCTGGGCATCGGTCTTTCCTATGGTCTTCGCAGCATCCGTTTTCGCCCGTCCGCCCTTCTTCTGCTCACGATAGAAGCCTTTCTCATGATGGAGCTGTTTCTTTTTGCAGGGCGGCGGCTTGCGGCAGTCTTCCCCACGCATCTGGCGGAGCGGTTTTCTCCCATGCTTCTTCTTTTCTTCGGCGTGTGGCTTTGTCTGCAAGGCATGGGGCAAGGAAAGCGGAAGGAGACTTCGCCCCTGCATTCCCCCTCCCTCTGCGATAAAAACGCCTCCTCCCTCATCGAGCCGCAGGAAGCCCTTCTCCTTGGGCTTCTGCTTTCTGTGGATTCCTTTGCCATCGGGCTGAGTGCTGCCGCAGGAGGGATAAATGTAACGCTCCTGCCCCTCTTTTCTGCCCTCTTTCAGACATTTTTCCTCGCGTTGGGCGAAAAATGCGGCGCAAGGCTCATCCTCTCCCCTGCTCCGAAGGAAAGCCTCTGGTCGCTCCTGTCCGGCGGCATTTTAATCCTTCTTGCCGTCCTACAGCTTTTGGACAAAAAATAAGCGTACCTCGTAAAGAAGTACGCTTCAGACTGTAGACAAAGTAGTTTTGAGACAGCGGAAGGGCTTGGGAAACAAATCCGTTTCCCAAATAGAATCCGCAGTCGGAATTCATTTCCGACGAGGAAAACAGCGAGTTTCGAGGCTTT
>ERZ773146.718-NODE-718-length-24544-cov-5.544244_pt1 | contig 24544 bp, 32 predicted proteins | sample MGYA00580847_ERZ773146 | MGnify/ENA primary metagenome ERZ773146 (study PRJEB29015, sample SAMEA2737830) | human gut metagenome | biome: human gut; feature: human-associated habitat; material: faeces | place: China | collected 2012 ...
TCGCCTATAAATATGATTTTAGAACCTGTGCGTTTTTTGTGTTCTATGACACAGTAAGCTTTCTCTTCTTCTATGTCTTCCTCTGTCATATTCAGCAATTTATCGCTTATCAAGTTAATAACATAGTCAGGCGCTTTTCTCTTTCCTGCTTCCCAATCTTCAATTGTTCTTTTCGGAATATCTAATATATCAGATACATCTTGCCTTGATAGCTTTTTTATTCGTCTTATGTCTTTTAAATCCATTTATTCTTCCTCCATTAATTTACTGTAAGTTATTTCGACAAATTCATCGCAATAGATTTTTTTTGTATCGTGTTCAACTCCATCAATGAATAGATTTTCGCTAAACGCTTTAAAATTCAAGCCTTCTTTTTCAGCTTTTGTTCTTGCCTCGTCCTCTTCATATTCACCTATTGGCGTATGATATTTATATGTGTTTAATATTCTATATTCGTACAGCATTCCCCTTTCTTCATCGTAATGATATTCCTGCACTGGTAGACTTTCAAGCAATGTGTCTTTCATTCCGTAGTAGTGTTTATAGTTTTTTTCATCAATGCTGCCTTTTATTCTTGTTAATGTATTTGTGTCTTTCTTGTCGAGATTCCATCCCCTGTAGTCTTTTGCTTTTTTTGAAATTGAGTAAATCAATTTAGCTTTTACATCTTCGCCAATTTTTCCATTGATAACGTCTTCCCACACGGATTCGTCAGGAATTTCACCTGTTTTTGGTGGGAATATTAAAACAAGTATTTTTTCACCCTCGTCCATTGTGTCGGCAATATCAGAATTAACATATATATCCACGTCTTCTTTATCCATAAATGCCCAATCATAGACAGGCGTATATTTATTCATTTTTTCAATTTCAGAAAATGTGTGCCATGCGTCGGAATCCATCACATAGTCATATCTTACGCCGTCACTTATTCCATTCACTGACAGACACGCATCTTTGCTTCTTGCTTTATTGTAATACATCAATGTATTATTAAATATATCCATTTCCGCTGGCATTTCTTTTTTCATTTGTTCAAGTTCTTCACCTATAAATTTAACAGAAATCATATTTTCTTCTATTGTCTGCATTTTTATTTCTCCTTTTTGTTGACAATTTTATTTTTTAATTCTATAATTATCATAATTTCTACTTTTGTAGATTAAAGCGGTTTGTCAAAAGTTTTATTTGATGCTGCGTTAGGCGAGATTTGTTCTCGCCTTTTTCTTTTGCTAAAATACTAAATCTGTGCCATATTCGCAGTCGCAAGTTTCAGCGAATTTTAAAGCTGATTCAAAATCGTGAAATGTTCCTAAGTCCTTTCTTGTTTCACATTCAACAACATTTATGTTCATTTCTGAAAAATCATAAATGTCGCCACCTGTTAACCAGTCACCATCTTCATCGTATTCGTTCTCTTCGATGTAGTATTCTGTAACATTGTAAAACGTTCCATTATAGTGATTTTCTTTAATGTCTGTTTTAAATTCTTTCAATTTAGCCTGTGCTTCTTCTAGCGTATCATATCTGGCTACTGTTACTGGGTCGGGAACTTCCATGTCTAGGCATGCGCCCGGTTTAATTTTTTTTCTGTCCTTATATCCTACTTCATATGTACTGTTAATTACTTCGAATTTTTTCATTGTTTTTTCCTCCTTTTACTTTTCCCATCTTACTGGATTACGTCTGATTCCGTCTTCATATTTTTCGTTTTGTTCTTTTGCTGTTTCAAGCCATTCTTCGAATTTTAAATTTTTAGGTTCTTCTTCAAAATCTTCGTGTTCTCCCCATTCTTTTACATTGAAAAATTTTTTTGTTAGTAAAACTTCGTTGCCGTAATAATTTTCGCTTACCTGCCAGCTTTTAAGAAAAACAACGTGTGAATGGTCTAATATTAAGGCATACCCGTATTTTGTTTCGCTCAAATGTGCATCTGCAACTTTTACAACTATTTTTGTTTCGTCTTCTGAAACCCTATCCATTGTTAAATATTTGTTGCTCTGCTGTCTCCAATTCAAACCTTCGAATCTAAAATCGTTAAAATCTTTCTTGTTCTTTCCTACTTCTTTCATTTATTTGTTCCTCCTATCTATCTGTTAATTATATTTTACCACGCATTGCGTGGTATTGCAATGCTTTTTTGCATTTTTTTCAAAAAAATAAAGGGAATGCAAAAGCACTCCCTTTTAAAAATATAATATTAATTTTCACCTTTTCTGTAACCATGAAACAAATTCTTCAATTGGCTCACCCTTTAGTTCAATGAGCAGTGACTTGTAAGCTTCTTGAAATAACTGCTCCCTTTCTTCCATCATGTCCGATTCAGGTTTTATTATTCTCATTCTTTTTGTCCTAATCTCATTGAGCCTTTCTGACCGGTTATCGTCTGCCTCATCTGAAAGATTACCAATCATTTCTCTTAGGTTCTTTTCAACTCTTTCAGTCTCCATTTCTTCCTCTTTTCTCTAACTGTTAACAGCAGCATAATAATTTCTGACCATTCTTACGTTTTCAAGAACTTCGGATAATGGAATTTCAGGATATACCTCGTTCTTGATTTTTTCTTCATCTATTCCAAGTTTTTCAAGTTCGATTATCGCCTTTTTTCTTTCTGGTTCAATTAATTCAGATGAATATATCTGAATTATTGACATTAAATCATAATCCTGTAGAAATTCCTCAAACTTGGCTCTTCTGGTTGCCTCTTCTTCCTCATTAATGATGTCATTCATTTCATCTGACGAAAGACTTTCAATCATTGACATTAGGTATTCTTCCTCGTCATCATATTCATTAATTGTCTCTTCAGAAAAGTCCATCTTTAAAAATTCAACCGGATCAAGATTGTCATGCACAACGACATTTTTTTCCTTTTCGTTTATCGACTTGAAGTATTCTGAAGATATGTCCGTCATTACAAACATGTCTTCTCTTGGAACAACATCATTCTTATATCGTCCGTATTTTTTTGCAATCTTTGCAATCTGTTTCTCCCAGATGAACCACTTGTTGTCTATGAGTGGCTTTTCGCCTCGTACCAGAACAATGCACTTGTCATTTGGCAGGAGTCTCACCTGCGCCGGATCCAAAAGTTCCTGTCCCAACACGTCATAATTTTTCGAAACGGAACCCTGTGCACCTCTGCTTTCGCCTGTGGTTCTCTTATCGATTGTCCACTTGCCTAAAAGCTCTGATATGTACTTGTGAGTACTTTGCTCGTTTCCGCCCAAATATATGAATGTGTCACAGTTACCAACGATGCCTTCCCACGCTCCATCCTTAAACAATTTCTTAATCTGAGCAAGCGACTGAAGGATTGGTACACAGAAAATGTTTCGACTTCGGCATGTTGCCAATATTCTTTCAAAGTTGGATGGCATCTTGATGTTGGCAAATTCATCGAACCAGCATCCGACTGCAATTGGCAGGGCATTGTTCCTGTAAAATCTTGCCTGTCTGTATAATTCCTGAAAAAGTAATGTATAAATCATTCCCGGTACAAAATCCCATGTGTCGTCATCATCAGGAGTGATTACAAACAGATGACTTTTTGTTATTCCATCTCCATTAATGCCTGTTCCAAGTTCATCAAGTGGAATGTCATTGTCGGAAAGAATGTAAAGTAATTCTTCATTATCAAATGCATTGAATCTTGAATTGGCGCACATGATGACTGAACGCATGGTATCACCTGCACCCTTTCTAAATCTGTTGTAAGTGGCTATGGCCGGATGTCTTGGTTTTTCCTCGGCAAGAATCCTGAATCGCATTTCAAGCGGACTCTCTTCTCCATCATCGTTGATTTCTGCCTCATCCAAAAGTCTTAATACAGATTCAAAGTTTTTCCTTAACGTTGTAATCTCACCTGTAAACGGATCAACTGATTGCATCGGGCATTCAAGCCATATGTAATAGAATATCGCCTGAAGATACATTGATTCTGACTTGTCCCAGAATGGATCTGCTGTGTTGTTAAGTCCTTCATCAGGTGTTGTGTTCTTCATTATGTTTGCTATCAGCCTTGGAATTTCTGACTGTTTTCTAAGAAACACAAACGGATTAAATCTCATTGATTTTTCCATCTCACAAAGATTAATCTGATAAACCCTTGTATACGGCTGTGCCTTTAGATATTCACCGTAATCTTCAAGCAGACCTCCCTTTGGATCCGTGTAAACACCTGAACACGAATTGTTCAACAGATTCGGAGACACCGCAAATGCTGTCTTACCTGCACCTGAACCGCCTACAATGAACATGTTGTTATTCTTTAGCGTTGATGCATCGTATTTAAGACGGATGTTTTCTGATAAAATCTTGTTGTCCTTTTCTTCCGGTGCGGCAAATTTCTTGTTAAATTCCTTTATGCTTCCCCATTCAGCAGTACCATACTCAGCGCCGGGCGTAAGCTTAAGACAGGCATTTGCATATGCATTGGCAAACAACAGCATCCATACCAACAGGCATATGAAGGTAACCAGCATTGTTTTATCATTAAATTTTTCTGGCATGTAAAATGTGGTAAAACACCTTACAAGAGTATCCTGTGCATTGTCAATTGTAACGTTGAAGGATAAGAATGCTGACAGTGAAAAACCTGCATAAATAAAAAACGGCAATAACATTAAAAATATGATTATGCATTGTTTTTTTCTGTGATTTTTTCTCGAATAGATGTCCATTTTACCCTCCCTTTACTTCTTAAATTTTATTATTTGAGCACCTGTCTTAATAGGCTTGTTTTTCCCTTGAAGCTTCTGTTTGTTTTTCTGATTTCTTGCTTTTTTATTAAGGTCTGTGTCGTACTTACAGTAATGTTTTCCATACAGCTCCCTGTTTTTCATCATTTTCCTGTCAACCTTTCCACCTTTGCCATTTCTTGCAACACATGTTTGTCCGTCTTTTGGAATGAATGTTATTATTGTCTTTCCATTGTTGACCATTAAGCTGTCACTTTTCTTTATTGCCACCATCATTGACGAGTTTGTTTCCTTGTCAAAGCTTTTTGGAACTCGTGTAAGATATGCCTCTTCCGATTCCCTGACTATCATTTTCTTGTCTATCGTTACCTGATAGAAATTATCCTTGTCAAGGCTCTTTTGGCGAAATTCCTCTATTTTCATTGCATTCTTAAGTTCTTCCTTGCTTTCCCTTGTCATTTCAGTTTTTTTTTGAGGATTATCCTTTCTTTCCTTTTCCAGATTTTCAGTGGCCTCAGCCACTATCTGTTTCTTTTCTTCAGGATTTCCTTCATTCCAGTAATCGGAAAAGGATATGATCCTTGCCTTGTCTGATTCCTTTGGTTCATCCTTCTTTAGCACCTTGTCCTTTGAAAAATCATACATTCGTATTAATGCTTCCAGTCTTTGTGCCTGTTGAGGATTTATTGCAATCTGACTGTATCCGTTATTTGGTACTAAATCAGGAAGAAGTGCTCCCTGTATTTTCATTTTCTTCATTGCATTAAAGAACTTTGCAAGCTTTTTGGGATCCTCTGTTGGAATGTCAACAACACCATAATTTCCTCCGGTAATCTTCTGCATTGTCTTCAGGCTTAAAAGATTATATTTTGTTTCGGTTGCTGACTTTGTGTGATATATTGCAAGTTTTCCCTGCATCACTGCAAGATTTCCAAGATCCTTTCCCTTTTTCAAGGTTTTACCTGTTCCACCGATTGCCTTTATGCCAAAACTCAATGCTTCTCCACTAAATCTTAGAAGCTGTATCACATCGCTTATGTTTGCCTCATTATCCATTTTCGTTTCCTCCTTTCCTAAAACATGTCTTCATCATCGTCCTCATCATCAGCCGCTATCGTTGCCATGATGTCAGAAACATTAACCTCTGTTATTTCTTTTGGCTCCTTACTTGCAGGATTTTCCTTATTGTTTTTAGCCGGCTTTTTTTCCGTATCTTTTTCAATCTTTGGCACACTTTTTCTGCTTCTTTGACCAATCTTTACTGAATCAAGAAACTCAAAAAGCTGCTCCATTGTTTCAGAAGTGTTTTCGGGCTTGGCATATTCAAGTATTTCTATTGCTGTAAGTCCTGCATTTACACCTTTCTTGATTATCCTGCATTGTGACTTGTCAAATGCACCTGTTCTAATGATTTCGAAAACATCAAAAATGTCATTGACAGGATTGCTTTCTATTCGTTTTCGTGTCTCATTGTATTTTTGAATTGCTTCTTTTTTTTCTTCACTCTCATTTATTTGCTTATTTTCCTTTTTGGGTATTTCAGTGTTCATTGCTGGTGATTCTGGTTGCTCCCTGCTTGCTCCCCTAAAGAAAAATCTCTTTCGTTCACGTTCTTCAGGCATCGATGTGATTTCAGTTTCCCTTTCTTGTTTTCCTGACGACACATTTTCTGCAACTGACCTGATTTCATTCATGATGCTGTCCTTAAGTTCTGTCTTGAAGTCGTTAAGAACCTCATTCTGTTTTGCAAGAATCTTAAATCCTATGTTGTACGTGTTCTTGTCAACATCAATGCTTTTTAATTCAATGAGTGTTTTCTTCATGCTTGAAAACTCTTCAAGTAATGCAAGATTGCATTCTGACAGTTCCAGAACACAATTTATTAATTCGCTTATTCTTTTTGATTCCTCACTTTTTGAATTAACCATTTTTATGTCAGAAATGCTTTTAATTTTTGAAACATCTTTCATTCCAATCATCGCTGCAATTACCTGCGCCGAAATGACATCTGCATCACTGCCAATTGAAAATATATTATCCATCAACTCCTGATTGAGATTGTTTTTCATGGCAAACAGTACTATCCATTTTAAAAAGTTATCCGTGATCGAATGTTTTTTTGCAAATTCATTGCTTTTTGTGATTTGTTCGGTATTTTCCATTACTTCTCCTAAAATGAAAAAGCGTAAGGCTTTTGTCCTTACACTTTTTCAAATCATCATTCTATTTTGCTCTTTCTTTTTGTTCCTTATTTTTAAGATAAAGATTTTTCCTTGCCTTTTCTTCATGTCTCATTTCTGAATCATGACTAATCTCTCCGGTCATTTCCCTGAATTTTTGTTGATTTTCATGGCTTAATGCATTAACCAATGTCTTGTTCCTTGAATCATAATCATTAAGGTCAATGTTCATTTCCCTAAGGTTTGGCATGTTTTCAAATCCTGATTTTATTAAGCTTATGATTGTGTACATGTCCCCCGTTCTCTCATATTCATTGTATAATGAATCAAAGTTGTATGATGGACTGATTGAAAGCTCCGGTCTTTTTATGTTTAATGCGTTGTATACTCTGTTATTGTCTTTTTTAACTTCTCTTGTGAAAAACTGTGCATTTTCAAGTTCAGGCATTGCCTCTATTATTTCATCCCTTAAAAATTCAAAAAATTCTCTCTTGTCCATAAATTAGTTTTCTCCTTTTTTGTCATTTAATAACTTTTTGTAAGCTTCAAGAGCATCCTTATTTGATTCTCCGCTTACTCTCTCAAATGTTAACTCTTCGTTTAATGTTGTTATTGTAATGTCCATGCTTATCTCCTCCTACTTTTTCATTTCTCTTTTTTTCTGTTCCTTGTGTGGGTTTTCTCTTGATTTTTCTGAAGAAGTAACTTTTTCCTGACTGTTACTTTCAATCTCATATGTAACATCCTTAAACTTTTGCTTCCTTTCATATTTTAATGCATCCATGAGAACCTTTTCCTCCGGATCATAATACTGGGAATTGTTTGATAAAATGTCTTCATTTTCAATTTCAAATTCATTCACATTTTCAATCATTTCGTTTAGTTCTGATGCATTCATTCCAAATCCGTTTACAATTATTGCCTCATGTATTGATGACGGTATCACATAATATCCACCATCCATTATCTTACTTATCTTTTCCAAGATTCCTTCATCAAGCAACAATGCAGCACCTTCACGTTTTTCTTCATTCGTGAGAACAAGCATTGTTTGATCTGAACCAATTACCTCATCACTTTTAAGTAGGTTTTTCTTAACAATGTCCGGTTCATCAATGAAAATATCTGCCATTACTTCTTCCATTTTGTAAAGTCCCGGCTTTTTATTTATTGAATCATTCTGCTTCGCCTGTTCGTATAATTGTTCAACATTGACTCCATATGCTTCCATTATTTTGTTGTTAATTGTTGCTGACATTGCAGCTTCATCATTTATGAACTCCATCTTAAACAGTCCAATAAATTCGCCCTTTTGGATGTACGGAACATCATTGATGATGTCCTGACATCTGCTTTTTTCTCTTATTACCATCGTTATGTTGTTCTTTACTGAATCATAGTCGCTTAAGTCTATTCCCATCTTGTCCAGACTCGGTAACTCTTCGAAACCTGCACGTACCGTGTCCATTATTGTCAGCATGTCCTCTGTCTCCGTGTATTCCTTGTACATGGCATCCATATTAAATGTTGGCGAAATGTCCATTCCCGGTTTCTTTATTGTCAAACCATAATAACTTCTGTCATTATCCTTTTGGATGTATCTAAGCCACATTTGTGCGTTTTCAAGTTCAGGAATTTCTTCTCTTATTTCATCCTGTAAAAATTCGGCAAATTCCACCTTTCTCATTTACTGTTCACCTTCCTTTTTGTTTAATGATTTTTCATATGATTCAAGAGTGTTCTTTTTTATTCCTTCTCTCTCCTCTTCAAATGTAAATTCTCCTTTTTCCGTAAATACTGTAAAGTCCATTTTTGTTTCCTCCTTATTTCCTGATATAAAAAATACTGTCTTTATGACAGTACGTTAACGTTTTAATTCCTTCTGTTTTTCTTTCTTTTGGGTATCCTTTATTCTTTCTTCCTTTTCTCTTAGGCTGTCAGCTCTGGATTCCATCAAATCCCTTGATGAAATTGAAAACAGGGGATCATTGTTTATTTTTTCAGATATTATCTGACTTTCAAATTTAGGTTGCAGCATGTCTAATCTTGTAAGATACCGTCTTGCTTCATTTCTGACATCCTCATTATTGTTAACTTCAACAACGTTCATTAACCAGTTTCTTATTTTTTCAGTCTTTCCCCAGAAGCCTTGACCTTCGTTAATTATCTTATCAATGTGTTCATATCCGTTTTCAAAGGCAAATTTTTGCACGTCCCTTATGATGTCAGGCTCTGCTTCCGGTACACGCATTTCCGTTACTTCATTCTTTACATCAATGCATTTTTTCACATTTTCTACTGTTTCGCTAACCTTCTGTTCGTCATCAAATTCTATTCTATCCTTTGACAAATCAGGCAATATCATCATTGCTTCATATTCTTCCCTTGTGCCTGAATATAATTCAACCATGAGCTTTTTAGTGTACGCAGGATTTGATATGCCGCATGAGGAATCTATGTCATGAATGTGCTTCATTATTATTTCATTAATTCCTAATCCTTCATCAAGATATTTTCCTATCTCTTTTCCTATTGCCATGCTGTCATTTTTTATATATTGTGGAATTTCTTCATCATTTATGAACTTTTCAATGGCACTTTTTTGTCCCTTCATTGCCATTCTGAACGTGGCCGCATCAGAATAAGTCATACTTATTTTTTCGGCATCACGTGTTACTTCATTCTTAGCCACTTCCTCGGGTTTCGAAATTTCATTGGTAAGTTCCTTTTCTATTTCTGATTTTTCAATTAAATAATCCGATATTTTTTCGGCATCCTTTATTGCAAGGAAAAGTTCATTTGGATTGTTTTTTAATGCACTAATCCAACTTTGAATGTATGCCTTGTGATTCTCCATGTGAGAGTTCTGCTCATATGTGATTCCTACTGCCTGTGCCGTAAATGCTGATGATATTTCCGCACGTAATTCTTCCTTGGCATATTCAGGTGAGCCGAACATGTTAGCTATCTGTCTGTTAAATCGGCTCTCATGTCCTGTTGCATGCCCTGCCTCGTGGAACAGTGTTGCCATGTAATCATATTCAGTTTCAAACCTGTCCATTTCAGGAATGACTATCCTGTCATGTTTCGGGTTGTAAAAAGCCTTGTCTCCCTCCTCGGAATAACCCACATTCATGTTGTTTATCAGATTATCTCTTATGTGCATTATTCTTTCCGTGTCAAGGTCGTACTTTTTTGCCTCGTACTTTGAAATTCCATCTATCTGCTCAGCATTAAATACGGAATACACTCTTGATACAAGTCGGATTCTTTTGTCATATTCCTCAGGTGTAAGATTTTCCTCAAGCTCACGTGCCTCTGCATATGATATTTTTTTCTTTTTCTGTGTGTCATATAATGACCAAAACTCAACAGGTGTTCCCTTTGAACCCTTGATTATTTTCCATCCGTTGTCGGATGCCTGCTTAAAGGTGCACCATCTTGGATCTTCCCATCCTTCCATTTTCTGGATGAATGACAGCCACATCTTGTTTATTCCACGATATCTTGTGTTTGTTATGGCATTTACTGGTCTGTCCGTGCTCCATGCCATGTGCCAGGGAATGGTTTCTTCTGAAAGGCACTTGATGAACTCACTTACCATTTCCTCCCTCATCTTATTATTACCTGACATTTTCGTTTCCTCCTGAAAGTTCTTCCCATTCATGAATTATTTCTTCTTCAGGTTCTTCCTTTTCAAATTCAGAAGGCTCAATTTCTGCTCCAATCTGATTTAGCAATGCCACAAGTTTTTCTGTTCTTCCATCCATTATCTCCACTTCCTTTCTTATTTATCTCCATTTGATTGTTGTCCCTTTAGCTTTTTTACCTTGCATATCACGGCTATTTCCATAAAAATTATGATTGTGTGCATTCCAATCGCTGACATTTTAAGGTTCATCAAAATGTAAATAATTGATGACAGCAATATCATTATTCCTGTCACCATCACTGCTTCATACTTTTTCTTTAATGCAAAGGAATACTGTATCCCCATTATGATTATTGTCAGCACCCCGATACTGCTCTTTATTATCATGTTAATGTCCATGCATGTTGTTCTCCTTCTGTTTTTCCTTTTTCGTTTTTTCTTCAGGTTTTAATCCTACCATTCTTCCCAGTGATGTCTTTTTAAACATTCCGTCTATTATTTTTTCTTCTTTTCGTGCTGCCTTTAACATTTGTCTTACCTCACACAGTGTCATGAAGTTTCTTGGGTTTTTAATCTCTTCCTCAAGGCTTTTTATTCTTTTCTCACTGATGTCGCATGCACTGTATATTGCATCCTCAAGATTATATTTTTCCATTTCATCCGTGTCAGACTTGATCCTTATTAGTTCATCATCATCCACTCCCAAATTGTAACCTTCCCTGTCCATGTACCTAAGAATAAGTTCAGCCTCATCATTTGTCAGATATATGGTTGTGTAATTTGTGTTAACCCAATATGCCAAATCCTCAGCCACAAGAAACACTCCAATGCTTTCATTTAACCTGTCCGCAATGTTAGCAAATTCGAGTTCTCCACCCAAATCTAACTTATAATTGTTAAAATCAACATCCATGTTTTGTCTCATGCTATGGAAATTATTAAGGTTATTTCCACCAAAGATTACATGATCAAGTAATCCTATTCCCAACATTTTATAAGCATTAATCAACTGTTTTGTAATTCTTATATCATACCGGCTTGGCACTAGGCTTCCTGACGGATGATTATGGATTACTATGGCATTGGCTGCATTTGACAGGATTGATGCCTTTAGCATTTCTCTCGGATTAACCAGCGCCTGATCAATTTGTCCCACGGACACAATTGAAAAGTTTATGGGCTGTCCAAAAGAATTGAGATTAACTATGCATAACTGCTCTCTGTCTAATTGTGTCATTAATTCCTTTCCAATTATTTTCACTGCACTTTCTGCTGTTATGATTCTTTCGTCCGAGTACAATGGCGAATCCTTTACCAGTCTTACCGATACCTGCTCCAATTCAAAATCATTTTCCATTCCACGTCCTCCGGCTTAAAGCTCCACGGTTATTACCGTGTTTTCATCCTTTGAATTAATCATGTTCCTTAATTCCTCCATGCTTACGCTTGGAATTGTTTTTTCCTGTTTCTTTTCTTTGTCATCTTCCATAAATTCTTCCTCCAATCCTTTCATGTAATACGTAAAAAGGACGGTAAGAGTCAGAGATTTCTTACTGACTCTTGCCATCCTTTTATTCTGATTATATTATAACATCATGGTTTATGTACTTAAATGTTACTTTTGGTTACCTTTTCTTATCTTCCCTTTTTCTGGTGTTTTTCCTTTCTTTTTCCTTTTTGGGTGTTTCTGCTTTATCTTCTTCAAAATTGAAATTTTCCAACATGTATTTTGCCATTTTTAGCTGTCGTCTTAACTTCTGACGGTTGATTTCATGTTCATTAATTAATTCATTATATTCCTTGTACATTGATGCAATGTATCCTGTTTCCATTTCGTTTTCAATTTGTTTTAATTCCTTAACATGTTCATTTGGATTTTTTAGCATTTCGCCATACATTTCAATTTTTTCAAACTGTGACGGACTTCCACCAAGAAATGACTTGTATAGTTTTCTTATTTTTTTAATTTCCTGATTTTCATTTCTTATCCTTTCCTTAAGACCTTTCTCCAGTCCTTCAACATCTTCAAGAGATTCAATGTTGTTGCATAATATGTAATTCCATTGTCTGCACATTTCATTAATGTTTCTGATTGCTCTCTCATTTTCCCACGGGGCATTTGTATTTCCACCATACAATTTTCTTGCCCTGTATATCTTTCTTAGTTCATGTCTTTGAAACGCTCCCATCTTACTGTATCTCATATATCGTCTTGGAATTTTGACAAACGCACGATTAAAATGCACCTTTCTTGCAATGGCATATGTTATCCTTTCATTTTTTGAACCAATTCTTTTTTTTATTTGTTCAGGTCTAAGTTCCATCGGCAGATTATATGACCTTACCGCCTTTCTTTTTCCCGGAGGCTTTAATGCAAGGTAATATCCATTCTTTTTTGAAATACCTTCCCGCACTGTATACCCATGTTCCTGTTGCAACCTTTTTAGAAACTCTTCATAAGAGTCTGACTTTCTTATGCAAACTGCAATGTCCTCACTCATTATCTGCTTCCAGTCTCTTGGTTCTTCCTCTCTTACAAATTCCAGTCTGCTTAGACCATATTTTTCGGCTATCCTGTCTGTAATGGGCTGTATGTACCTTTCCCAGTCTCCTTCCTCATATCTGTACTTTTTCCCGGTTACTGCATTTACAGAATTAAATATGATGTGACCGTGCATGTGTTCCTTGTCCGTGTGCACTGCAAAAACAACATCATGTTCATTATTAAGATATTCCTCAACAAAGTCACTGATTATGTAATAGCAAAGTTGTGCAGATACATTTTCTTCAGGATTAAATGATATTACATAGTGATATGCCTGTCTTCCGTCAAACTTATCAAATGCTGCCTTTGTATCCATGAACTGCCTGATTATTTTTTCCTCATTGATTCCGCAATTTCCTCCTATCAGTGTCTTGTTATCTGTTTTTTCAGGATTGGTAATGTAATAAATTGCATTAATCATTCCCTGATTCATTCTTCCCTTGCTTCTTTCCTTTATGTGCATAAGTTTAGTTATTCCCATTTACATGCTCCGTCTTCTAATGGTTGTTTCGTACTCGTCAAAAACTGCAATGTATCTTTCAAGCATTGCATTAACTCTTCCAACTGTTGCTGCCTCAATGACGCTTTCATTGTACTTGTTTATTATTTGTCTTACATTTGTTTCAATCTTGTTTTTTTCAAAGGACAGTCTTTTTATCATAATTTTAAAGTCCATACTTGTGTACTCTATTGGATTAATCAAAAGACTTCTAATTATTGAAGTCATGCTTATTTCCTGCTCCCTTGAAAGTCTTTTTATTTCCCTGTATCTTTCCAATGACATTCGCAACGCAAAAGTTGAATCTTTTGCCTCGTCCTCGTCCCTGTGTGTGTGATAATCAAGATTCTTTTCCTGACTCATTATTACAAGAATGTCTTCAAGACTTTTCCTTATCTCGTCCAGATGAATGAACGTCTCATCATCGACTTCTGTTATTCCATCCGTGTTATGCTTTCTTGCAATCATGTTTATTTTCTTTCCTGCATCTGAAATTACATTTATCTTTTTTTCAATCTTTTTTATGTCCGTCTGGGAAAATCTGAACGTCCTGTCAAGCTGTTCCCTCACATAAACACTTGTCTTTTTTTCTCTTTTTTGAGCATCTTCGATTATGCTGTCCCGTAATTTTTTTGAAAGTCTTATCTTAAAAACAACTTCATATCTGTTCATTTTGCCTTTTTATGGTACCCATTTAGGGTACCATTCCCTTTTTTACTGCTAAATTTATGGTACCCACTTTGGGTACCAACCTGTCATTTCTGTTTTTTGTGGTACCCATTTGGGGTACCACGCTGTCATTGTCTCCGTTTTTGTGGTACCCATTTTGGGTACCACCTTTCAATTTTCTCTATTTATGGTACCCTTTTTGGGTACCACCTTTCAATTCTCTCTATTCATGGTACCCTTTTTGGGTACCATTTTTGTCTCTTTCTGTGTTGTTCATGGTACCCAAAGTGGGTACCATCTTGGTTTTTTCTCACTTTGTGGTACCCATTTTGGGTACCACAAAATCACGTTTTTTAGTGGCAAGATACGCATTTTGTAGTACAAATGTACAAAATGCACTTGTTAGGGAGTTCCCTAATACCCCTTCTTACGTTCCATGCCTCCATGATTATTTAAGGGCCGCCATTTTGCGACCCTCTAAATTAATCTTATTTGTAAGAGGCTACATATTCACGTATGCAGTCTTTCAACTGCTCATTCGTAACCTCATTTATTCTTTTACCTTCATATGCATTTGCATACAGTCCGTCAATGATTTCATCATCAACACACATTACATACTTTTCATCCGGTGAAAATTCATTCTCCATTTCCAGAAGTTCATCGTATATCATTCTCTTTGCCGTGATTTCCGATGACTTTGAAAAAAGATTCTGCCTTGTTGTGCAAAGCATTTCCAGTTTATATTTTGTCAGTATCTTGTCTAAATGTTCCCTTAACATCTGCTTCTCTCCTCTCGCACTACCTTACTTTTTTCTTTGCGGTGGTCCATTTTGATTTTTTCTTGCCCTTGTAAGTTCTTATCATGATTTCATACTTACAATTCTTTCTTACGTTTACAATTTTAAGTTTTTTCTTTTTCCACTTACTCTTAATGATTGTTTTTCCATTTCGTTTGATTTTTATTTCAAAACCTGTTGCATTATACTTTGACGGCTTTTTCTTAATTTTTACGTACATCGTACTTTTCTTAATTTTCAAGCTTTTTATTTTGGGTTTCTTTAATTGTTTTTTTCTTACACCTCAGCATGGTTTTCCTTAATAACATTGCCATCATAATCAGTAATCTTATCAATAAGTGTAATTACCTTTTTCATCACTGATTGAAACATATGTAAATGTAATTATTTTTCCTGAAGTGGTTTCAACTGTTATTCTTGATGTACCCTCTGATTTCTTTCTAAGCAGAAAACTGTATATCTGATTGTCAGGTTTTAGTACCTCACACACCTCCGTGTCTGAGGAATCACATTTATATCCTGCTTCCTTTCCATATTCCTCCACTCTTATTAAAATTTCATTGCCTTCACTTGCAGCCCTTATTGTATCTCCATCATTGATTAATGTATTTTTTGCCGTGATGATTTTGTTTTCTATGTCTGCATTTCCCTTAACTGTTACGTTTACATTTATTTTTGTCGGACTGACTGACTTGTTATTTTGGGAAACCAAATCTGTAAACGTGCATGTAAGCGTTGCCTTTCCCGGATTACCTGTTTCCAATGTCGGATTTAATGATGTTTCATCATCAATACTTAATACCGATTCATCTGATGAAGTCCACTTGACACTCGCCTTGTTGAGATTTCCAAGATTCGATATTGTTGAATGGATTCTGTTTTCCATGATTGACTCTCCTGCAAGCGTCATTTCTGTCTCAGACACTGAATATGTTGGTTTTGTCAATGCATTAATTTTTATGGTTCTTGCAGCCTTTTCATTATAGGTTGAATTAACCTTTATTGTTGATGTTCCTTCCTTCAATGCATTCACAACAAAAAAACTGTTGGACCAGTCATGGCTTCCAACATTCGATATTTTTGCTATGTCCTGATTGGAAGTTGATGCCTGAATTGTCTGAAGGGCATTATATGATACCTTGTCCCATGTCACATAGCTTGACTCAAACGGTAATACGTTGGTGTCAAATCTGTCACTTGATCCAATGTAGGTGTAATGATTAATTCCATTCTCATTGTCATCTGTTCCATTGCTTATCACCTTGATTCCCGTTGCAGGCATGTGAACATATATTCCAACCTGATATGGATATCTTTTTATTTCTGTAGTTTTTACCTGATTGTCCTTCCATTCGAATAGCCCTTTCATTCGTGTACATCCAACACCTGTACCTGATATCTTAACTGCCTTTACAATGTTAGATTCAGTTATTTCTGTAAATCCAACACTTGCCCCACTGGTAAGAGGTTCCATAGTAACAGCTGGACTTGGACCTGAAGGACTTCCTGTTTTATAAAAATACGCACTTGGCTCAATTGTATTTGTATATCCATTCTCATACTTGTTTAAATATGCAATCATTTCTGAAGCATTTATGAGCTTGTCTTCTCCTTTTTGAATGTTAACACTATAGCTTGAACCATAAGTGTGATTACTTGTTGTAATGGTAAGAGCTTGTACGGTTACGACTAAAGCCATTGAACTTAATGTCATCACTACTAATGTTTTTAACATTTGTCTTTTCATTATTATAATCCTCCTTATTCAAGTCGTTCATTACCTGAATCCCATTTTTTTAGTTTTTCCTTTTCTTTAGCTTGAGGTATTTTTTTTGTGGTTGAAGGAACACTTTCTATTTTTTTAGAAGTGGAATAATTGTAATTATGATTAACAGAATCTTTGGTTGTTTCAATTTTTTTGGTTGCTTTAACCTTTTTTTCTGACTTCTTTTTAGTCTTTTTGGTTGTTGTTTCTTCAGGTGTTACCTGTGCTGTTGATTCTTCCATCATTGTTTCCGTTTCTGTTTCCTGTTCTGTTTCTTCATCATCCTGAGCAAAAGTCATGAATGCCTGTTCCTGTTCGGTTGATTCTTCCTCTTTGATTTCATCTTCATTTGTCACACTCTTCTCGACCGTGGTTGTCGCTGCAACCTTTTCAATGCCCTTGCTTTTATGCGGTGCCTTCTTCATTACAATGATTACAATGATTATGATAACCAGAATGGCAATGCCACCACCAAGCATGAGCAACGCTTTCCTTAACTCCTGTTGCTTGTCATTTGGCTTTGCCTTTTCTTCAGGTGTTGCATATTTCTTGTATTCCTTCCTGTCTATGTGGTCATAATACATTCTTCTCAATTTTGAAAACATGATTGCTTCCTCCTACCACACTCTTGCTGTCGCTTCACTTGTTTCCAAGTCATAAGTCACTTCAATGTATTTGTTTTCACCTTCATTTATATTGATTACAAATTCAAGCTGAATACTGTCATCTGAAACTGACATTTCCCTGTATGAAACACTTGATGAATTTTGATAGCCATATCCAATGACTGTCTCGTTCACGCACTTAATCACAATGCTTATTCCTTCATCACCGATTAACTTTCTGACCTGTTCATTATTTTCAATGTTAATTACAGGAACGCTCTCCGTTTCCTCCATCTCTTGAACAGAGGGGGTTGTTTCCGAAACTTCTTCCGTAACGGATTCAGAAACTGTTGTTACAACCGTGGTCTGTTTTTCTGTAGTTGTTTCTGCTTCATTTTTACTTCTTGCGAACCTCTCCGAAAGTTCAAAGGCAATGATGCAACCGATTGTCAATGCGATGGTTGCCAACACAAGCAGTATTTTTTTCTTCTTGTCCATACTTATTTCCTCCTAATTGTTCGTGTATGTGAAGTGCATGTAATCCCTGTAATATCCTGTCCACTCACCGCCCCAGTAAAATCCGGCATCCTTCCACACCTTTACGACTGCTGATGTTATTGAAAAAATGTCATTTCCCGGATTGTATGTTCCTCCTGTATAAGTTGCAGGATTACTGTCAGGATTTATGTCAATGCACGTTCCATAAGAATGGTAAGACCTTACATTTGAATTACTTGCCATGTTTCTCCAGTTGTAACAGCCTACCGACTTGATTCGAAATCCCAGCTTGTACATTCCTTCAAATGCCTGCTTATATGCATTTGCAAGTTTTTTGTGGCACGTTATTGTTACCTGTCCCGTTTTTCCGTTTGCATCATATGCCTTTAAATGTATTGTCACAAGATACTTTCTCATTGTGCTTTCATCCGTTGGAACTCCGTCAGGAAACAAATAGTTCATTCTTGATGCTGCATCAACCTTCTTTACGTTTTCAACACTTTCCGATGTGCCTATTCCATTAGCCGAATAATATCTTAATACGTGCTCCGTGTAATTCTGGTCTCCATATGCCCAAGGTCCCAGTATTTCTTCCTTTACGCCTGTCCTTTTTACTCCATTACTCTTAAGTTTGGCATAGGCGTAGACATTTTTCTGCGTCCACTTGCCATCACTTTTAATTGCATAATCAATGTAAGCTCCCCCAAAGTTATATCCCTGAAGTGCAAGTTTTATTTTGTCCATGTCATCAGGATTCTTAACCTTTGCCTTGTCAATCATTCCTGAAAGATACTTTACTCCCTGAGCTATGCTCTCATCTCTTGTTATCGAGTTTGGCTGCTTCCCAAGTGACTCTGATGCCTGAAACACATCCTCGCCGTTTCCTCCGGATTCCTGCATCATTACCGCAAGATATAGATCTATGTACTGTTCCTTGTGATGTTTCTTCAATTCCGAAAGCACGTCGTTTCTTAAGGACTCAACCTCAACTGAAAGTCCATAACTTCCACTGTCATTATTTTCCTCATTGTACGTTGCAGTAAACACACCCAAAAAGAGAGAAATGAATATTGCAATGACTGAAAGTATTACAATGTAGGGAAGAAGTGCCGTCACCACTGCAAATATTCCTGAAATCAGGCGAATCAGAATTTTCGCTCCGATTCTTATTGATATTTTTGCAGCCTTTGATGCTGCACGTGCTTCCAGTTTCACAAATCCTTCTTCTATGTTTGCAAGCATTTGTCTTCGGTAATCATCGACAGTTTTTTTCTTTGACTGCTCACCTGCATCGATTAAGGAAAGAGCCTTGTCAACCTTTTTCCCGACAATCTTCCTTACATTTTTTCCACGCCGTTTCCACTTACGCTTTTTTATCTTTTTTTCCCTTAATAACTTTTCATCTGCTCTTGAAACATTCTCCGTTTTCTTAAGCTTACTTTTTGTTATTTCTCCTGCCTCATTTAACAGCACTTCCTTTTGCTTGTATTTGTCCTTTGCCTTTTTTACAATCAATGCTGTTTTAACAGGCTTTGTAACTGTTCCCATTGTGGCATTTTTTATTCTTCTCATGACAAGACGTTTCTTCAGATTTTCTGAATGAGGGTTATCTTCCTTAAATTCGGAAACGTCATAATTACGTCTTTCAAGATTTTTTATTACTCCATCCACAAGCTTTTTTCTCTTGTATGGAGACATTTTCAGGAAAATTCTCTGTCCTTTCCTTGAAAGTTCATCGTATATGAGCGACTCTCTTTTTGTCAGTCTTCTCTTTCTTATGTCATTGTTTACCATTATGCTTCCTCGTCATGGAATGATGTGTTGTAGAGCTTGTATAACTCGTTATCCCTTGGAACAATGTTGTCGAAAGGAATTATCTTTCTTCCTGCCCTTATTATTCCTGTTCCCGGTTCAACTCCGTTTACATAGCTTAACTGTTCATTTGAAATGTTGAACACATCAAAAAGATTTTCCTTATCTATTGAACCCTGCTCAACCATGATTGCAAACTCTGAGTTGGAAATCATTGCCTTTGTTTCAGGATTCTGTAATCCGTCAAGAATCATCTGTGTCATTCCTGTGGCAAGACCTCCCAGTTTTCTTACCTCTCGCCATGTTGAGTCAAGCTCCACCATTGCGTACTCATCTTTCCAAAATTCATGTACCTCATCAAAATATGCCCATGTTGCAATTTTGTTGTTACTGTTATACTTAATCTTTGTTCTTATTTTTTCAATGATGATTAACATTGCAACGGACTTCATCTTTTTACCCAATGAATCAATGGAATATCCTGTTACTCTTGAATGACTGTCCATAGTGTCCTGATGGGTGAAAATGTTAAGAGTTCCTGAAACGAACATTTCCATCTCTTCTGCAAGGTCCTTTGCATATTCATTGTTATCCTCTTCTGAATACTTTATGAATTCTTCCCTTATGTCAATGAGAGTTGGACTGTCAGTGGTCTTTCCTTCTTTTCTAAGCTTGAAGAATCTCTGAAAGACAGCCTTTGTGGCACGGTCGATTATGTTAATGTGCTTGTTGCTTAGAATGTCAGGCTTTATTGCCTGCTCACATATGGCATGCATGAACTCTGACTTTTCCGTTATGAAATTCTTTTCATTTACTTTTTCATCAGGAATGTGTAACGGATTAATGTAGTGATTGTTCTCATTCTCACTGAATTTTACATATTGTCCGTTCCATTTTTTTATTGCTTCCTCATATTCTCCCATTGGATCAACTGCAATCAGGTCATCCTCAGTGTATGCAACAACCTGTCCCATTTCCATTTTTGCAGCCTGAGACTTACCACCACCACTTACGCCAAAATAGAATCCGTTACCATTTTTTAATTTCTTTCGATTGATTCTTATTTCATTTTTCGAAACCTGATTCACTCCGTAAAAAAATCCTCTTGGATCATTTATTTCCTCAGTATTAAACGGAACGAATCCTGAAAGTGATGTGGTAAACATCGGTCTCATTGTGTTAACGAATCTTGCGGCTGTCGGAAGAACAGTCTTTAGAGCATCCATCTGTCTGTACTGATGTTCAACAACCTTAATGGTATGTGAATTAGCTGCTGTCATTATTCTTTCAATGTTAAGTTCAAGTTCCTTCTTACTGTTTCCTGTAACACATATGAGTATGTCCACGTAAAACATTTTCTCGTCAAAGGACCTTAATCCGTCAAGCCCATCTTCCAGTTCCTCAATCTCTCGTCTTCTTACGTATGAAACTTCTGTTGAAAAATTTCCATTCTTGTTTTTCATTTGCTGTTGAGTGTCTATGCTCTTTTGAACACTGGAATATTTTTTCTGCAACATTTCAGAGGCAAAGTCCTTGTCAACAGGCTCACAGTCTTCTGTGTAGATTACCTGAAATGGCATGTCCATTAATTCTCTTACAAAAGTATCCTCAAGTCCTGACGGGTACTTTTGAATGAACAGAACTGAAGCATATTTTTTCCCATAATCAAGTGTCAGATATGTATCATGTTCCCTGATTGTTGTATTTATTATGTCCCTTCTCCAGTCTCTTCTCATTCTTAATGAATCTTCCCATGAAAAGGAGAATTTCTTTTCATTCTTCATTCTGAAAAATGTATGCAGTGTTCTTAATCTTTGACCCGCATTAAGTGGAATCAGTCCTGAACCCATTCTCTTAAAGCTTCTTGCAAGATTTCCCTCAACTGTTGCAAAATATGCCTGTGCAGAATCAAAGTCATACTGTAAACAACTTATTATGAAATACCTTACCTGTTGTATTCCCTTTCGTGATGTAATTGTTTTCTCCCTTATGTATTCAGCATAGGCTCTTGCAAGCGGCTCATTTTTTTCATCAAGTGCGCTCTCCAGAATTGATTCATTAAGTTCTTCAAGACTCATTGGCTCATTGCTTATGATTATCTTAAAGTCAACGTTTAGAGAATTTATCATCTTCTTAAAGTTTTTTATTGTTTTCTCTCGTTGTTCCTCATCTTCCGTGAAGTAATTTGCATCCTCAAACATGTACATTCTGTCATAGAGCTTGACTCCCTGACCTGCCTCCAGTTCAAAGATTCCCTTTTCAGATATTCGGTTAACGGGAATCACATCCTGAAGTGCATTTGGCATTGTAAATACAGGAGTTGATAATCTCTTGTACTCCCTTAATTTTGTTTTCGCCATTTCTTCTTATCCTTCTCCTTATCCTTTTTTTCTTCAGCTCTTTGTTTCCTTAATTCTTCTTCCATCTGTCTTATCCTGTAATCTCTCACTGAAACTTCTGATATTGTGTAATCTATTCCCTTTCTTAACTCCATTTTTCTCTTAACAAGCTCCGTGAATGACATTCCGTTTTTTGTGTAAAATCCATTCATCCCCAACAGTGTTATGATTGGCATTGACACAAATGTTGCAAGAAGTGAGTTTACATGTAATACAAACATCATTAAAAACATGATTAAAATTCCTGAAAAAAGTGCCATGGCACCATACTTAGTTTCTCTTTTGGACAACCCTTTGTAAAAGTCTTCCTTGTATTTGTCAAAGTCCTGATTTATTGGTGTGTTCATTTTTCCCTCCTACATGTTAAACGCTCTTCTGAATGTTGCATCACATCCCTTTAATGCTGCACTTATGCATACCATCTTTACGATTGACTCAACATATACCAACTGAAGATTGTCACCTGAATCCAATACCGATGACCCCATCAGGAATGAACCTGCTATTGCAAGAACCACTGCCATTAGAACAATCTCAAATGCATATACAAGCATTGTCTTTATGTAAGCATAACCTGTACGTGCTATTTCTCCTCCACCTGCAATCGTTGACAATGCAATTGACGCAAAGGGAATTAGCATGTACATGTTTATGAACCTTCCAAAAACCGACCAGACCATTATCACACAGCACGCAATTGCTATCAGTAAAAAAATCAGTGCCAACACAAAGCCGACCATTGGAGTCATGTTATCTGAAATCTGCCTTGCCATGTCGCCTGCATTAATCTTAAGTCTTTTTTTCTTTACAAGTCCCAACAAATCCATTGCCATATGGCACAAAAGTGGAAACCATACAACAAACATTTCCATTGCCGTAACTGTAAATATGTACCTGAACATTGTCTTAACTGTTGCCTCAAACTGAAGTTCTGCCTTTAAGTCAAGTGCATCCCTGCAAAATCCCCATACAAAAAATATGGTAAGAAGTGGTGCCCCTATTCCAAGAAACACGTTGTAAAGATTTGAGACCATGTTCCACGCTTCCTTATAAGTGCCATCCATTGGGCTTACTCCTAAAAGCGTGTAAATGACACCAATGGTATCATTAAACATGTTTATGCTCCATTTAAAAAGCGGATATCCCTTAAGAAAGTCCATGTTTTGTCTCCCTTCTTGACCTAATTAATTTTTACCATCAATATTGTTGGAATTGCTGCAATGAAAAAACCTGCGGCCACTTTCTTGTATGCCTGTCCCTGTTGCATGGAATCTCTCGCATCAAGTGCCTGTGCAAGATCCGTTAGGCCCAGTGCGGTCATGATTACCCCCATACCTATTACAACTGCCAGTACCACATTTTCCACTAATAAGATTCCATCTGACACACTCTTTGGAACGTCTGTTGATACACTTTTTGAGTTCTTCGCTGCAAATACCATCATGCTTTGATTAAGTGTCAGGCTTAGTGTAATAAACGTTGCTAAAATTTTCCTTTTTACATTTTTTAGTTTCATCTTGTTCCTCCTAATTTTTTAATAATATAAAAAAGCACTGAAGGGCTTATTCCTTCAATGCCATTTATCACAATTATATTTTAGCATTTAAATCTTTGCAGATACAGGTTACTTTTGGTTACCTTCATCTGCAATGTCTTCCTTCATTCTTTCATATCCCATCACATGCAGTCCAATCATTATCACAAATGATAATATTGTCCAGAATATGCTCCAAGTATTGTCCATCCTTGCGTGTGCATCTGTCCATATCATCCACGCAAACGCAATGGATATCCCCAATGAAAGCACGTATCTTAATACTTTAATTTTATACATTATCACACAAAAGATGATTGCAACAATAGCTGCAATCATAAGGCAGTACACCTCATGCAGTTTTGTTTTCTCACTTAAGTCTGTTGCAAGTAAGTATATTGCCATTAGTGCCTCTCCGTATATGATGTTCTTAAAACACATGAAAAAGCCTATTATAAGTATTATTATCATTCCTGTTTCAAATGTCATGATGCTTTCCTCCCCTCAATTTTTCTCCTATTACCAATATTCTATAATTACCGTCATAATCGCATGTAGAAAGTGTTATGTATTTATTGCTACTTTTTTTAAGTTGCTTACATTGATATAATGCGTCCACATTAAGACAATTCTTAAGTTCATCAAGCGAAAGTTCACTAACACTTAAAGTAGTGAATTGATACCATTTATTACTTACTGTGGTTCTTACAACATTTACAACTTTGTACGTACTGTTCTCAGTCGGAGTGTACAAATAAACCTCATTATGTTTCAGGTAATAATCTTTTTCCTTATATTTCATTAACTTTCCAAACATTGAAGTATTCCAGTGTCAGGGTTGAGGAGGGTGACACTGTCTGGAGCATTGCCGATAGATATATTGCTG